>Ga0181520_10006339_pt1 | contig 18142 bp, 12 predicted proteins | sample PEATcosm2014_Bin_29_FD_132451 | JGI IMG/M metagenome (GOLD analysis project Ga0181520, IMG submission 132451) | Peatland microbial communities from MTU Mesocosm Facility, Houghton, MI, USA - PEATcosm2014_Bin02_30_metaG | ecosystem: Environmental > Terrestrial > Soil > Wetlands > Peat | place...
GCGGCATCGGCGAGCTGCTGAAGCTGCTGTGGGGACCATTGCATCGGAGCGCCTCCGGGACGCAGGATACACCGAGTCTACCACAGGACGACTTATTAGAAAAGATATTTTGTTGCTTACCAACATGGCGCGGCACGCGCGGTGAACCGCGCGTCCACATGGCAGACAAAGAGAGGAGACGCCCGTCTCACGCGGGGTTCTCGAAGCACACCGGGGAATCTGAATGCTGACTGCACTCCGCAGTTCCGTGCACGACGTCTGGCGCTTCCTGTTCGGCTCGTGGCGCCGCGCGTGGTTCGGGGCGTGGCTGAGCCTGCTGATGTTCGCCTTCGTGAAGAACGCGGTGAGCGCAGCGAAGGCTGATGACCGCGTCGGCGGCCTGGGCATCATCACCTGCGCGCTATCGACGTTCCTGTTCTGGACATGCCGCGCTCCCCTGCGCCGCCTGGCCGGTGGCTGGCGGTTGAGGCCTGTGGCGAAGTTCCTGCTCATCGGCGGGCTGGGCGCGGTGTGGGCGGAGTTCATCTACTGGGGCTACCAGGAGGCTTTCGGGATTACCGGCGTGGCGGCCAACGCGAACTTCTGGCTGGACCTGTTGGTGACGATGCCCTGGTACTTGCTGATGCTCGCGATCCTTTGGCGGGTCGTCACGCGGCACGCATACAGCTTCCGGGAGCTTCTCGTCTTCGGCGGGATCTATGATATGTGCGCTGACGGGGCACTGCGTCAGATCATCGGCGGAGTTGCCTCTCTGAAAGCCGCATTGCTGGATGTCGCGGCGCTTCCGATGTTCGTCTTCGCCTACTCATTCATCGTGTTGCCCGCCTGTGTGCTGGTGTGGGACGACATCACCAGCATTCGCGAGGCGCGTCCGCCCAGGAAAGGCAACCGGTACCTGTACGGTCTCCTGCCCGCCGCCGGGCTGATCCCGTATGCGATCGTGCTGTTCGGGATCGGGATGGTGGCCAAAGGCGGGTTGTGGCGTTGAAAAGCCCCTAACATTACTACGCCGCTTTGGCAACCGGCGGGCGAGACGTTCGGAATCTTGTCAGAGGCTGACCGTATCCCAAGATGAAGGGCGAACGGCGATTGACCACAGAGACACAGAGGGCACAGAGAACGACTGGGCAACGGCCGGCCACGATAGGCGTTAGAGGACGTTGTTGTTCTCTGTGTCCTCTGTGTCTCTGTGGTCAATCGCCGTCCATCTCTCCGCAGGGCATCTCATTGCCGAGCAGGGCCTCACAACCGGCATAGTAATACTAATCCGGCGCAGCCGGAACCAAAGGAGAGATTGGAGTCCTTGCTCCATCTCGCAGGCCTATGCCTGCTTAATAAAACGCTGCCTCAAAAATCCCGTTCGCCGGGCGAACGGCAACCTCACCCCCTCGGCCGCCCACGGCGGCCACGTCCTCTCCGCAAGCGGAGAGGAGAGAACCGCAGCAGTTCCTTGCTGCGCGGGAATCGCCGTTCGCCTCTCCCCTCCCGGAACGGGAGGGGTGGCCCGCCACAGGCGGGACGGGGTAGGGTCGTCGCCTTTTCATCGTTCCAGAGTGCCGGAACCCGGCATGACGACTGCCTCAAAAATCCCGTTCGCCTCTCCCCTCCCGGTACGGGAGGGGTGGCCCCGCGCAGCGGGGACGGGGTAGGGCCGTTCCCATCCCCTCGGAGTGCCGCACCGTGGCATGACGACTGAAAGGCATCCACCCATGCAGGACACAACCTGGACTGAGATCGCCCCCGGCGTATGGCGCACCGTCGTCGGTGCCCCCGATGACTTCACCCCGCTGTCGCTCCTTGATGTGCAGCCTTGCCGCGAGGCGATGGCACAACTGCCCGCACAGGACTTCCCCCTGCAGCCGTCTTGGGTCACCGGCGAGGTCGCCGGCGGGCGCACAGTGGTCTGCCTGCCGCTGGAGGCCGACGAGCATATCTTCGGCTTCGGCCTGCAGTTCCTCAAGCTGAACCACCGGGGCCGCACCCGCTACCTGCGGGTGAACAGCGACCCGGTGCAGGACACGGGCGAGACCCACGCCCCCGTGCCTTTCTATGTCTCCAGCCGCGGCTACGGCGTGCTCGTGAACACCGCGCGCATCGTGACGGCCTATTGCGGCTCCTGCGGGCGCAAGGACAGCCGCATCCCGCCTACGATCCAGGACCGCAACACCGACCCGGACTGGGCGGCCACGCCCCCCTCCGACACCGTGGAACTCGTCGCGCACACGACCGGCCTCGAGATTCTCGTCTTCGCCGGGCCGACGGTCCTCGATGCGGTGCGCCGCTACAACCTTTTCTGCGGCGGAGGGGCGCTCCCGCCGCGCTGGGGCCTGGGCTTCTGGCATCGCGTTCCGACGACCTTCAATTCCGACGAAGTTGCGGCAGAAGCGCGCGAATTCCGGCAACGCGACTTCCCCTGCGATGTCATAGGATTGGAGCCTGGATGGCACAGCGCCTCGTACCCGACGAGCTACGAGTGGTCGCCCGAGCGCTTCCCGAAGCCCGCCGAGTTCGTGCAGGCGATGGCCGATGAGGGTTTCCGCATCAATCTGTGGGAGAATCCGTACGTCTCGCCGATTTCGCGCATTCACGCGGCCCTTGAGCCGCTGTCCGGCTCGCACACCGTCTGGGGCGGCCTCGCGCCGGACTACTCGCTCCCTGAGGCGCAAGCCATCCTCGCCCGGCAGCACACGGAGGATCACCTCAGCATCGGGGTGTCAGGCTACAAGCTCGACGAGTGCGACGGCAGCGAGTTGACCGCCTGCTCGTGGATGTTCCCGGCGCACGCGCAGTTCCCGTCCGGACATGATGGCGAGCAACTCCGCCAGGTCTACGGCCTCTTATTGCAGCAGATCACCGCATACGCGGCTATGCGGCAGGGCCGACGCACCTACGGGCTGGTGAGAGCATCCACCGCGGGGGCGTCATCCCTGCCGTATGTGCTCTACTCCGATCTGTACGACCATCGCCAATTCGTCCGCGCCCTGTGCAACTCGGGTTTCAGCGGCCTCCTGTGGACTCCCGAGATCCGCAGCGCCGCCAGCGCCGAGGACTGGGTGCGGCGAATGCAGGTCGTGTGCCTCTCCCCGCTGGCAATGCTCAATGCCTGGTTCGACGGCACGAAGCCCTGGTCGTTCCTCGAGGTCGAACCCATCATCCGCAAGTATCTTAAGCTTCGGATGCAGCTCATGCCCTACCTGTACTCCGCCTTCGCCCGCTATCACTTTGAGGGCACCCCGCCCTTCCGGGCAATGGCCCTGGAGCCGGGAGTCCCTGATAGCAAACTAGATATCGACGATCAGTACATAATAGGAGATTCACTGCTCGTAGCGCCGCTGTTCGCCGGCGAGGCCAGCCGCGAGGTCTTCCTGCCCGAAGGTGCATGGTATGACTTCGAGACCGGCGAGCGCCACGAGGGCGGGCAGGCGATCACCGTCACTCCCGGCCTGGAGACGCTGCCGATGTTCGTCCGTGAGGGCGCGATCATCCCGATGATGCCCCCGCTGCCCCACGCCCCGAGCGCCGGCGAGGCCGTGCCGCTAACGATCCGCCACTACGGCCCCGCCCCCGGCGCTTTCCGCCTCTACGATGATGACGGCGAGAGTCTCGCCTACCAATCGGGCGAGTACCACTGGCGGACGCTGGAGGTGACGCTGGTCGGGGATGGCACACGCGCAGGAGCAATCTCGCCCGCTCCGGAGGGCTGGCTGTCATCATACGGCGAGGTTACGTGGGAGTTTGTGGGCTGATTTGACCACGAAGTCACGAAAGCACGAAACGGTACCACGGATCCCGTCCAAAGTGCCGTAGCCGTTTAGTGCCCTGGTGTCTTCGTGGTCAATGCAGCCTTGGCTCGCGGCTGTAGGCCACTGGGCCTTGCCCGCATCCGTGCCGCGAAGGACGGGGCTCGTCGGCCCTCTTCTCGAAAGGACCTATCACATGCGCTGCTTCATCACCATCGCTTGCATCCTGGCCGCCACCATCGCCTTCGCCAAAGGAGACACCCCTACGCCCATGCTGCCAACTCCAACCCCCGAGCAACTCGCCTGGCAGGACACCGAGATCGGCATGTTCATTCATTTCGCCCCGAACACGTGGCAGGATCAGGAGGGCGACGACCTCTCGACACCGCTCGATAAAATCAACCCGACCAAGCTCGATACCGATCAGTGGGTACGCGTCGCCGAGTCGATGGGCGCGAAATACATCGTGTTCGTCGCCAAGCACGTCGGGGGCTTCTGCATGTGGCAGACTGAGACGACCGACTACAGCATCGGCCACACCGCCTGGCGCGGGGGGAAGGGCGATGTGTTGCGCGATCTGTCCGAGTCGTGCCGCAAGCGCGGGATGAAGTTAGGCGTGTACATCTCCCCCTGTGACGGGAAACATGGCGTCGGTGTCGGCGGGCAGGCGAAGACCCCCGAGGAGCAGGAGAAGTACAACCCCATCTACCGCGAGCAACTCACCGAGGTGCTTTCGCGCTACGGCTCGATGTTCGAGGTCTGGTTCGATGGCGGGAACATCATCGAGGTCGGCGACATCCTGCACAAGTACGCCCCCCATGCCACGGTCTTCCAGGGCAAGTACACGACGATCCGCTGGGTCGGCAACGAAGATGGCGTGGCCCCGTACCCGTCGTGGAATGCGGTCCCGTCAGACGCGAACGCCTGTGGGGTACCGGTCGTGGATGGCAAGGCCTGGCTGCCGTTCGAGTGCGATTGCCGCATCCGCCGCGACTGGTTCTGGAGTTCGAAGAACGCCGACACTCTCAAGTCGGTCAACCAGCTCATGGACATGTACTACGCCTCGGTCGGGCACGGGTCCGTCCTGCTCCTGAACAACACCCCCGATACCACGGGCCTCATCCCCGCAGCCGACGCCAAACGCGCCGCCGAGTTCGGGGCCGAGATCCGTCGCCGCTTCGGTAAGAGCCTCGCCGAGACCACCGGCAAAGGCGAGCACGTGGACCTGGCGCTGCCGCATCCGGCCGTCATCGACCACATCATCACGATGGAGGACATCGCCCACGGCGAGCGCGTGCAGGAGTACGTCATCAAGGGCGAAGTGGGCGGCCACTGGCAGGAGCTTTGCCGGGGCACCGCCATCGGCCACAAAAAGATCGACCGCTTCGCGCCGGTCGAGGTCAACAAAGTGCGCCTGTACATAGAAGAATCGACGGGTGAACCCATCATCCGCAAGCTGGCGGTGTATCATGTGGGCGCGTAAGGCGCGCACCGCCTTCGTCCTCGGTGCCCTTTTGGCGGCGACGGCTTCCTTCGCCGGGAACCTGCTGCCGAATCCGGGCTTCGAGGGCGCTTCCTCGAAGGAGGGGATCGCCGAGGGCTGGGCGGACAACTCGAACTGGGCGGATTTGACCGTCACCTACTGCCTCGACACCGCTAACCCCCACTCGGGCAAGACCTGTCAGCGCATCACCTGTTCGCGGCTGACCAGCGGGGCGGTGCAGATGGTCCCGACCGCCGGCGTGGCCCTCCGCAAAGGCGCGATCTACCGCGTGCGCTGCTGGGCGCGGGGGAATGCGGGCAACCTCGCGGTCCAGCTTCGGCAAGCCCCTGCACCGTACCGCATCTACATCGAGCAGGGCCTCCTGACCGGGCCGGAATGGACCAAGCTCGAGTACCTGTGGACCTCCGACGTGGACGACCCACAGGCGCGCTTCATGCTCCGCTTCACCCAGGCTGGCACCGTCTGGGTCGACGATGTGTCCGTGGAGGAGCTGACCCCGGAGGAGGCCATCCGACAAGCGCCTCCCAGTGCGCGAGGCAACCTGCTGCACAACGGGCAGTTCCGGCTGGGCACCGCGAACTGGCTCATCGATCACGGCTGCGACTACACGCAGGAAGCCACGCTATCCGTCGAGCGAAACGGCGACACCCCGTGCCTGAAGCTGAGCGTGCCGGAGGGCATCGCTGTCTCGTTGGCCAGCGACGCCGTGCCGCTTTCCCCGGGGCGCCTGGTGCTCGCGAGGTGCCGCGTCCGCGCCGCCGCGCCGACACCCGTCACCTTCACCACTCGCTACTGCGGCACGCAGGCGACCGCGGGAACCGACTGGCAGGCCCTGCAGGCCTCCGGCACGGTCGCTTTCCAGCCACAAACCAGCGATTGCGCTCGGCTCAACGTTCGCGGGCCCGCCACGGTCTGGATCGCTGACGTGCAGCTTCGCCAGGACGGGGCCACCGAAGGAGCTGACCACCAGCGCGCCGCGATGATCGCCGACCGACACCCGCTCAGTCTCTACCACGATGGCGAGTCGGTGCCTCTGAACCTGATGAGCACGACGCCTCCGGGCACGAGGCCCGCCGAGATCGCCTGGCGCGTCGAGGACTTCTGGGGCAAGACGCGACGGCAAGGACGGTGGCTTCCACCGACAGGCGATGCGACCAAGACGGTCCGCGGCGATGATCTTGGCCGAGGCTGGTACCGGGCGACGGTGACCTGGACCTCCGAGGGCGGCAGTCTGAGCAATGAGAGCGCCTTCTGCATTCTCCCGCCGGAAGAGCGCCACGGCGACGCGGCATCGTCGCCCTTCGGCTCCCACTTCGCCCTCGACGCGACGGGCATCCGGCTTGCGAAGGCCGTGGGTGTGCGCTGGTTGCGCCTGCATCCCCCGAACCACACCAAGTGGCGCATTGTGGAGCCGAAGCAGGGCGAGTGGCAATGGCGTGACGAGGCGATCAGGATCGCGCGGCAGGCCGGCTTCACACTCTGCGGCTCTCTGGACCGCCTCCCGACCTGGGCTTCGACCGCTCCGCCGGGCCTCCCCGAGTGGGACTTCTACAACGGCTCGGGCGCGTACATGCCCCGCGATTGGTCGCAGTGGGAGCGCTATGTGGCCGAAACCGTGCGCCGGTACCGGGCGGACATCCAGGTCTGGGAGATCTGGAACGAGCCGAACCTCACCGACTGGCTCGTGCCTCCCGCCGGCCAAACCCGGGCGCAAGCGTACACCGAGTACCTCAAGCACACGTACCCGATTGTGAAGCGCGAAAACCCCTCGGCGACGGTCATCGGCGGGGTGATCGCCGGCCCGCTGACGAAGGGCTCCGACGCCGAGGGTTTCCTCAAGGGCATCATCGACGCCGGGGGCCTGCCGTATCTGGACATCCTCAGCTATCACGACTACATCGCCCAGTCGGTGGACGAGAACCCCGACCCCGTGGACACCTGGATACCGCGAGTGCACCGGATGCTCCAGGCGCATGGCAAGGACGTGCCGATCATCAACTCCGAGGGCGGGTTCGCCAATCCCGGGACCTGCATCAGCTACCGGCCCGCCCCTGCCGACACGGTGCCCTCGGGCACGATGGCCCGGTGGCTCGTGCGCCAGTATGTCTCCCAGATCGCCGCCGGAGCCGGGCGCTTCTTCCTGTACAACATGTTCGTGGACGGCTCGCCGATCACGCAGGCGTGGGAGGGGTTTGTGGAGGGAGATGGGCAGCCGAGGCCGAATGTGGCGGCATACGCGACGATGACCTGGCTGCTCGACGGCGCGACCTTCGAGCGAACCGAGCGCCCGAATGCCGACACCTGGGTCCACCGCTTCCGCACGCCGAGGGGCCCGCTGCTCGTGACCTGGTGCCGGACGGGGAAGACGGGTAGAATGGTCGCCCGGGGCGCAGTCGGCGTCTGGGACCTGATGGGCGCGCCGGTGAAGGTAGGGGAAGGCGGAGTCGTGAATCTCACCGATGCGCCGGTGTATATACTGGCGAAGTAGTAGCGTCGCTCACCGCAGACCGAAAGGACTCCCCCCATGCCCGACGACCGCACCAAAGCCATGAACTACGAGCATCCCGAGTACATCCCCGTGTCCGTCAGCCTCCTGCCGGCCGCGTGGATCATGCACCGCGAGGCGCTGGAGGAACTGGTCCTCCGCCACCCGATCATCTTCGGCGAAGCCCAAAGAGGCAGCTTCGACTATGACGCTGTCTCCGGCAATTATGCCGAGGGCGAGCACATCGACGCCTGGGGCTGTGTGTGGCAGAACATCCGCGCCGGCTGCGATTCCATCGTCACTGGCCACCCCGTGCCGACGCGCGCCGATGTGCACACCCTCAAGCCGCCGCCGCGCGGCTCAGGCCTGCGTCACGGGTTCATGTGGCTGATGCTTTCCGACCTGCGCGGCTTCGAGGAGATCATGGTGGACTTCGCCGAGGAGCCGCCCGAGCTGCAGATGCTCATCGACATCGTCCTCGAGTACAACTGCGGGGAGATCGAGCTGATGCTGCAAGGCAAGCCTGAGATGATGGGCTTCGGCGACGATCTGGGGATGCAAAACGGCCTCGCCATCGGCGAATACAAGTGGCGTAAATACCTCAAGCCCTGCTACGCGCGCATGTATGGGATGTGCCACGAGGCCGGGGCCAGTGTGTACATGCACACTGACGGCCATATCCTCCCGATCATCAAGGACCTGGTCGATTGTGGCGTGAACGTGGTCAATCCGCAGATCCGCGCCAACGGCCTCGCAGGCCTGGAGCGCGAGTGCAAAGGCAAGGTCTGCGTGAACCTCGACCTCGACCGCCAGATGTTCCCCTTCTGCAAGCCCGAGGACATCGACGGCCATGTGCGCGAGGCCATCGAATACCTCGGCCTACCGGAGGGTGGCCTGTGGCTGTCCGCCGAGTGTGGCCCCGATGTGCCCATCGACATCATCGAGGCCATCTGCGTAGCGTTGGAGAAGTATCGGGGGTACTACCGGTAGCCCGGCCGCGCCGAAGCAGACAGAAGGAGGGGGTAACTTGGCAGTTCGGTACTCAGACGCCGATATCGCCACATTCCTCGCGGATCGAAAGCCACTTGCGAGTGACTTCCGCGACACGATTCGCTTCCGGGACAAAGGGGCCAGTGAGGAGTGCGACGTCACCGTCATCGGCTCTTCGGGGACCGAATATCAGATACGGTTACGCCGGAGCAAGGTCAACCCTTTGGACTTCTCGGTGATTCTCGCTGTGTGTCCCACCGGGACAAACGCCGTATTCCGCTTGCGGCGCTATAATGGCAAGTCGCACGAACACACCAACAGCCTTGAGCGCCAGCGCTTCTTCGAGTTTCACATCCATCAGGCGACCCAGCGATACCAGGAGGTGGGACCCAGGGAGGACAAGTATGCCGAGATCACAAGTGGGTATAGTGATCTCTGGACCGCGCTGGACTGCATGCTCAAGGATTGCGGTTTTGTGACCGCTCCGGACATTCAACTCCGGCTTCCCGAGGAGTGATCTCAGTGACAGCAGAGGGAATCGAGACGGCATTCCAGGAAACCATCGGCCAGCAAGTGACCCTCCGGCCCGAGGGCGTCAACCGTTACCGTGTTTTCACGCCCTTTCAGTTCGACGACGGCGATCACCTGAGCATCGTGCTCCGGCGTGAAGGAGAACACTGGACGCTATCGGACGAGGGGCATACCTATATGCACCTCACGTACAGCGACCTGTCGCATGAGGATCTTCGGCACGGGAACCGGCATCGCATCATCGGCGAAGTCCTTGCAGCATTTTCCGTTCAGGACCGGGAGGGAGAACTGGTCATTCCGGTGGAGAATGACCGCTACGGCGATGCCCTGTTCTCATTCGCGCAGGCCGTGCTTCGCATCACAGATGTCACCTATCTTTCTCGCGAACGCATCCGCTCCACGTTCCGCGAGGATTTCCAACGGTTCTTTGTCGAGAGCGTGTCGGCAAGTGAGCGAACGTTTGACTGGCATGATCCCATTCGCGACCCGGAAGGCAAATATCCCGCCGACTGCTTCATCGAACGACCGGAGCTTCCAGTCGTCATCTATGCGCTACCTAACGATGACCGGACGCGAGACGCCATGATCGCGTTGCTGAACTATGAGCGGTGGGGTTTGAAGCTCCATTCGATCGGCATCTTCGAGAACCAGGAGGCGATCAGCCGCAACGTTCTCGCCCGTTTTTCCGACGTGTGCGACAAGCAGTTTTCCAGCCTTGGCGGGAACCGTGAGAGGATCGCCCGCTATCTCGGTCTCGCAGTGTAGCTCGACCCTTTAGCCCCTACGCCACCCGCCTGAGCGTCTGTGTCTCCGCCGCAGCCTCACCCGCAACGCTCGGTTTCTTCAGTCTCCCGAACGGCTTGCCCACGGCCAGCACGGTGCGACCCATCTGCTGGTTGAGCACCGCCGCCGCCGAGCCGTAGAAGGCCAGCGCCGAGACGCCCAGTTCCGACCACGCGGCAAGCTGGTGGCCGAACTCGGCGGCGGCGCCCGCGCCCAGCGTCGTCAGCGACAGGCCGGTGAACAGCACAGTGATGAGGCAAAATGTGGCGAATAGCGCCTTGTTCGTCTCCATAGCCCCGACCGTCATGTACAGTGTGAAGATCAGGTAGCCCACGAAGGCGAACCCCAACTGGTGCGCGTCCGGGGCCGGCGCGACCGGCCCGAGCATCCCCAGCTTCATCATCCAGGTCATCCCGACGCCCATCCAAAAGAACGCATAGCCCGCGAAGGCCGTCCCTCCGAACACGTTGTTGCGCTTGAAGTCGTACATCGCCGCCATGAGCTGCGCGAACGCCCCGAGGAAGATCGCCCACGGGAGCGCGTATGCGACGCCGCTGGTCCAGCCCAACTTCTCGGACGAGGCGACGAGCGTGACCAGGCCCAGCCCCAACAGCCCAAGACCCGCCGGCTCCGCCACCACCTCCTGGACTTTCTGGATTGCCCCTTGCGCGGTCTGTTCCGACATTCGATGCCCTCCTTGCATAGGTGTGGATACCGAGGGTATCGTCAAATCGCCGCCTTTCTTAAGGAACCGAGCAAGGCGCTATCCCGTAGCACAGCTCTTCCTCAATGTGCGTGGGTAGTAAACCTCGCACTGGTCTTGGCCAGGATTTCGTGTCAGGACATGGCGAGTCGTTGCCGTTGCGTCCGCCAGGACGCTTGGCGCGAAGCGCCCCTCAGCCGGGTGCTTCAGCGCCCGGTTTATGTCCGGTACCAGGGTCGTTTCCGTCCGCGAGGACGGGTGGCGGCGCAGCCGCCCGGAGTCGTGCCGGCGCAGGCGGCAATGGGGCCTGCGGCCATTCGTCCTGCGGACGACTCGATATAGGTTGGCGCAGTTTCCCGGACGCTGAAGCATCCGGCTGAGGGTCCCCGCCTGCGGCGGGGCCGAGCGTCCTGGCGGACGCAACGGCACGGCCGACGGCGACGCATTTGGCCCCGAAACGCATCTGAGAGGGTAGCGCTATATGAGGCAGCCTGGATTCCGCGCCACGCGGAAGCAATGTAGTGTTAAGCTACCCACGCACATTGAGGAAGATCCCTATGGCGCAGGGATGCCGACGCCTCTCGACGAAATGCCGCAACCTGTGCGTGGCGCACCGCCTCGCCGCGCACCTAACGACAGACACCAAGTCCGCAGGAGGAGCAGTTCATGGACATCGTCAGGCCCACCGTCGGTGACACAACCTGGTTCCAGCAGGATCGTTTCGGTCTCTTCATCCACTGGGGCATCTACGCCCTCGCCGCCCGGCACGAATGGGTGAAGCATGTCGAGCAGATCCCCGATGACGTCTACGACAGGTATTTCAAGCACTTCGACCCGGACCTGTACGACCCCGAGGTCTGGGCGAAAGCCGCCTCCGGGGCGGGCATGAAGTACTTCGTCGTCACCACCAAGCACCACGACGGCTTCTGCTTGTTCGACTCGGCGCTGACCGATTACAACGCCCCCCACACCCCCTGCGGCAAAGACCTCATCCGGCCGATGGCCGATGCTTTCCGCGGCCAGAACATGAAAGTCGGCTTCTACCATTCGATCATCGACTGGCATCACCCGCAGTTCGTCATCGACGACCTGCACTCGATGCGCGGCCATCCCGACCGCGCGAAGCTGAACGAGACGCGCGACCAGGCCAAATATGCCGAGTACCTGCGCGGCCAGGTGCGCGAGCTGCTCACCAACTACGGCAAGGTGGACGTGATGTTCTTCGACTTCAGCTACCCCGCCACCGAGCCGGGGAAGATGGGCAAGGGCCGCGCCGACTGGGACAGCGAGAACCTCATCAAGATGGTGCGCGAACTGCAGCCCGGCATCGTCGTCAACGACCGTCTCGACCTGATGGATGTCGAGGGCGGCTGGGACATCAAGACCCCTGAGCAGTTCATGGTGCGCGAGTGGGTCAAGGTCAACGGGCAGCGCGTTGTGTGGGAAACCTGCCAGACTTTCTCCGGCTCCTGGGGCTACTTCCGCGACGAGTACACCTGGAAGAGCGTCGATCAGCTTCTGCTGATGCTCATCGACACGACGAGCAAGGGCGGCAATCTGCTGCTGAACGTCGGCCCGACCGGCCGTGGCGAGTTCGACGAACGCGCGCTGGATCGCCTGGCGGGCATGGGCGAGTGGATGAAGCGCCACGACCGCTCAATCTACGGCTGCACCCAGGCCCCGGAGGACTTCCCGACCCCGCAGGACTGCCGGCTGACGTACAACCCGGACAAGAAGCGCCTGTACGTGCACATCCTCAACTGGCCGATCGTGAACCTGCACATGGACGGCTTCGCGGGCAAGGTGGACTACGCCCAGTTCCTCCACGATGCCTCGGAAGTGAAGATGACCGAGGCGGTCGAGCAGGAAGAATGGATGGGCGCGCACGACAAGAACCCGAAGAGCACGTTGACTCTGCAACTCCCGGTAGTGAAGCCGAACGTGGCAATCCCGGTCGTGGAGATGTTCCTGAAGTAGGGAGAGTCAGGAGTCAGGAGTCAGGAGTCAGGAGTCAGAAGACAGAAGACAGAAGAGGAGGAACGGCAACGTCGCCGGCCACGACGCCGTTGCCGTTCCCAGCATCCAGCATCCAGACGCAAGCATCCAGCATCCATCCTCCCGGGGGCCCATCATGTACTTCGCCGCATCCAAACTGCTCAGCGGGCTGTGCGATCCGCTGGTCGCTGGCCTCATCCTGCTCTTTCTGTTTGGGCTGGGGGTGCGCCGGCGGCTGCAGTATGGGTCGGCGCGGCTGTTCTGGCTGGGGTTTCTGGTGCTGTATCTCTCCGCCACCCGGCTCGTTTCCGGGATGCTCATCCGTCCCCTTGAAGACCCCTACCGCGTCCGCAAAGCGCCCGATACCGTTGACGCCATCGTCGTCCTCGGCGGAAGCATCGACTTGGCGAAGAGCAGTCCCGAGCATTGCGAGATGCGCTCCGCCTGCGACCGCTTCATCGACGGGCTGCTGCTCGCGCGCAAGTACCCGCGGGCGGTTCTGATCTTCAGCGGCGGAACCGCCGAACTGGGCGGCGGTGACGGCCAGAGGGAAGCCCCGCTGCTGAAGGACCTCGCGGTGAAGCTGGGCATCCCTGCCGACCGCGTTATCGCCGAGGACAAGTCGCGCAATACGCGCGAGAATGCGGTCGAGACGAAGCGCATCCTCGACGAGCGCAAACTGACCCAAGTGGTGGTAGTCACCTCGGGGTATCATATACGCCGGGCGTTGGGATGTTTCCGCGCGCTGGGGGTGAAGGCGACGCCATATGCGACCGACTTCAAGACCCAGACCGGGCGGTTTGGCTTGCCCGATCTTGCGCCTGAGGCGGAGAGTCTGGGCGACAGCGCCCGCGCACTGCGGGAGTACCTGGGGCTGCAAGTCTACAAGAAGAATGGGTGGTTAGCGGAAGATGGCTCTAAATAGTGTTCTGGAAGTCGGGTTGCGTTTATTGCGCATACGGGACGGCCAACGGCTTTTACCACGAAGACACGAAAACACTAAACGGCAGGGCCGGCCCCGGCACGCGCGTCTCAGCCGTTTCGTGCTCTCGTGTTTTCGTGGTCAATCTTGCCCCTGGCTCCGGCCACGCGGGGCCTGGATTTCACGCGCCTGGGAGGTCCTCTTGATGGCTGCCATCGCGAGTTCAGCGGCCTGCTCGGCCTTTGCCGCCGGGGAGACGAAGCCCCATGTCCTCACCGTCACCACCCCGATCCTCGAAGCCGAGGACGGGCTGCTGCTCGGGAACGGCGACCTGTCGGTCAGCGTGTACCAGACGCGCGACCAGGTGCGCTGGCGGTTCGGCAAGGGGGATGTCTGGGACCGGCGGATCGACCACAGCGACGACCCTACGCCCCCGACCATCAAGGAGATCGCCCACGGGATCGCCGTCGAGGGCTGGAAGTGCCCGCCGTATGGCGATGCCGAGCCGGTGGCGCTCAAGGGCACCGACAACCCCCAGCGGATGAAAGAGCTGTGCAAGGGCGCGCCACCGAGCTATACGAAGCGGCCATTCCCGTGCCCGAAGCCGGTCGGCGAACTCGCCCTGCAGCTTCCGCCGGACCTGCCGGGGCTGACGATCCGGCAGGAGCTATCCATAGAAGAGGGCATTCTACATATAGTATGTACGTCGCAGAACGGGGTGGAAGTGCGCCTGACGTGCTATATCCCGCCGCAGGACAATGTACTGGTCGTGAGGTGGGAAGTGGTGAACTGGGGCGACGCGACGAAGATCGGCAACAGGCCGCCACTGCGGTTCGCCCTGTACCGCTGGGCCGACCCGGACGCCCTGCAGTTCGGGCAGCAGTACTTCGCCGCGTCCGGTCACGGCGGCTTCCTCACCTTCGACTTCGCCAAGATCAAGCCGCTGCCCGCCCCGACGGTGCGCGAGACCGCCGGGCGGCGGGTCATCGAGCAGACTTTCCCGCCGGAGCCGACTTTCCCGCAAGGCTTCCGCTACCTGATGGCCCCGTTTGCGTCGGAGGGCGGCGTCGATGCGATCGACTGCGGGGCGACGAAGGAGGCGCGGCTGCAGGTGCAGGTGCCGCCGACCGCGGCCAGCGGCTGGCTGGCGGTGGCCGTGCCGTCCTCCAGCGACGGCAAGGGGCCTGACGCCGAGGTCGCCCGGATCGCAGGCCTTCTCGCCGACAAGGCGCAGGTCGGCAAGTGGGAGCAGGAGACGAAGGCCTCCGCGGCGGCATTCTGGGCGCGCTCGGCGGTTAGCATCGCCGACCCGCTGCTCGAGAACCTATGGTACGAGACGTACCACGCCCGCCGCTGCAACACGAAGGCCGGCAAGCCGCCCCCGGGGCTGTTCCTGCCGAGCACCGTGCGCGACTTCTCGCACTGGCACGGCGATTACCACACGAACTACAACCTCCAGCAGCCGTTCTGGGGCGACTTCACCGCGAACCACACCGATCTGGGGGATGCGTATTTCGACGCGATGGGGTACTTCATGCAGATGGGCAAGATCATCGCGCAGAAGTACTACGGCACGCGCGGGGTCTTCATCCAACTCTCGGGCTATCCGATCGTCGCCACCGATGATGTCCTGGGCGCGGTGCCGATGGGTCGGATGGCCTACATGACCGGCTGGGCTTCGACCTTGTACTGGCAGCGGTACCTCGTGACCCGGGACGACAAGTGGCTGCGGGAGGTCGGCTATCCGGCCATCAAGGACTGCGCGCTGTTCTACCTGGACTTCATGCAGAAGCGCGAGGACGGCCTGTACCACATCTTCCCCTCGAACCAGGGCGAGGACGGGTTCACCGGCGAGGCCAAGGACTATACCGACCGGGCGCAGGTGATGCGGTTCGCGCGCTACTGCCTGCGGAGCGCGGTCTGGGCCAGCGAAGCGCTCAAGACCGACCCCGAGCTTCGCGAGCAGTGGCGCGACCGGGTCGAGCACGCCGCCGGGGACGACGGCAGGCCGCCGTATAAGATGGCGGGTGTGGAGAAGTTGTTCTACGAGACGAACCCGCCGGAGTTCGGCGACGCCCATCCGTACAAGCCCGCGCCGCATGATGAGAAGGCCGGAGCCTGGCCCGAACCCGGCGAGTGGCTGAACACCTGGTACGCCGGCCAGTACCCCATGTGCGCGATCCCCAACCTGCGCGCCGTCGGCCTCGACGCCGAGCGCGCTTACAAGGGCCTCCACCGCATCGTCGAGCGCTGGCGGCACCCGAACGGGCTGATCTGGGCGATGAGCGTCGCCGACTACGGCCACGCCGGGGCCTGGACTGAGACGCTGGGCATCTGCGCGCCCCTGCAGGAGATGATGCTGCAAAGCCAGGGCGAGGTGCTGCGGCTGTTCCCGTGCTGGCCGAACAAAGTAGCCGCAAGCTTCCGCGACTTCCGCGCTGTTGGAGCATTTCTTGTAAGCGCAAGCTGGGCCGACGGCGCGGTAGCGAGCGCGAGCCTCCTCAGCGAGAAAGGCGGCGCCTGCCGCCTGTACTCGCCGTGGCCCGGAGTAGCGCCAAAGGTGCAGACCGCCGACGGGAAGGCGGTCGCGGTGACCGGCCCGACGGACGACATCTACAGCTTCGAGACGACGGCGGGGGAGAGGTATGAGGTGAGGAGGTAAGGGATCGGTTCGGTCCCGTGAAGCGCAGTGTTCTGTACCACAGCCAGTGATACGAGAAGGCTATCGCGCGGCCGTGGAGGCGAATGGCCGTTCGATTTGGTGGTAAGTGGAGGCTGCTAACTATGTCGAGGTGGGCCGCTGTTGCGGTGATCGTTGTGGTTGTGATGCTTCTCGCGGCCCTGACGCCGGCCACTCGTGCGCGCGGCGACGCAGTGTACCTGACCTGCGTCGATGGACGGCTTCGTGCGACCGATAGGGCATCGGCAGTGTTCGGCTCCCGCGATGGTCGCACTCTGACCGAGATAGTCGTGCCCGCGCCGACGCGTGGCGTGGTAGTGTGCATCAACCTCTCGGTGCCGCAGGACCGATCTCCTGGAGTATGGCTGGTCGCCGATCCGGCTGCGCCAGTCGACCTACTACACCCGCACGTGCTGTTGCCGCCCGAGTGGAATCCATTCGACGTGTGGCGCAAACCGGGCACGATTACGCTCCCGGTAGCACGCGTGCTGTCGTGGCCTCGGCTCCGTGTGTCAGCGGCGGCGTATTCCGGTGGCGAAACGCACATAGCCACAAACTGGGGAACGCTTCGGGTGTACGATTCCCACATGGAGTGGGTGGCCCCGTACCACACATTCCCCGATCCGGACGATCCGCTGTATCGCAGCAACCTGACTGCTCTCAGCTCGTACTCCACCTCGCCGAATCCACTGTACATGGTCGCTGACCACGAAGGCAACCTCTGGTGCAGATCGCAAACAACTGTCGAAAACCCCGGCGCGTGCTACGTTATGCCGAAAGGCACATGCCCACCCCCCCGCGACTTGGGTACGGTTGCCCGCAAGACACAACGCTGGCTGCTCAAATGGCGTGCCCCGGCCGCGGCCCTTGCCGGCGACGCCGTTGGGGTAGGGCTTTGGACATACGGATTGGGCCCTGATGGCAGACCGGGCATTTTTCACGTACTAGCCTCAACGCTGGAGGCTTTCAAGCCTGAAGCCACCGAGTCAGCACTGCCTCCGGGCCTCCGGGCACCCGCACTGGATCGCCCTCTCCTCGCTGCCAGCCTGGACCGGAAGGTCTGGCTCGCTGGCGATAGCCTCGCCGGGGCCAAGGTCTTCATGTTTGACGGCAAGGCGATCACCGACATCACGCCGCCCCCTGAGTTGCTCCAGGGCCGCCGCTTCACCCAACTGCTCACCGATAAGGCCAGCAGGCTATATGCGTCCACTGATGGCGTTGGTGTGCTGGTGTATGACGGAAAGACCTGGGCATCCCATGCCATCAACGCTGCCATCCCTGAAGTCATGGGCGCGGGCCTCAAGCAGGTAAGTTGCATGACCATCGATAACCAGAGTAACCTCTGGGTCGGCTGCGACAACAACGTCATCTGCTGGCGAGAAGGGAAGTAGACGCATTCATACCGAGTTCACTGATCGCCATGCACGGCTCACAGCCGTCGCTCATCCTGTTCAGTCCGACTTAACAGTACAACGCACGTGGCCACTTATCGTCTGCTGCGGCAGATGCAGGCGGTCACGCACCCGGAGGGTAATGTATACAGCTTTAAGACGACGGCGGAGGAGAGGTATGATGTGTATGAATGGGTAGAGATGAGTTCAGTCTTTGTGAAACACAGTACTATGAGGCAACTGCAAGAGTCTGTAGGAACACTCTCCAGAGTGCGACCGGACCCTATAGTGTGCTAGAATAGCGTCTATAGAGCCAGTTGCAAAAGTCGCGATGTAGGTGCATTTCGCCCCAGGGCTGAATCTTGGTTGTGCGAGCAATCAAAACCAACCAAGGGGCGAAAGCATGCTGAAGGTAGCA
>Ga0181520_10006340_pt1 | contig 18142 bp, 7 predicted proteins | sample PEATcosm2014_Bin_29_FD_132451 | JGI IMG/M metagenome (GOLD analysis project Ga0181520, IMG submission 132451) | Peatland microbial communities from MTU Mesocosm Facility, Houghton, MI, USA - PEATcosm2014_Bin02_30_metaG | ecosystem: Environmental > Terrestrial > Soil > Wetlands > Peat | place...
AATGCTTCCTCTACCGGCTTAACCGCCGCTAACCTCTGGGTAACCTCCACCTCCACCTTAGCTTCCACTACCGTTGCCAACCTCTCTGTCACCGGTACTTCCACTCTAGCCGGCATCTCCGCTGCCAATGTCTTTGATAGCGGAGCAGAAAGCTGCGGCAACCTCCAGACCACGGCTGCCGGCCTGCTCCAGTGCAACAACACCAGCTACCTTACCGCTTCTTCTTCCAACCTGTCCTTGTCCGGCAACTTCTATGTCACCGGACAATCGATGCTGGCTAATGCTTCAACTACTAACTTAACCGTTTCTAACCAAGCTTACTTCAACAACGCTTCCACCACGGGCTTAACTGTTTCGGGCCAGAGCTGGCTTAACAATGCCTCTGCCACCAGTTTGACGCTGACCGCTTTTTCTGCCGGCACTTACTGTGTCCATTCGGTCGGCGGCCTGCTCCAGACCACAGCTTCGGATTGCGGAGCCGGCTCAAGCTCTGCCGTGGGTTGGGCATCAACAACCAATGCCGTCTATAATAACTTCGGTTATATGGCAGGCATCAACTCTTCCACTCCCACCGCTAACCTGGTTATTGAAGGTTCTTCCACCGGCTCAACCACTCTGCCTATCTTGACCGTCGCTTCTTCGTCCAACTCTTCTTACTTAACCGTCACTTCAGCAGGCAATGTCGGCATTGGGACAACGTCGCCATCGCAGTTGTTGACTGTGGGGAATAATAATCAGTTTACGGTAGATGGTTTTGGGGATGTAGTAGCAGCGAATGGCGGTATATCCGCCTATAATATAGGCGGGACAAATGCTCTTCGCGTTGGTACCGGTGCGAATTTTCAAGCAAATAGTCTTGCCTTGGTTGGAGCAAATAACTATGTCATTGGATTTAATGCATCTAACGCTACCCAGGCGGCAGATGCAGGATTGTCCCGCGGTGCGGCGGGTAAAATTTATGTAGGAAATGGTATTGCGGGAAACGCCACTGGAACATTAATAGCCGGCAACGTCGGGATTGGAACAGCGAGCCCGTCTTCTTTATTACAGGTAGCGGGCTCGGAAACTTTGGGCGTGGCCGGCGTGGTTAACGGGCAGATCATTTTGCAGAATTCCAGCAACAGCTATACCACCACTGTTAAGTCTTCCTCTACCCAAGGTTCCAACTTAACCTTTACGTTGCCTTCCACTAGCGGCGCTGCTGGCCAGCAATTAACCAGCGACGGCAGCGGCGGCTGGTATTGGTCTCCGGCCGGAGGTACTGGCAGCGGTTGTACTGTGGCAGGCTCGGATACCCAGATTCAATATAACAACACCGGAAGCTGCGCGGCTTCGTCCAATTTAGTTTTTGATTATAACGATAGCCGTCTGGGGGTAGGCAGTAGTTCTCCCTCGGCCACTTTGACTTTACAGGGCACTAGCGGCCAGACTGCGAATTTGTTAAACATTGCTTCTTCTTCCGGTTTGTCCGTACTGACAGTAGCCGCTTCGGGCGATGTGACTATCTCCTCCGTTGTAAATTCGGCTACCGCTTTCCAAATAAAAAATGCTTCGGGCAACTCGGTACTCACGGTGGACGATACCACCCCGGCTCCGACTGACTTTTTATTCAGCGTGGCTTCTTCTTCCGGCACCAACCTCTTTACCGTTAATGGGCTAGGCCTGGGTTATTTTTCCGGCCAGCTCGGCATCGCTTCGGTAACGCCCGGATCAACCTTGGTGGTCCAAGGAACATCTACTACCCCGACAACACCTTTGTTAACGGTTGCTTCTTCTTCAGGCTCCTCTTACTTTACTGTCTTGGCTTCCGGCAATGTCGGTATAGGCACAACTTCCCCGTCCGCGTTATTAATGGTGCAGGCCCCATCCAGCTATTCCGGCCAACTGTTTGATGTTTCCACTTCCTCCGGCGCTTCTTACTTCCATATTACGAGCGTGGGCAACATCGGCATCGGCACTTCCGGTCCAATCAGCCTGTTAACTTTGCAGGGTTCCACAACAGGTTCCGGCGCCACCGCCATTGCCGGGATTTACGCCAGCACGACTTTGGCCGGCACTACGCTAAACGGCACTGAATTCGGCAACCGTTTGGTCAGCACCGTTGCTCCCACGGCCACCGGCACTTACGACGGCCTGTTGGTCAGGACAATAGACAGTACCGTTTACAGCAACACAGTGCGCGGTATAGAAGTGCAGGCTTACAGCGGTAATAACACTCACGGCACCAACGCCGGCATAACGGCTTTTGGCCACACCTTTGGCGTGCAGGGTATTACCGATGGATTGGCCGGCGGTACAGCCCAGCCGGCGGGCATTACGCGGAACTGGACAACCCCACCGTGGGCAACGCCTTGCGCGCTTACAGCAACACCTCCACTTCGGCTACACTGTTCTCCATATATCAGGAATCATCCGCCTATACCGGCGACGCTTTGCAGATGAATTTAGCCAATAACTCCGGGACGTTTGCCAGCGGCAACTTTATCAACTTGGAGAAAGCCGGTTCTTCCGTGTTTTCCGTCAATTCTTTAGGCAACGTTAAAGTCACCCTGACCTCTTCCACCCATAACTATGCTATCTGCCACGACACCAACGGCACCGGCTTGGACACTTTGGAAGATTGTTCCGGTACGCCGGGCGCCGACTTCCAGGAAAATTACCCGGCCGCCCAGGATGTTTCTTGGGGTGATGTCTTAACCGCCAGTACCACCGAAGCTTCCACTACCAACGGCAACAATCTCTCTATATTAGACAAGTCCACCCAGGGTTATGACCAAAGTATTATCGGTGTCGCTTCCAACCCGGCTGACAGCGGCGACTTTAACACCATCGGCTACAACCTGGCCGCCGGAACCAATCCGTTCCCCGTAGCCCTAAACGGCCGCGTTATGGTTAAAATTTCTCTGGAAAACGGAGACATTGCCATTGGCGATTATTTAACCTCATCAATAACCAAGCCGGGCTACGCTATGAAGGCTACGCACAGCGGTTACATTTTGGGTGTGGCTTTGGACAACTTTAACGCTTCCTCCACTTCCGCCGTAACCAGCACTTCCACCGGCGGTACCGTAGTTAGCGAGCCGGCTGTTATGATGTTTGTGCGCACCGGTTTCCAAAATATCAATAATATTTTCGTGCTCGGCGAAGACGACGGCCAGTTGGCCTCGGCCACTTCAACTCCTTCCCTTGACCAAATGGCCTCATCTTCTTTGGCCGACTCCTTCCTTATTGACCAGGCCGGCACCGGAAATATTTTAGACCTCCAATCGGCCGGCCAGGACAGGCTGCTGATAGCCAATGACGGCTCGTTCAATTTGTTGGCCAGCACCACCATCGCCACCTCCACTATATTAACGGTGTCTAACGGGACTACCACCCAGTTTAGCATTACGGCCGCCGGCCACATTACCGTGGGCCAGGATACGGCGGGTACTGCTATAATTAAAGCGGGGGATAATCAGACTGTGGTAACCTTTAATGTGCCGTATGATACCACGCCAAAAATCGCGGTTACAATTCAGGGTTTGCCCGACTTCTTCTACGGCGTGGCTACCAAAACGCCGACCGGCTTTACCATCCAGACCAGCCAGCCTATGACTGCCGATACCAGTTTTGACTGGATTGCGCTTGCCCAGCCGTCCACTTCCACTTCCCAGTCCAGTTTGAACCAGCAGATAGTGGTAGTGAGCCAGCCTGCCGGATCGGGACAAACAATTAGCGAATCCGGATCAAGCGGCGCAAGCTCTGAGACAATTTCAAACGATTCATCCGCCGGGGCACCTTCGGCTTCTTCTACAACGCCGTCCGATTCATCCGGACAGGTAGCTGGAACATCAACGACAGTTTCCGATACAACCGCGCCGGTTGATACTTCGGCTACGACCGATACCACAAACCCCACCGGCACCTCGGCTTCCGCCCCCGCGACAACCGATACAACGGCATCCGCTCCCGCAACAACCGACACGACAGCTTCCGCTCCCGCTGATTCCGGTACAGCATCCGCGCCCGCCGCATCAGACGCTTCTGCCCCTGCCGACAGCGGCACCTCCGGCCAATAAAAAATAGGACTAATAGGACGTATGCGACCTATATGTCCTATAAGACCTATTTGCCTAAGTCCTATTAATCCTATGTTAACCATCGCCCGTCAAAAATTTTTTAACCGCTACCTGCCTTTGGCGCTTTCTATTATCTTGCTCGCGACCGCGGGGTTCTTTTGGTACCAGGTTAAAACCGCGCGCGCCAGTTACACCTATTCCAGCACCATAACCATCGCCCACGGAAAAGTCGGGGGAGGCACGGAAGATGAACCGAATTTTACGGTTTTGGTCTGTGCCAATATGACTTTGGGCAACGGCAATCCCTGTCAGACGGTTTCGGGCCTGAATGAAACAGGCGCGGGCGCGGAGGTTACCAATGCTAACGGTTATGACATTGTTTTTTCTACCGTTGCCGGATGCGCGTCATCTTTAATGAACTGGGAAATGCCCTCTTACGCTTCATCTACCGGCGCGACGGAAGCCTGGGTTTTAATTACCTCCCTTTCCCATACCTCGGACACCACTTTTTATATGTGCTGGGGCAACTCCTTAATATCTACTTTTCAGGGAGGCTCAACGGGGAGTGCTTGGGACTCCGGTTATAAGGGAGTTTATCACTTGGCAAACGGTACAACTTTATCAGCTGTCGATTCTACTTCTTATGGAAATAGTGGCACTATTACAGGGTCAACTGCTACATCAGGACAAATTGATGGTGGTGCTAATTTTGTAGCGTCCAGTAACCAATATATAACAATGCCGAATGCTGTAACAAGCGGAAAAGCAATGACCATTAGCGGATGGATAAAAACTAGCTCACTTAGCCAAAATCCTGTTGTTTTGGATGCCAGGGGAAATGCAAGTGAAGTTGGCTGCGTTTTGTATTACGATACCGCTTCAAGCAATCACGCTGCTTGGTATTGCAATAATACAGTAACTGAAGAGGGTTCAACTAATCTTAATGACGGCAACTGGCATTATCTTGTAGGAACGATAGCGTCTTTAGGAACACCACAGGCTCTTTATGTGGATGGGCTACAAATTACTTCACAAAGTGTTAGTGGTTTGGCGGCTTATGCGTCTGGTTCTATGTATATGGGAAAATCATCTGATGCTAGCCCTGTTTGGACTAACGGAAATGTAGATGAGGTTACGGTATCTAATGTCGCTCGGTCTGCAGGATGGATAAATACCGAGTATAATAATCAATCCTCGCCGACTACTTTTGAAGTTATGTCGCCTAACTCCTGTACTCCGGCTTCGGGTTATTCTTATTGCCGGCCGATTACCATAAATAATAATTATGTCAGTTCTTCCGGAGCGGAAACTTATGCCAACTTTCCTGTTTTAGTCTGCGCTAATGCCACCGTGGGTGGCGGTAATTCCTGCCCAACCTTAGCCGGCCTTAACCAGACCGGCGGGGGAGCGCACGTCAAAAATTCCAACGGTTACGATATTATTTTTACCTCCGATTCAGCAGGTGCAACCCAAATCCCCGCCGAGCGGGAAAACTATGTTGCCTCAACAGGCGAGCTGGAGGAGTGGGTGGATGTTAACGGGGTGTCCACTACCAGCGCTACCTCTATTTATATGTCCTATGGCAATGCTTCAATCTCCACCGACCCGAACTTAGATGCCACCTATGGAGCGGCAAAAGTTTGGGATACCAACTACAGAGCCGTCTGGCATTTTAATGACGCTTCCACTTCCGCGAGTAATGATTCTACGGCAAACGGTTACAACTTAAGCAATGTCGGAACAACTTTGGTAGCGGGTGCTGTTGGCAAAGCATTAAGCATGAGTGGGGCGAGCTCCAGCAGTACCATAGCCAGCACGCTGGGTTCGCCAAGCAAAATGACAATGGAGGGATGGATCTGGCTTCCTACCTACTCCTATCCTCTGCCAAATGGATTTATGATGATTGGTCTGGGAGGCGCCTGCTTCAACAGCGTGGGAATAACTATGAACTATAATGCCGGTGCTTCATATAGAGCTGATTATGGCCAGTGGTGTGGCCCGGGTGGCGTTGATATTGCTAGTTGGGCGGGCAATCTTGGAAACGCATGGTACCATGTCGCTTTTACCATAAATCCTTCTGCTTCTTATGACGCAGTCTATATAAACGGGGGATTAAGCGCGACATCCACTAGTTCAGTTGCAATGACTTATGGTGCTGCTCTGACTCAGTTAGGGCGGGATTATTATGGTGCAAACCCTTTGACCGGCTATTTGGATGAAATTAGAATATCCTCCATTGACCGTTCCGCCGACTGGATAAAGACCGAATACAACAACCAATCCGCACCCGCAACCTTTGAAATTTTTGGGAGCGAGGACATCCCGCCAAGCGGCTTTAACAGCGCCGCGCTCCATCCGGGGATAACTATACAAAGCGCAAAGGTTATAATTAAAAATGGCAAAGTCAGAATCCAACCGCAGTAAAGCGCGGCAAAAATAGGACATATAGGACATATACGACCAATTCAACTCCGCCGTGCGACAAGACATCTTAGGCGGACAGCCCCACCCCTTAATCCCTTTTTATCCCATTAACCCCCTTAACCATTTATGATAAACCGCGACCCTGAAGGCTATCGAAAATTGCTGGCTTACCAAAAAGCCTGTGAGCTCCAAATTTTTACCAACGATTTTGCGGCCAATCTGCCCAAAACCAAAACATTTTTTGATTTGGCCGACCAAATGGGACGCAGCGGCCGGAGCGGCAGCAAAAATATTGTGGAAGGATGGAAAAGAAATACCACAAAAGAATATTTTGATTTCCTCGGATTTTCCATCGGCGCGGTGGAAGAATTAAAAGACGACGCGGCGGATATTGCAACCGGAGTCTATCCTAATTTAATGGGATTAAGGGGAAAAATGGGAGTAATGGGAGAAAGGGGAGAAATGGGACACCCTTCATCCCCTTATTCCCATTCCACCCTTTTGGTCCCCCTTAAACCCATTTCTCGTGCCGAACTTGACCAAATAAAATTTTACCCGTTAGACCCAAACCTCCCGCCGGTAATTCAGCTTTTCCTCCGCGCTAAAGAATTAAATTTTTTGCTCCACAAACTCCAGCAATCGTTGGATGTTAAAATGGACAACGACCGCACCAAACCTATAAATCAGCTCATTAGGGAAAATTGGGCAAAAGAGAAAAAAGATGAAAAAGCAATTTTAAAACAGTTTGGAATAAAGTTTGATAAAAATGGGTTGGTGATTTATGATAATAAAAACAAAGGCAAGCCAGAATAGGACAGATAAGACCAATAGGACGTATATGTCCTATTTGTCCTATCCGTCCTATCCGTCCTATTTGTCCTATTAAACTATTAACTTTAATCAAATGAGAAAATACACCCTTGAAATCATCGTTTTTATTTGCGGCATGGCCGTAATGGTTTTTGAGCTGGTCGGCGCCCGCGTGCTTGCCGCTTTTATGGGCACGTCCATTATTGTCTGGTCTGGACTCATTGGCGTAATGCTGCTGGCTTTGGCTTTGGGCTATTGGTGGGGCGGCAAGGCCGCGGACAGGCGGCCGGATTTTAAAAGTTTTTCCGCCGTCATTTTTATTGCCGCCGTGTTTATGGGTTTGACCGGAATATTCAAACTGCCGGTATTAAATTTTATTACAAAAATAATAAAAGATATCCGTTTTGGAACGGTCTTAGCCAGCTTGGTGCTGTTCGCGCCGGCCAGCTTTTTTTTGGCCGCGATTTCCCCGTACGCGGCCAGGCTCAAGCTCGCCAATTTAAAACAATCCGGTCAGACGGTGGGAAACCTTTACGCGATGTCCACGGCCGGCAGTATTTTTGGCACTTTCCTGACGGGATTTGTTCTGGTCTTGTACGTGGGCGACACTAGAATTATTTTACTACTTTCCGTCCTGCTGTTTTTGTGCTCCCTGCTGGCTTTTAGTAAAAAGTGGATGAAGGCTAAAGTTTTGTTGGTAGTATTATTATTCGCCGGGCAGTTTGGCGCGGCTCATTTGGACAAATTTTTTCTGCCCAAAAATACCGTGGCCGTCTTAAACAGCCAATATGGGAACATTTATATTTCCAAACAAGTTTTGAATTATAGCGACGGAACAGCGCGTCCCATAGTGGCGCTGTCCACGGACGTTAATACCGTTCAGTCGGCTATGTATACCGACCGGGATAATGATTTAGTCATCCCGTACGCGCGGGTTTTTCGTTTAGCCGCGCATTTTAACCCGGGAATCAAAAATGCTTTGATAATTGGCGGCGGCGCTTATTCCGTTCCCCGGGATTTTATAAAAAGGAACAGCCAGGCTCATATTGACGTGGTGGAAATAGACCCAAAAGTTACGCTGGCGGCAAAAGAATATTTTAGCCTGACGCCGGACCCCAGGATTACCACTTATAACGAAGACGGCCGGGTATTTTTAAATCAAAACCAAAAGAAATAAGACGTTGATTTTATGGACGCGTATAAAACGGATATAATGACTTTTCAGCTGGCCACTGTAGAGACGGCGCAAAAAATTTATCAGTCTTTAAACAGCAACGGCGTTGTAATGGTGAATTTGATGTCTTCCATACAAGGGGACCATGGAAAATTTTTACGGGCCGAATACGCGACTTACAAAAAAGTTTTTCCCCAGGTTTATGTTTTTCGCGTGTTGTACGCGGAAGGGGATAAGGATCAAAATTTAATTATAGTGGGGCTTAAATCCGACACTCCGCCATCTTTTACGGACAGCAATCCGGAGTTAAATAACTATCTTTCGCACGTTTGGACTCAACCTATTGCCAACGATATGCCCGTTCTTACCGACGACTTCGCGCCGGTTGACCAATACCTTCTGCCGGTTTACGAGCAAAGCGGTCCGCCGTCCACAAATTAAATAAATTAAATCAAAAGCGTGAAGATGACAATTAGCGCCATCATAAACGCTTTTTATTTTGGAAAAACTAGACAAAAATCTTTAGATGTGCTATAATATTTAAAGAGGTTTTGTTAAGTTAAGGTAAGTCTTGGTTAGTAAAGGCTTATTATACTTAAATAAGCCAAATTCCAGTTCGCTCGCCGTAATTGGCGAACGAAATAAGAAACAAAAATACAATTTAAAATCATTTCAAATAATAGGACAAATAGGACTTAAATGACCTATTAGTTTTGCTTGCTCTCTTAGGCCTATAAGTTCTGTTAATCAATAAAACTTAGGCTGAGTCTTAAATAAAAATCAAACCAAAATTTATTTTTATGACTTTTCAGGATCTGCCGGAACTTTTGACTGTTGCCGAGGCTGCGCATTTAATTAATGTGCATCCCAATACTTTGCGTAACTGGGAAAGGGAAGGGAAGTTGGCCGCTCTGCGCATCGGCTCGCGCCGCGACAGGCGTTTTACCAAAGCAAGCATTTGGCAGATTTTTGAACCTGTAAAAAAATGAAAGAATAGGGCGCCTGCAAGATAAGACGTATACGACCTATTAGTCGTATAAAGACCTATCGCTTAAAACAAATAAAAAAATCTCTTGAAAAATAAATTGGCAAAACTGAAAAAATTGTTTGGTGTGGGGGTAAAACTCGGCCTGTTTTTTGTATTTGCATTTATAATTTACAGTGGCTATCTGCCGTTTAAAATCCAATCGGCATTTTCCCCGAGCCGCGCCGAGGCGGCAACGGTCACTGCCGTTAACAGCGGCAACTGGAGCACGGGCTCCACCTGGTCCACAGGATCGGCTCCGGGAACAAGCGATACCGCGCAAATTGGCGGCACCTATACCGTAACCGTCACGGGCAACGCCACGGTTGGGGCGGTAAACTTTCTTTCTACCAGCACGGCCGGGACTTTAAGCGTTAACACCGGTGTAACTTTAACGGTAACCGGAGCCATAACCGCAATAAGCGCCGCATCCACCGCCGCGACAAGCACCATCACAGGAGCCGGAACTGTAACAGCCGCTTCGGTTGCAGTAGGTTCAGGCGGTCCTACGCCAGGCGCGACCGTCCAGACAGACTTAATAAGCACAATTGCCAATTTAACCATAAGCGGCGGTATTACTTTAACCAGTTATTATAAGAGTACCCCTTATTATAATGATCCGACTTTGGAAATTCAGTCGGGTACGACAACTGCCGCCAGCATTACAACTTCCGGCGCTCATTCAGGCGATATACAAACTGTTACTATGGCCACCGGCGCGCACACGGGATATTTAAAGTTAACTGCGGCTACGACGGTTTGGACCTTAGGTACCGGCACTAACACTATAACCTTAAATGGTGCCGGGGCGACAGTGGAATATTCCGGCGCCACGCCCGCAATGGATGTAACTACTTACTACAACCTAGTCTTAAGCGGAGGCGGCGCGGCCACGGGCGCCGTAACAACAGTTCAGGGCGGTTTAATATTTAACAACACGTCAACCAGTTGGAGTACCACGGCTAACTTAGCGATAACCGGAAACTTGGCTTTAGCTACCAGTACGACGCTGACCACCGGAGCAAACTATACTTTAACAGTCGGCGGCCCCAGCAGTATAACCGGTCTTTTAGCCTTGTCTAACACGGGCACTAAATCTTTTACCGGGTTGGTTACAGTCAACGCGAACGGAAGCATAACCAGCGCCAGCACGGGCGCCCAGACTTACACCGGCGGGCTCACATTAAGCTCTTCAGGATCTTTTTCCGATGCCGGCGGCTCTGCCATTGCCTTTGGCGCCGGCGGTTTTACGAACAATAGTGGCAGCACCATTAACATGGGCACCGGCGCTATTACGTTTAGTGCCAGCTGCGCTCTTGCCGGAACAAGCAGTACTACATTTGGCGGGACAATGACCATCGCCACTTCCATAATCGTCAACAACAGCAATACCGCCACCACGACCATTGCCGTTTTGAACATCTCCAGTCCGACTTCCGGCGCCAACGGTTTAACCTTGGCGGCCGGAACCAATACGGTAGTTACCGGCGCGTTAACTTTTAGCGCCAATGCCGCCGCTACCGCGTCTTACGGCCAAACATTAACCTTAAGCGCCGACTCAGGCAGCCTAAAAGCCAACCTTTCCGCCGGTTCCATAGTTTTTACCGCGCCGACAAATGCCGTTGCCACCCTTTCCACAATTAGCTGTTTGGGCACGGGAACGATTAGTGTTTCCGGCGCCGTGACCCTTAACGGAAATACCACAAGCGCGTCCGGAGGGCTGGTTTCCATCCAGTTAAACGCCGCTACACTAAACGTAACTGGACTTATTAAATTAGTCGGCGGCACCACCGGTGATACGGCAACTTTGAGTATGACCACCGGAACATTGGGCGTCGGCGGAGGTATTACCTTTGCGGCTACCTTGGCGACGGATGTATTCAGCAATACCGGCGCCGGAATTATAAATTTTTCCGGCGGCACCATAAGCGGCGCCGCGGGATCTTTTACCGTTAATGCTTACACAATAATGAACACCACCGGCACGCCGACAATCGGCGGGGCATACACTTTCGGCGCTTTAAACGTGGTCAGCGGCACTACCGCTATGGGTGCTTTCGCGGTTAGTTTTGCCAGCACTACCGTTGTCAGCGGAACACTGAATGTTTCCAGCGCCACCGGCATCAAAACTTTTACCGGAGCAGTCACCGTAAATACCGGCGGCGTATTTGATATGTATACGGCCAGCACTTATGCCACGGCTTCAGTTTTCGGCGCCGGTATTACGGCCGGAGGCACCACGTTTAATTCCGGTTCGGGTTTAGCTACCACAACAGGCTCTTTTTACGGATCGGGCAACATAAATTTTGAAGGCGCGCTCAATATCGCCGCCAGCCAGACAACGGTCAACAACAATACGGGTACAGTTACCGTTACCGACGTCTTAACCTTAAACGGCAACTGGCAGCAGGGCACGGGATCCACTTTAAACTACGGTTCGGCAAGCGCGGTTGCCGGATCCGGAACTTTTGACGCCTCCACTTATTCCAACACCGTAAATTATACCGCCACGGGCGGTACGGTTAAAGACCCAAATGCCGGTACGCTGCATACCTACCAAAATTTGGGATTAAGCGGCAGCGGCACCAACACCAAAACCATGACCAGTGTTACCACGATATTGGGAAATTTAACCATGTCCGGCTCCGCGGCCGCCACTCCGGTATTAACGTCAATTGGAGGCAATGTCAGCATTAGCGGCACCGCGGCCTTAACGACCGGCGCAAACTTAACCGTTTCAGGGACATTAGGCGTTGACACAGGATCAATCTTAAACCTCGGCGGTTTTACTTTCACGGAAAGCAGCACTACTTCGGCCACCGGTACCGTAGATACAGTTACTTCGGCCACGGGCATTAAAACGTTTACCGGTTTGATAACGATAAATTCCGGCGGCGTATTTAATATGTCCGGCCAGAATCCGCAAATGGCTTTTGGCGGCGGCATTACTAACAACAGCAACGCCGCAAACGCTTTTAATGCCGGCAGTAACGCAAACAACACGCTGGTCGGAAATTTGTCGGGCACCGGCACTACCAACATGGTGTTTGGCGGAGCGTTGGCAATTTCCAGCGGGACAACCACCAACAACTTTACGGGCGCCTCAACCACCATTGCCGGCACGCTTACTTTGTCCGGCAGTAGCTCCTGGGTCCAGGGTGCCAACAGTATTTTGAGTCTTGGCGCGGCCACCCCCATTACTACCGGCGGCAACACATTTGACACTTTTACTAATCAAAATACTGTTATTTATTCCGCCGCCGCCGGTAGCCAAAGCGTAGTGGCAACGACTTATTATAATTTGACCTTTAGAAATACCAGCGGCACTAATACGGCCGCCGGAAGTTTGGTAGTCAACGGCACCCTAATTACCACGGCCGGCGGCACGCTGGATTTAGGCACATCCAATACCTTAAGCGGAACGCTGGCTACTATTACCAACAACGGGACAATCAAAACCTCCAGCGTTACGGCCGCCATTCCTTCCGGTTTGGCCTGGGGCGGCACTATAGAATACGGTTCTGCCACCGGCGGCCAAACCATAGTTTCCGAAACCTCATACACTAACTTAAAGCTGGATAACAGTACCAGCGGCACGGATACGGCCGCGGCCGCCACAGTCATCAACGGCACCCTGACCGTACCGGCCAATGGCACTTTGGATATGTCCACTTTCCAGATGACCGGCACGCCAACCATAGCCAATAGCGGCATAATAAAAACATCAAACACTTCCAGTCCCGCCATTCCCGGAGGCTTTACCTGGGGCGGCACAGTCCAGTTTGCCGCGGCGGCAGGAGGGCAATCTATTGCCACCGGAACTTTTGCCACTTTAATTTTTAGCAACTCCAGCGCAACAAATACCGCTGTCGGCACCCTAACCGTTAACACGGCTTTAACCACCACGGCCGGCGGCGCTTTAAATATGGCCGGTTATCCTTTGGCCGGCACTTTAACCACTATTACCAACAGCGGCACTATTGAGACGCAAAACGTTTCTGCAACTCCGTTAACCACGGGCAAAACCTGGGGCGGCACGGTTTTGTATGATGCCCTAACCGGCGGCCAGACCATAATGGCCGGCACCTATGCCACTACGACTTTGGCAAATACCGGCGGCACCGATACATCCGGCGGAAATTTGACGGTCAACACTCTTTTTAATATTTCTTCCGGCGGTACTTTTAACCCGGGCGCGGCGACATATACCATAGCCGGCACCGGCACTTTGACTGGCTCGGGCACGGTGAAGGTTTCCGACAACGCGGCCAATGCGTTTTTGACGCAGTATTCCATAACCAACAAAACCCTGACCAGCCTGACGGTGGATTACACGGGCGGCGCCAGCCAGGGCATATCCAGCACCACTTACAGCAACCTCACTTTTGACGGTGCGGTGGTCGGAGTTGGTACAGGCGTGGTTACCGGCGCTTTAACCGTTAACGCCAGCGGCAGTTTTGTGCCGACTTCCGGAACAATTACCATGAACAGCGGTTCGACAATTACCAATTCCAACTCCGCGGGCTCCCTGGCCTTTTATGGATTAACTATTGCCTCGGGGTCCGTTACCGGCAATACCAGTTTTTCCGTAACCAATATTTTTACCAACAGTTCCGGCGGTGTTTTTACTTCCAACAGCGGCACCATTACCTGCGCTGGCTGTACCATTAGCAATTCCGGTACCACCCTGACATTCAAAAATTTATCCACGACAGGCACGGCCACCGCGGGTTCTTCCGCCAATTTTACCGTGGCAGGAAATTTTGCCGTCAGCTCCGGCACTTTTACTTCCACTTCCAACACCCTAACTATTGGCGGAAATTTTACCAACTCCGGCACTTTCACCCACAACAGCGGTACCGTGGTCTTTAACGGCACTGGCATTTCCACCCTTGCCGGTGCTACCACCTTTTATAACTTAAAAGATGTTACCGCCGGTTCCACGTTGGCTTTTACCCACGGCCAAATTTTTACCATTGCCGGCACCTTAACCTTAACCGGAACCAGCGGCAGTAATGTTACGCTGACTTCAGACAACGGCTCCAGCGCCTGGACCGTACATTTTACCAGCGCCCAGTCTTCTGCCACCATAACTTATTCCACCATCTCGTGGTCCGGATGCGATGCCGGCACGGCCAACGCGACTTTGACGGACGGAACTTACACCAACGGAGGCAATAACGGCAGTTGCTGGGTTTTTAGCAGTTTTATCACTATGTCCGGCACAATTTACAATTCCGGCGATACCGGCGCACTCACTGGTTTTAACGGTTTAGTAAGTTTGGCCGTGGCTTCAACATCCGCTTATTCTGCAAGCGCGGTCAGCGGAGCGTTTACTTTTTCCAATGTTGTTAGGCCACCCACGAGCACCGACATTACCATTTGGCTTAACACCGGAGGCGCCACATCCAGCAGTTTGGTATTCATGTACGGCAACGGTTGTGCCGGCGGCAACTGTACCGGCCTGACAATGATCCAAAACATGGTAGTCATAGACAACAAAGATCCGGCCGACGGCAATATGAATATTACCGATTTAGTCGGATGTACCAATACTTTTGGCAGTGCCTGCAGTGACACGGACATTGGTTTTATTGCCACTACTACGCCGACCGCCAGCACGACTTTGACTTTTGCATCCAACACTTTGTATGTTATGCCCGGGGTAACATTTTCCCCGGGAGGCGCGGTGACGGCCCAGAACCTTAATGTGGCGGGAACGTATTCGGACAATAATAACGCGACCATATCCTCCGGCAACGTATCCGGCAGCGGCACCATCAATATGACCGGCGGCACCTTTGAAGTGGACGGTACGGGTAACTTTGGCGGTTCCGGTCCTTGGACATTTAATAATTTAAACATTGGTAATAATGTCGCGGCCACCACCACATCAGTTGCTACCGCAACCACCACGGTTACCGGCGCTTTAACCATCGGTTCCACGTCCGTTTTAAATGCCGGTTCCAACATTTGGGACTTAACGGCTTCCGGCAATCCTTTTGTGGTAAATTCCGGCGGTACATTTAACGCGCAAACTTCCACATTCAGTTATGAAGACACCTCCGGAACTTCCAACCCCGCCGCCGTTTCCTATAATAATTTGGATTTTTCCCCCTCCTCCGGCAGTCCAACTTTCCAACTAACGTCTCCGGCTCCTTCCGGTTGGTACAGTACCGGCGGCACCTGGCTGTACCGCAAAGCCATTACCATCAACCATAACTTAATTGCTTCTTCAACTGGCGAGACTTACGCCAATTTCCCGGTCCTTATAAGCATTACCGATCCCAACCTGGCAAGTTTCGCCTCTACTACCGGCGCGGATATTCTCTTTACCAAATCAGACGGCATTACCAAACTCAAACATGAAATAGAAAGTTTTTCTTCTTCCAACGGCCAGCTCATTGCCTGGGTCAATGTCGGCGCTGGCGGACTTTCCACCTCCACCGACACCACTTTGTATATGTACTACGGCAACAGTTCCGCGGCTAACCAGCAAAATGTTGCGGGAACATGGAACAGCAACTATATTGGCGTTTGGCATTTTCCGAATGGGACGACATTATCGGCGGCGGACTCCACGGGCTATGCCAACGGCACAATTACCGGTGCTACGGCTACCACGACTTGCGAGTTTTACGCCTGCGCTTCGTTTAACGGGACAACCCAAAATATTAATTTTGGCACGGGATCAAATTTTAATATTGCCGCGCCATTTACCATTTCAGGCTGGTATTATGTTACTTCTGTTTCCACCGATTCCTTACTGTTTGGGCGTGATGATTATAATTACAGATTTCTGGCAGGAGCTGATGGCGCTGGATATTATGCCGCGATCGCGGAATTTAACGGGAACATTTACTCCAGCAATCAAATCAGCACCGGCGCTTGGCATCTACTTACATATGTCGCGACTTCAACGGGACAAACTATCTATGTGGACGGCGCGTTGAATTATACAGGCTCCGAATCCGGCAATACCTTTGTTGATTCCGGAGTAGCAGTGAGAACGGGTTATGGGGTAAGCATAGGCGCCTATCCATTAAATGGAGAAGCTCAAGAAGAAAGATTTGCCAGCGGCGTCAGTTCCCCGGATTGGATAAAAACCGAATACAATAACCAGTCTGCTCCCGGAGCATTTATTTCCACCGGTACGGTGCAAAGTTATTTAAGCATGCCGAGCGGACCGATAACTGTTTCCGGCAACCTAACCGTTAACGGCGGCACGGTGGACGCAAATACCAATAATGTCGGTTTGACGGTGGGTGGAAATGTGGCTATATCGTCCGGAACGTTTTTGGCTCCTTCGTCATCAACATTCAGTATTGCCGGCGACTTTACCAACAACGGCACGTTTACAAATGAAGGCGGCACAATTACTTTTTCCTCATCGACCGCGATTTCCGTTATTTCCGGCACCTCAACCGTATTTAACAACCTCACGGTTTCTACTGCCGGCACGACCCTGGAGTTTCAGCACGAAACGTCCAATTTCCCGGTGTTTACTTTTGCGGGTTTGTTCGCGGCTACCGGCACATCCGGCAGTTTGGTGACGATAGAATCGGATTTACCCGGCACACAATGGCTGCCCTATTTTAATTCGGTGCAAGTGGCGGTATCGTATGCTAATATAATAGATTCCGGTTGTGCCGCCGGCACGGCCAATATTACCGTTGCCAATTCCACCAACGGCGGCGACAACGGCAGTTGTTGGCTCGGCCTCGCCGCGCTTCTCAGTTACGGCGGCGGCGAAACCGGCGCGATGTCCTTTACCAATCCCACGGGAATTACCGGCGGCGGAACGCAGGAAACCGGCGGTGGCGCGGGCGGCGGGGGAACAGGCTCCAGCACCCCGCCATCTGATACCAGCGGGGGAGACGGGGACGGCGGAGGCACTCAGCAATCCGACGGCAGTGGAGGCGACGCCGGAGGCGGCGGCGCTTCTCCTTAGTCCAACCTCCTCTACGAGGGTTACCCTCGGAAAGGCCTGTAAACAAAGGAAAAAATGAATTTTTGATAAGACCGGCGAGTCTAACAAACTCGACGGTTTTTTTCTAACAATTAATCTTTCTAGAGGTTCTAGAGTTCTAGAGGGGAACCCTCTGGGGAGCAATCTTCTAGAGGGGAACCCTCTGGGGAGCAATAAAATCAATAAGAATAATCAATTATGAAAAATCGCGACGACAAAATATTTGCCCCTAATAATTATTATCATATTTATAACCGTGGCAATGGCAGGATGGTCATTTTTAAGGATGACGAAGACCGAAAATTCTTTATATTGAGGTTGAGAGAGAACCTGTTTCCTAAGCCCCAAGAGGGTTCCCCTCTGGGGGGTGCGTCAATAGCGGCCGAAGCCGCGCATACTCCGTATCTGCGCAAATCTCTGCCCCCGGAAGCTTTTTGTTTGATATGTTACTGCTTAATGCCAAACCATTTGCATTTGCTCATTAAACAAAACGGAATAATACTGATTAGTAAATTAATCGCAAAAGTTTGTACCGGTTATTCAATGTATTTTAACAAAAAGTACAAAACGGTAGGACACGTGTTTCAGGATTGCTTCAAGTCAGTTTTAATAGGGGATGATTCTCAGTTACTTTGGACTTCAGCCTACATCCACAACAACCCTAAAACCGCCGGGCTGGT
>Ga0181520_10006342_pt1 | contig 18141 bp, 15 predicted proteins | sample PEATcosm2014_Bin_29_FD_132451 | JGI IMG/M metagenome (GOLD analysis project Ga0181520, IMG submission 132451) | Peatland microbial communities from MTU Mesocosm Facility, Houghton, MI, USA - PEATcosm2014_Bin02_30_metaG | ecosystem: Environmental > Terrestrial > Soil > Wetlands > Peat | place...
CCGAGGAAATTATGAATTTTGAGGCCCCACGCTTCAAAAATATTTTGTTCCAAGGCCACCGGCAGGGGCGCCCCGGCGGAAATCGCCAACCGCACCTTCGCCGGAATGGCTCCGGCTTGATGCCAGGCCCGCCACAGGGGGGGGACGGCGGGCAAGGTGATCGCTCCGGCGTTTTCCGCCGCCCGGCGGATGATTTCAGGCAGGGGGGCGGGCGCCAGAATCAACGGAATGCCGTGCAATAACAGCGGTAAAACCAGATTGGAAAAGCCATACGAATGCGCCATCGAGATGACCCCCAGATTGGGCCAGTCCGCACGCAACCCCATGGTGGCAACGATATTATCCGCGTCGGCCATGAGCTGGCCGGGGGTGAAAACCACATATCGAGCCAGCCCACCGGTGCCGGACGTGGATTTGAGGTGGACACAGTTTCGTGGCGGCCGGGGAATTTCCGGCGTCGTTTGTCCGGCTTCGAGCGGACAAACGATTTTGTTTTGGCGCCAGGCGGCGAGCAGGTCGAGAATAAATTGCGGTGAATGACCTTGGGGAAAGACCAGGTCCGCCGGACCAATGGCGTGGCTTTGACCCTGTGCGAAGAGTTCTGCGAAGGTCCAGCGCCGGCCGGAGGCAAAATCATGCAGCGCCAGTTCGTGGCGCCGCTCTGCGGCAACTTCCCGCCAGTGATCGTAAAGCATTGTCAGTTTGTTAAAGCACCCGTAACTTCTTTCGCAAGCGAATTAATGACTGATAATAAATCCAGCACCCCCGGCGGACGCCGCTTCGAGTTCGACCGCGACAGTTTCGCCTTTGCCAACGAATTGCTCTGGGAGTATCAATCCGACCCGCAGACCGGCCGGACGCATTTTCGCAAACGCGAACCAAAGCCGGAGTACGCGCTCCGGTGTTTTGTGCTCACGCGGGCCGCCCGCCAGTTTCTCTATCATGCACGATTTGAGGCGAATTTGGAACCCCTAAGCGATGAAATTTATCGGACCCTGATCCGCCAAATTCTCAGGCGCAATCCTCGAACCCCGTGCACGCCGGAAAACCAGATTGTGATTCCCGGTTACGCCGGCTTGCGCGAATTCAGCGCCGGTCGGGAAAAGCTGCTGAAGGCGGAGTGCGGCGGTGCCTGGCGGTCCTATGTTTTACGCAGTCACTGGCGGATGGTTTTCCCCATTTCGCGCACCCACCAGGCCAATACGGCCCGGACCCTGGCCGCCGTGCTGGAACAGTCCCGCTCGCCCATCATCCATCTGGTCAAATTCCCCTCGCTCACCATCAATCATGGGATGATTTTATTCGCGGTGGCCAGTGCGCCCGATGGATTCAAGTTTTCCGCTTACGATCCGAACAACCCAAAGAGCCCTGCGGAATTGACGTTTGACCGACGTTTCCAAACTTTTTTTTTGCCGGCGAATGCCTACTGGGCGGGCGGCGAATTGAAAGTCATTGAGATTTTCCGAAGCTGGCTGATGTGAGCGCTCCCGGGCGGCGGGGACGCCAGAACAACGGGCCGATGAATGCGATCCCGCAGATATTAACCCCGCAGATGTAGCCGATTTTGTATGGTCGGCCGGAATTCTCCACCGCGTAAATCGGCACATCCTTGCCAATCATGAGGCTGGGCAGCGAGAGCGGCATCATGGCTCCATGCAACAGCCCATCAGTAAAGCCGGCGGGTTGTTTTTTGGCATACGCCCAGGGCGCGGCCCAGGCATACAACCAGCCAAACACCAGCGTGACCAAGGCAATCACCAACGCCTTGCGTAGTAAAAACAGGCACGAGGCGTGCTTCTTTGCTGGAATTTGATGGGAATCCATGTTTGTATTATTGGGAATCATGTTTTTTAACGAGCGTTCCACGCAAGCAGAATCTTTTGACAAACTGGACCGGCCGGCGGTCGAGACGGAGGTGGCGTTCCGTGAACTGGACCGCCTCAACCGCTTTTTTCGTTTCCAACATGCCTTTGCGAGCCGCTTGCCACCCTGGCTTGGCCGGGACAGATGCCGGTATTTAAAGATTTTGGACGTCGGGGCTGGCACCGGGTTCCTCGGCAAAAAATTGTCGGCTTGGGCGCGAGAGCAGGGTTGGAACTGGCATTTCACCAATTTGGACTTGAATCCGGTCGTCCTGAAGTCCTGCCCCCCCGCCGACCCCGTGGTTGGTTCGGCGCTGGACCTGCCGTTTGCCAATGGCAGTTTTGATCTGGTGATTGCCTCGCAAATGACCCATCACCTGACGAATGCGGAAATCACCACCCACTGGCGCGAGGCGTGGCGCGTCTCGAACGATGCCATATTCATTTGCGACATCCACCGCAATGCCGGGCTATATGCCCTGTTATGGCTGACGACGTTGTTGCTCGGCACGGAACGATCCGTGCGCGAAGACGCCTTGATCTCGGTTAAACGCGGCTTCCACCAGGGCGAATGGCGCGAATTGGCGGCCCGGGCTGGAATTCCCAAGGCCAGTGTGTGGCTGTATTATGGAACGCGGATTGTGCTGCAGGCGCGAAAAAGTGCAGGGTGATTTCAATTGTTTGCAGCCTTTCTCCCAGCCCCGCCTTGGACAAGTCGTTCGCCGGCTCATGCGATGACAGTGGGCGGATTTACTTGGGATTAAGGTTCGGCACCGGTGTTTTATTGATCACGGCCTCCGGCACAAAATGAAGCGGAATCGAGGGGGACCATTTCTCCCATTCATCCTCGGATTTTTCATTCAGGATAAATTCCGCTCCATTGGTCGCCGCGGCTTGATAATCGGGCGGGGTGGCAAAGGCGATGCCGCCGCTGATCAGGGTTTGGGCGGATTCGGCGCTGATACTGGCTCCGCTGAACAAGCCGACATGAATGTGGATGCCGCCGGCATTCCAAAATTTTGAATTCAACCGCACCAACGGAGCGTATTCATCATCAATCCGGGCATGAATGATCACTTCGCGGGCGTCATCGCTCAGACGGCAGGCCAACACTTCGCCGACCTGCACTTCCCGATAGAAAACCGGTGATCGTGGCTGTAATGAACCCAACTTCGGCACCAGCACCAGAATATCCAGTGCTTTGATGGGTTCAATCGGCTCTTTTTCCACGCCGTTGAATGTATTGGTGCGCACACCGTCGCCAGGTTGAACGTTAATGTAGTTTCCCGAAACGAGGGTCCCCAGTCCGCTCACCGAACCCGGTTTGAGCTCTGGTCGGACGATCCAAAAAACCGAGCCCTGCCGCGCAATCTCTGCCGCATCGGAATTCAGTCTTGCTTTGACCGCAACGAGTTGCCGGTCCTGGGTGAGTTTTAGGGTTTCCACTTCTCCGATCTTTTCACCGCGATATTGGACAAGTGAGTTTTCTTCCTGCAGCCCTTCCACATTCTGAAAATAAATGGTGATGGTTGGCCCGGCGAACAAGACGTCGCGGCAGACGTACCAGGCGCACAAAAGCGCGGCTCCCAGCGGAATGAGCCAGAGGAACCGGCTCAGTAGGCTCTTTTCCATTCTCGCCTTGGGCGGCGCCTGCCTGTTTTCATTCATAATGCTTATTCTCCTCGGATGAATCCCAGATCAAACGTGGATCAAAACTCAGCGTCGCCAGCAGGGTCAGCACGACAACCGCCGAGAACGCAAACACCCCGCGTCCCGGATGTACCGTCGCGATTTCGCCCATTTCCACCATGGAAACGCCAATCGCCAGCAAAAAAACCTCCAGCATGTTCCAGGGATCAATGATCCGGATGATTTGATACGCCCAAGAGCGCGTTTTTTTCCAGCCGGGCCAGTCCAGCGTGAGCGTGATCAGGATCAGCCCGATGATTTTTACCACGGGGGTCAGAATGCTTGTGCAAAAAACCAGCGAACCGATGAAGTACTGTTGGTGTGCGTACAGCGAACTGATTCCCTGGATGATGGTTGTCTCACTCTGGCGCCCCTGGTATTCAGCGGTGACCACGGGATACAGGTTTGCCGGAAAATAGAGAATCAAAGCCGCTAGTGAAAATGCCAGGGTGCGTATCCGGCTGTTGGTGCGTCGGTGATAAATCTGAGAATGACAGCGGGCGCATCTGATGACGAAGCCTTTCGGAGGCTCCTCCGCCTCCTGCACCAACCCGCAGGTTTGACATGCCACCAGTCTGTCCATATAAAAATACAAAGGCCGCTCGTTCAGTCAGGATGGTTCAGCTATCGAGGCGGACTGGAGGTCGCCTGCCGGAGGGGGGCGCGAATTGAGGAACCGCCATTTCAACCAGCGGAACGTGTCCGTCAGCGGATTGATCTTACTCCCGCTGCTCCCATAGAGCGTCCGGATCGGAAGGAATTCAACTTTCCGCCCGGCCCGGCAGAAGGCGAAAAGTACGGCCGACTCAATTTCAAACCGGTTTGCGCACAGGTTTAAACCGGACAGCGTTTTCAGATGCGCCAGCCGGAAACCGCACTGGGAATCCGGCAGCACCATGCCGGTCATTTGGGACATCCGTTTGGACATCCACTGGTTCGCCTTGCGGCGCAGCCACGGCATGGCCCTGCAATCTCCCATCCGGTTGCCAACCACCAGCGCGGAACCCTTTTTCCCGCCGCAGGCAAAAAACCGGGGAATGTCGTCTGCCGTGTGCTGACCGTCGCCATCCAGCATGAGCACCCAGGAGAAGCCCAGTTCCTGCGCGCGCTGCCAGCCGGTTTGCAGGGCCGCACCCTTGCCCAAATTATTCGGCAGCCGGATGACCTGTGCGCCCGCTGCGCGGGCCTTCTCCGCAGTCGGGTCAGTGGAGCCATCGTCCACCACGATGACGGTCGGCAGATGCCTTTGAACTTGGGAAACAACCATCCCAATCCGCTCCGCTTCGTTGAAGCACGGAATGACCGCGGCGCACTGGCGTTTCCAATCCATCACATTTTGGAACCGGGACGGCTCAATTAATCCACGCTGTTGGGGTGTAAATCCTCTTTAATGACGGAGCCATCCGCCGCGGAAAGAATGACGACGCCGATATCCGCGTCGTCACTGGGGTCTTTCAATTTGGCCGCCCACAGCTTGACCCGCCATTGGGGCCCCAGATCCCCGTGTTCCAGCCAGAGTTGCGTGGCCTTGATCGTGAGATTCTTCAGGAGCGGCTGGCTCGCGGCGACTTTGATCGCCTGGTCGGAATCAATGCTTAATTTGGTCGCATCCAGCGGATTTTTGTCGTCGCCGAATCGTTCGAGCATGCGGCCCGGATGTGAGACATCCAGCTTTTGCCCGGCCCCGAATTTCACCTCGACCGCCCGGAACGTCGCATCGGGATCATAATACACCACGTACCAGATCTCCGGCGTGAGGCTGGCGATGGATTTTTCCGATCGGATCTGGACCACCTTGTCCTTGGATTGGATGCCGACATAGGGATCGCCCAGTTTGACCAACTCATAAGCCTGTGGATCGGCGGCCAGGGCCGCCACCCGCGCCAGCGCCAGGGTCATCGCCCCCACGCCCAACGCTTTCAGAAGGTAATTTGTTTGTTTAAGTTTCATAGTAATGTAATATAATGCCAAGTGTTGGTTGCGGCAACCAGGAGATGCACTGGCTCCACTGCTCGAAGTTAAATCGGGTGGTGTTTGGTGGATATGGGGTGTTTACCCCACTGGTCGTGTTCGGGTTCCGCCTATTATGTTATAACCGGTGTTACGTTACGACTATTTTCCAACCGAGTCCGAACTCGCTTTGCATGGCGCGGCGCAGGCGGCCTTCCACGAACGCGCCGCGGCCGCGACCCGTGACGCCTTCGGTGGAAACGTGTTTGTGCGCGCCGTGGTTGAAGTTTCAAACGTCTGCCGCCAAAACTGTTCTTATTGCGGGATGCGCCGGGATAATCGGAGGTTGCACCGCTTTCGCGCCCGCCACCACCAGATTGCTGAGTTGCTCATCCACCACCGTCCGGCCAGTGTGACGGACATTAACATCCAAACCGGGGAGGACCCGGTCGCGGTGCGTGAAGTCGTGTTGCCCCTCATTGAGACCTTGCGGCGGGAGACCCGGCTCGGAATCAGCGTGTGCCTCGGAACCCTGTCGCCGGAGCTTTACGACACCCTGCGGGCCGCCGGGGCGGACATTTTCATCATGAAGTTTGAGAGTGGTGACGCGGCGCAGTATGAACGATTTTCAGCCCCCGGCACACTGGCGGAACGCCTGCGCCACCTCCGACTGCTGGCCGGGTCCGGCTGGAGGGTCAGCTCCGGTTTTATCGCCGGCCTGCCCGGCCAGACCTTGCGTGATCTGCTGGATAATTTTGAGGTGGCGCGCCAACTGCCGTTGAGCGGCTGCAGTGTCAGCCCGTTTATCCCCGGCAATGAAACCCCGCTCGCGGCGGAACCGGCGGCCAACCCAGACTGGACCTTTAACAGCGTGAGTGCGTTGCGTCTGTTGCGGCCCGACTGGGTGATTCCCGCCGTGAGCGCCTTCAATCTCGCGGCCCCGGAGGGTTACCGGCGCGGCCTGCGCGCCGGGGCGAATCTGGTGACCATCAATCTCACCCCCGAGGAAGTGCGCGACGATTATGTCATCTACAAACGCGACCGGTTCATCATGACTGAGGATCGTGTGCTCCAGGCCATTGCCGCCGAAGGCTTGACCCCCTCTCCGACCGGGCTGGTCGAATTTTACCGTCAACGCGCCCCCAATGGGCCAATTCCAGTGGCTGCCAGCCAACTCTGATCGCGTGCTGTTTCCTACGCCAAAGAAATCAGGAACGCCCCACCGGGTGGTCATCACCGGTGCCGGCATCATCACCGCGCTCGGGGGCGGCTGGAAAACGAATGCCGCAGGCTTCCGGGCCGGAAGCAGGGCGTTCCGACCGGTGTCGCTGTTTGATGTTTCGCGCCAGCGCGCCAAAATAGCGGCGGAAATAGACCTGCCGGAAGACTTGCCCGCCACCCGGCTTTCCGCAAATCAATTGCGTCGGCTCAATCGCGCCACCCGGATGCTGCTGCTGGCCGCCCACGAAGCCTGGCGGCAAAGCGGCTGGCAACCGGACGAGCCTTTGCCCGTGGTTCTCGGTACCACCAGCGGTGAAATGTCGCTGGGCCAGGAATATCTTAGCCAGGCCCTGTGTGCCCCGAACGATTTTAAATGCCAGGCCACGCGCGTGGCTTATTATCAGGTTCAAAGACCCGCGCTGGTTTTGTGTGATGCGTTTGACTTTCAAGGACCCCTCACCATTATATCCAACGCCTGCGCCTCCGGGGCGAACGCCATCGGCCACGCCTTTGAAACCCTGCGCCACGGCCGCGCCAGCCGGGTGTTGACCGGCGGTTACGACGCGTTGTGTCAGTTGACCTTTGCCGGATTCGATTCCTTGCAGGCCCTCGCGCCGACCCCCTGCCGCCCCTTCGATGCGCAACGCAACGGTTTGACCCTCGGCGAAGGGGCGGCCATGTTGACCTTGGAAACGCTGGCCCATGCAAAAAAACGCAATGCGGAGATTCTCGGCGAAATCATTGGGTACGGGGCCGCCAACGACACCCATCATTTGACGCAACCCCATCCCGAAGGCCGTGCCGCTCTGGCCGCCATGAATGCTGCGTGCGCGGACGCGGGCATCGCGCCGGAACAGGTTGATTATGTCAACGCCCACGGCACGGCCACGCCCCAAAACGATGCGACTGAATCAGCGGCCATCAACCGCTGGGCGGGGGGGCGTGTCAGCAATCTGCCGGTCAGCTCCACCAAAGCCGGCATTGGCCATTTGCTCGGGGCGGCCGGTGCCGTCGAGGCGGTGGTCTGCCTCATGGCATTGCGCGGCCAGTGGCTGCCGCCGGAAAGTTCATTGGCCACCGCCGACCCGGTCTGCCGTTTCCAACTCCTGCGCCAGCCGACGGACGCCAGGGTGGAGGTCGCGCTTTCCAATTCCTTTGGCTTTGGCGGGGCGAATGCCTCGCTGGTGTTTCGGAGGTGGTCGTGAGTGCCGTTTTCATCCACGGCATCGGGGCCGTTTCTCCTGCCGGTTGGGGCGTGCCCGCCTTGCGCGCGGCACTGGAAAAGAACCTGCCCCTGCCCGTGCAATTGTGTGAGCGGCCCGGTTGGGAAAAGAAACTCCCGGTGCGTCCGGTGCCTCCGTCCCCGACGCGTATGGAATTCCTGGCGCATCCGCGTTTGCGCCGGGCCGGGATCATGTCCCAGCACGTCATGGCCGCCGCGCTGGAAGCCCTGGGCCCGGATGTGGCGTCGGTCCAAACTGGCGCCCTTCGGCTCGGCATCATCGTTTGCACGATGGCGGGCGGCGTTACTTATTCGCGCCGGTTTTATGCAGAGGTTTTACAAGAACCGTCCACGGCCAGCCCGCTGTTTTTTGCCGAAACCGTCTTTAACGCCCCCGCCAGCCACTTGGCGGCCTGTCTGAATTCATCCTCGATCAATTACACGCTCGTCGGCGATGACGGCTCCTTCTTGCAGGCTCTGGCCCTGGCGGCAGGCTGGCTGGAATCCGGCCGTGCCGACGGTTGTCTCGTGGTGGGAGCGGAGGAATTGGACTGGATCGTCGCTGACGCCGCACGGCTGTTCCGGAGATCCACCGTTTATGCCGCCGGCGCGGGGGCGGTTTATTTAAAGATGCACCCGGGGGCCCGGACGGTTCTGTCTGCCGTCACCGACTCATTCCCGTTCACAACATCACAAAATCGCACCGCCGCCGCAGGCCGGATGCGGAGCCAGCTCGGCCATGGCACGGCAAACGAAGTGCTTTGTGACAGCGAAACGGCTGATTCCGTCCGGCTTGACTGGCCCGGCCGGCGGCTGTCTCCCAAGACCATCGTGGGCGAATCCTTCGCCGCCTCCTCCGCCTGGCAATGTCTCATCGCCAGTGACCTGGTTCGTGAGGGTCGCGCCCCGGGCGCCTGCGTCAGTGTCGTCGGGGCCAACCAACAGGCCATTGGCGCGCGTTTTCTGAACGCTGAAAATGATCAACCATGAGTCTGCGAATCATCCTGGTCACCGGTGCCAATGGCGGGCTGGGGACCGCCATCGCCAAAAATTTTCTCGCCGAATCGCCGGAGAATTTTGTCTGGCTGGGAATAAATAATCACCGCGGGCAGGCGGAAGCTCTGACGGCGGAACATCCCGGGCGCTGCCGTCTGGCCCTCTTGGACGTCACCAACCCGGGGGCGTGGCAACCGGCCGTCGCCGGGATCCTGACGGTGCATGGCCGCGTGGATGTGCTGGTGAATAATGCCGGGCGGCACGAGGACGCCTTGCTCGCCCGGATGGATCCCGGGTCGTGGGGCCGCGTGCTTTCCCTGAATCTTGACAGCGTTTTTCATGGCTGCCAGTCGGTGTTGCCGGCCATGATTTCCCAGCGCAGCGGGCGCATTGTCAACGTTGCGTCCTTAAGCGCACTGCTCGCCCCGCCGGGACAGACCAATTACGCGGCCGCCAAGGCCGGGGTGCTGGCTCTGACCCAGTCACTGGCCAAAGAAGTGGCGCGCCTTGGCATTACCGTCAATGCCGTCTGCCCCGGCTATGTGGACACGGGGTCGCTGGCGGGCATGGACGATGAAACCCGGCGGCAGGCGCTGTCGAAAATCCCCATGCGGAGGTTTGGGCGGCCCGAAGAGGTGGCCGCGGCGGTGCGATTTCTGGCTTGCGCCGATGCGTCGTATATTACAGGCTCTGTGCTCAAAATTGACGGCGGCATATTTTAATGAGCACCTCAACTGAACTAAAATCACAAATCAAGCGCCTGCTCGTGGAAAACCTTATGCTGCAAATCAGCCCCGAGGAAATCGGCGATGACCAGCCGCTGTTTGGCCCGAATGGGCTGGGGTTGGATTCGGTGGATGCGCTTCAATTGGTTGTGGCGCTGGATAAAAATCACGGCCTGAAACTGTCCGACCCCGAAGCCGCACGGAAAACCATGCAAACGGTCAGCACGATTGCCGCCGCCATCGAAGGGAAGCCGGTTTGACAGTCAGTTAGTTCGGGCTTGCAATGGCGCTCGCTTTCCGGGCGGCGGAATGGGTGGCGGAGGCCTGGGCGGTCGCCCGGGACCGGAGGTCGGAGGTGGGCGCCAGACCGGCGGTGTTGACGATGTTGTTGAGGATTACGGAAGACACGCCGAGGGTTTGCGTGGGCAGGGGGGTGACGCTGACGCTGTCGAGGGCGAAGAAATAGAGGTCGTTGCGGGCTGAAAACTGGAGGGTGGTTTGGTTGGTGGTGGCCATGACGATGAATTGCAGGTTGGTCCAGTCAAAGGTGCCGAGGTCGGTTTGGTTGTAAATGATATTGGCCGACGCGGGGCTGGCATTCCATTGGACCTCAAATTGATTGGGGATGCCGCCCGAGGGATTGGCCAGTTCGAACGACAGCAGATAAAACTGGCCCGGTTGTGTGGGCAGGCTTTGGGACAGGTTGGCCAGGAAGTTAATCTGCGCCAGGACGGCAAAAAAATCTCCCTCATAGGAATAATATCCGGATTCCGGTCCATAAACCACGAGATCGTTGGTGTAAACGGAGGCGTTCCCCGAGAGGTTCCAATAACAGAAATCAGCAGATTCAAAGCCGCCGTCCCGCACCAATTCCTGATCCACCTGAAGGCTGAATTGGCGGAGTTGTCCCTGGCCGCTGGTTTGGTTGGTGAACCACAGGCCGGCCGCATAGGCCCCCGCCGGGAGCTCGCCGGCGGCGGAGTTGAGGGTGACGGTCAGGGTGGTTCCCGCCCCCGCCGCCAGGGTGCCGCCGTTGGTCGGGATGTTCACCCAGGCCGAGTCGCAGACGAGCGACCAGTTGAGGGTGGCTTTGCCGGTGTTGGTCAGCCCAAACGTCTGGCTGGAAACGGTGAACGGTCCGCCCGACTGGCCGTTGGCGGTCGCGCCCCGGCCGGGCGTGATTTGGAAGCCGTCCGGTTGGGTGAGGGCGAGGATCAGGCTGCCGCCGTTGGGGCTGCCCCAACCGGTGCAAAGATCATAACCGGGCACGGCAAAGTATTGGGTCGCGTTTCGGTTGGTGTTGTTGCCGGCGGTGATGTCGTTAAAGCAGGCCGTATACGCTGAGTTGGTGCCGATGTGGTAGAGGGCCGGGTTGAGAAAACCGACGGAGGATTGACCGGCGGCGGCGGCCTGCTGATTCACGAGTGCCGCGAAGCCGGCCCAGAGCGGGGCGGCGGCGCTGGTGCCGCCCGTGGTTTCCGATTGGCCGTTGTCCGCCACCAGATAAATATTGGCCGCCACCATGGCCACGTCCGGGCAATTGCGCATGGACGTGGAGCCTTGATTGGCCGACATGTTGACGCCTCGTTGCCAGACCGGAATGCCGTAGATGGCGCTCACCCCGCCGCTGGTGTCATAGTGCCCCGGCCCTTCCCCGGAATTCCAAGCGGTTTCGGCCAGCCAGGTTCCAGCCGGTCCCGTGGTGGCCAGCGTGGTGCCGCCCACCAGGGTGACGTAAGGGTCGTCATCCGGGGGGACGGGGTCGTTGTTCGCCCCGCCGTCCCCGGAGGCATTGAAGAAAGACTGTCCTTGAGCGGCTAATTTCTCAAAATAATTGTCCATCGTGCCGGTGTTGACCGAGCCAAAGTCCCAGGAACAACTGAATTGCTTGATGAGTTTATTGGTGGACACGGCTTGCAGCACATCATAGGGCAGAGCCTCAGCGGGGTTGTCTTCAAACACCACCACCTGGTCCAGGCCGGGGGCCATGGAAACCGCCATCTCAATGTCCAGCGCCACCTCGCCGTTGGCGCTGTTGGTTCCCCCGGTGGGCGTTCCGTCAAACCCGTCCAGCAGGATGTTTTGCAGAGCCACCGAGGGCAGCCCCATCTGGCTCTCGTAGGTGGCGATGTCGGCCGGGTAATAGCCGTCGAATTCCAACAAGCCGACCTGCTGGCCGGTTCCCGTAAGATTGACGCCCGGCGCGTAGGCCGCCCGGTAATCAAAACCGGCCAGGTTGCCGGACGGCCCGGAGCCCATCCGCAGGCGGCCTTTGGTGACGGCGGTCAGCGGTGTGCGCCGCAGATTTTTGGGGTGGGGCCGGGAATAATTGTCCAGTCCGCCGATGGATAAAAGCGGCAGCCCCGCGCTGACGGAGGGTTCGGTGTCCGGCGCGAAAAAGGTGCGGGCTTCGGTCGGGTGTACATAGGTTCGCAACGTCACCTGCAGGGCGTGCTCGATGTTCGTCACGGGGGCGCGGATTTCCAGCAGCATCCGGTTGGGGTGCCGGCCGGTGACGGTCAGTCCGTTGTGTTCGGCCCAGGCGATGAGTGTTTGATAATCGTTCGTGGTGGGGCCAAAGCGGCCGTCAAACTCCTCCGGGGTGAGGTAGTGGTGATATTGCGGGCTGCCGGCATCATAAAGTTGGTCGAGCAGGTTGGTGAGTGCGTCCTCTTGGTGCAGGGGCAGGCTGAGGGAGAGCTTCAGCAGGATGGAACCGTCCAGACGGCCCAAGGGTGATAGCCGGGAAACCACCGCCGGCACATGTCCGGGCAGTACGGTGCGCGGCGGCGTTTGCGCCGGGGTCCGGGCGCAGAAAACCAGGAGGATGGCGGTTAAAATCCAGAACGTTTTTCCCCAGAACTTTCCGAGTTGCATCAGGGCAGGGTAACGCGGAACCACCCGGGGTGCAAGGACGCGGCGGCCGGGCGTCCCAAAAGCGTCAGCGATTGGTTTTGACGCTGGGGCTCGAGTAGCGTAGCGTTTCAGTTCTATTTTCACAGATTGTCATGATTGGATTGATTAAGAGAATATTCGGGTCGAAGAACGACCGGGAGGTCAAAAGGTTTTGGCCCGTCGTCCGCCGCATTAATGAAATTGAAACCGGCCTGCAAAACGTGCCGGAGGAGGAGTTGCGCCAAAAGACGGCGGCCTGGAAGGAGGAGCTTTCCAAAATCGAGGACGCTGTCGTGCTCGCCCGCCGCCTGAACGAGATCCTGCCCGAGGCCTTCGCGGTGGTGAAAAACGCCTGCCGCCGGCTGTGCGGCCGCGACATCATGGTGCGCAACCTGCCGCTCAAATGGGAAATGGTGCCGTTTGACGTGCAACTCATCGGCGGCATCGGCCTGCACAACGGGAAAATCGCCGAAATGGCCACCGGCGAAGGCAAAACGCTCGTCGGCACGCTGCCAGTCTATCTGAACGCCCTCACGGGCCGGGGCGTGCATGTGGTGACCGTGAACGATTACCTGGCCGCGCGCGATTCCGAGTGGATGGGCGCGGTTTACCGGTTTCTGGGCCTGACGGTCGGCTGTATTTTGAACGACCAGCCGCCGCGCGTCCGCCGCGAGCAGTACGGGTGCGACATCACCTACGGCACGAATTCCGAGTTTGGCTTTGATTATCTCCGCGATAATGGCATGGCCATGCGCCGCGAGGCCCAGGTGCAGCGCGGCCATTACTTCGCCATTGTGGACGAAGTGGATTCCATCCTGATTGATGAAGCCCGCACGCCGCTGATCATCAGCGGGCCGGCCGTCCACACCTTCGATGAACAATACGCCCAGTGGAAGCCGCTGGTGGAATCGCTGGTGCGCGCCCAGGAACGGTTGTGCGCGCGTTTCCTGAGTGAAGCCCAGGAACTGATCAAAAAGTATTCCCCGGCCGACGGCTCCAACGTGCAAAATCCCGAGGAACTTGGCCACCAGATTGGCATCCTGTTGTTCCGCGTCAAAACGGGCCAGCCCAAATCCGAGGCTCTGATGAAAATCCTCGAAAACCCGGAATATCAAAACCTGATGAACCGGGCGGAACTGGATTTGCACAAGGATCAAAAGAAAGTGGACCTGTACCGCGAGAAAGAGGAACTGTTGTACGCGATTGACGAACGGGGCCACGAAGCGGATTTGACGGAAAAAGGCCGCAATTTCGTCAGCCCCCAGGACCCCGATGCCTTTGTGCTGCCGGATTTGACCACGGCCCTGCATGATGTGGACACCGGGCCGGAAACGGACGCGCGCAAACGCCTGGAGATCAAGTCGAAAATGCAGGCCGATTTCGAGGCCAAGGCCCAGAAAATCCATTCCATCTCCCAGTTGCTCAAGGCCTACAGCCTGTACCTGAAGGACGTCGAGTACGTCGTCCAGGAAAACAAGGTGATCATCGTGGACCAGCACACCGGCCGCCTCATGACCGGGCGTCGCTGGAGCGACGGCTTGCACCAGGCCGTCGAGGCCAAGGAGGGCGTCGAGATTGAACGCGAAACCCAGACGCTGGCGACGATCACCATTCAAAATTACTTCCGCCTCTACGCCAAGCTGGCCGGCATGACCGGCACGGCGGAAACGGAAGCGCAGGAGTTTTTCGACATTTACAAGCTCGGCGTGCTCACCATTCCGACCAACAAGCCGAACATCCGCAAGGACACGCACGATTCGGTTTACAAAACAAGGCGCGAAAAATTCAACGCCGTGGTCGGGGAGATCAAAGCCCTCCACGCGCAGGGCCGGCCGGTGCTGGTCGGCACCATCAGTGTGGAGACCAGCGAAATGCTGTCCCGTCAGCTCAAGCGCGAGGGATTGATCCATTCCGTGCTGAACGCCAAATACCATCAGCAGGAGGCCGAGATTGTGGCCCGGGCCGGCCAGCGCGGTTCGATCACCATCGCCACCAACATGGCCGGGCGCGGCACGGACATCAAGCTCGGCCCGGGCGTTCCCGAGTGCGGCGGGTTGCATGTGCTGGGCACCGAGCGCCATGAATCGCGCCGCATTGACCGCCAGTTGCGCGGCCGCTGTTCGCGCCAGGGCGATCCGGGTTCCTCCCACTTTTTCATCTCCCTGGAAGACGATTTGATGCGCCTGTTCGGTTCGGACCGCATTGTCAAGCTGATGGAGAAAATGGGGCTGGAAGAGGGCCAGGAACTGACCCATCCGCTCCTGAACCGCTCCATTCAGCAGGCGCAAAAACGGGTGGAACAGCACCATTTCGAGCAGCGGAAACGCACGCTGGAATATGACGACGTCATGAACACGCATCGCGGCGTCGTGTATGAATTTCGCAATGAGATCATCAGCTCCGCCGACGTCCGTGACCGGCTCATGGACATCATGGAGGAGGTGGTGGTGGAAAAAGTGCGGCAGTTCACCGGCACCGGCGATGATTTCAGCGATTGGAAGGTTCGCGCGCTGGCCGACTGGGTGAACCTGAATTTCCCCATGGGCCTCCCCGAGGGGGAAATCATCAAGGCCGCCCAATCCGGCAGGGAAACCCCGGTGGCCGATTCGCTGTTCGACGGTCTCTCGCCGGCGCAATTCTCCGTGGCCACCTTTCTGACGGACAGCATCCGCAAGGCCTACGACATCAAAATCACGTTTGAAAATCCTGAGGCGCTCAAGGAAGTCGAGCGGTTTACGATTTTGAGCGCCATTGACAAGCTGTGGCAGGAACATCTCTATGAGATGGACAGCCTGCGTTACAGCATCGGCCTGCGCGCTCACGGCCAGCGGGATCCGCTGCTGGAATACAAGGCCGAAGCCTTCAAGATTTTTGACGAGCTCATGGTCAATGTGAAGACGGAAATCTGTCACAACATTTTTCGCAGCGCCTCGTCCATGATGGCGTTCGAGAATTTCCTGCGCAATGTGCCCGCCACCACCACCCACCAGCCGGCGGCGCCTTCGGCCTATGGTGAATCATCCCAACCGGGTCAGCCCAAGCCCAGCGACATCGTCAGCCAGGCGGCCGCGGATTTAAACAAACCACGGCCCAAGCCCGTGCGTTCCGGTCCCAAGGTGGGCCGCAACGACCCCTGTCCCTGCGGCAGTGGAAAGAAATTCAAGATTTGCTGCGGCCGGTAGCCAGCGTGGCGGCGGCGTCCCGCCGCCTGCACCCGAACACCCTTGTTGCGGAAGCGGCGCGGCAGGCATCCGGCCAACCCGGAAGGTTGCCAGAAAGTAGCCGGGGGTCGAGCGCCAGCGACCCCCCCGGACCTGGCCCTGTCCCGGTTTTTCAATTTCAGCTTTTGCATATATTGGCGTCTCTCTGTCGTGGTCCCCGCCTTTCGACGTAACCCACGCAACCACGGCGTTTTTCAGTAGCAACGCTTAAAAATAAACCGCCGCCAGCTAAAAAGTGCCGCCCAAATTTGACCCAACCCCGAAACCGGTGTACCTAAATCAAAGCAGGGAGCTTTGGCTCCCGGCCGGGGAGAATTCGCTCGTCCGCCACCGCTTCCGCGACGGCGGCTGGTTTCATTCCCCCCTCCGCTCTTTGACATCATGAAGATCTGTTGCCGGGCCGCCATTCCCCTTGCGGGCCAGGCCCCGTAGCGGCACCTTCGGCTGCGTGCCGCCTTAAGTTAATTAACGCTAATTTCAGATAATTAAGGCAATTTTTTAAAAATTAACGCTAATTAAGGGTGATTAACGGTAATTAACGCTATTCAGCAAAAAATAAAATAAACTCTATTTCGGCAGGGAGATGTCCGGTGAAGTACCAAGCCAATGTCGCAAAACGCTCTCCCCCTTGTAGGCCGGGTCCCCTGACCCGGCGTTAGGAGTAACGGCGCAAGGTCTCCACCCGCTTGAAGTTTGAGATTTGAAATCTCCTTGAATTTTGGATTTTGAAATGTGGAATTTCCCCTCCTCTGAGGGTCCCCTGACCCGGCGTCTGGCGTCAAACCATCCTCGGTGATTCAGCCCCTTTTGTCCGCCCAAAAGATCAACCGATAAGACGACTGGCCAACGTGAGGTTGTCTTTTTTTCTCCTCGGGTTCGGTCAAACCCGGTCAAACCAGGTCAAACCTAATCCAACCTTTCAAATTAGCGGGGCCGCCGGAACCCTGGAGACCACCCCACCAGGCTAAGACCTTGAACCAACGGACTTTATCCACAAACAGGACTCCACTCCACCTCCGATCCGGGTCAAACCAGGTCAAGACCGGTCAAACCTCTGATTCACGCGGTTGTTTCCCCAATCTGGGCCAACCGATCAACGACAATCCAAGTCGTAATATCTGTTGGATGGGAAAACGCGGGAAATTTTTTCTATTCCTCAATCCACACCAGGGTCCCGGAGGGGACCAGATCAAAGAGGTCAATCAGGTCCGGGTCGGCCAGATGGGTGCAGCCGCAACTGGTGGGGGTGCCGATGCTGGATTGATCGGCGGTGCCATGGATGTAGATGTAGCGCGCGTGGCTGTCCACGCTGCCGCCCTGGTTGAAGCCGGGGTCCAGGCCGTTCAGCCAGAGGATGCGGGTGGTGATCTTCGCGTCGGCCAGGCCGGGCTCGGAAGTGTGGCCCACCACCTGCCGGGCTTTGAACACGGTGCCGGCCGGTTCGCCCGCCCCGATTTTTTCCGCGATCTCATGCAGGCCCAGCGGGGTGCAATTGGAACCCTCGGTCTGGCCGATGCCATAACGGGAGGTGGAGCAGGGGACCTGTCGGACATATGCGCCGTCTTCGTAGAGGGCCAGGGTCTGGGTGGAGACTTGGATCACCAGCAGCCACTGCGTGGGGGTGAGATGGAGCCGGGCGCAGGCCGTTTGGCAGGCGGCGGGCCATTGGGCGGGAAAGGGGACGGGGCGATGCATGGGGTGTAAAGGGGAATGGCAGACGCAGCCGCAGGTGGAAATGAGCATCAAAGTAATGGCTGGAATCAGGATGCGTCCGCTCATGCGGTCAGGTCATCGGTTGAATCTTTTGATCAGCACCTTCGAGTTGCGTCCGCTTTGATCATATTTTTCGCGGCGGGCCGGGGGCAGGTCATCGGGGGAGCCCTCGCCGAATCCGGCCTTGGATTGGAAATAGGTGAAGGCCTGGGTGGAGAGGGTGATCAGTTCGTTCAGTCCCATTTCCCGGGCCTTGGTTTCCACATACTGAATCAACTTTTGGCCGATGCCCTGGTTTTCATGCGAGGAACTGACATACAGGCACGCGAGTTCGCCTTTTTTTTGTTCGGGATAGACATGCAGGGCGACGCAGGCCACCGGGTTGCGGTCAATTTCAAACAGGTAGTAATCCAGCAGTTGTTTCTCGATGGTCGAACGCGTCCGCTTCATCAATTCCTCGCTGGCCACGGAACTCTTGGTCAGAACGAGGATGCTCCGGATGTCCTTTTTCATGGCCCGGCGGATTTGTTGAAATTCATTGGCGTAAATGAGCGTGCCGATGCCTTCGTTGGTGAAAACCTCGGCCAGCAGTCCCTCGTCCACGCAGCCGTTGATGACATGCACGCGGGGCACGCCGGCCTTGCAAG
>Ga0181520_10006344_pt1 | contig 18139 bp, 12 predicted proteins | sample PEATcosm2014_Bin_29_FD_132451 | JGI IMG/M metagenome (GOLD analysis project Ga0181520, IMG submission 132451) | Peatland microbial communities from MTU Mesocosm Facility, Houghton, MI, USA - PEATcosm2014_Bin02_30_metaG | ecosystem: Environmental > Terrestrial > Soil > Wetlands > Peat | place...
CACGCTGAACACGCCAAACACGCTCAGCGTAATCACCTCCTGCATCACCTTCAACTGGTCCACCGTGTAGACTCGCGAGCCCATCCGGTTTGCCGGCACCTGCAGGCAGTATTCAAAGAACGCGATTCCCCAGCTCACCGCGATCACCTTCCACAAGGCCACACCTTTGAACTTCAGGTGCCCATACCAGGCAAACGTCATAAACGTATTCGATCCAATCAGCAATACAATCGGCCACACCCGCGCACCCATTCACAACCTCCTGAAAACCCATAAGATGCTTCTAGAATGCTTCTCGTCGAAAACCTCGCCCGCATCCGGGAACAGATCGCCGGCGCCTGCCGCCGCGCCAACCGCCCCGACTCCGACGTGGCCCTCATGGCCGTCACCAAAATGCATCCCGCCCCGGTCGTGCTCGCTGCCTACGCCGCCGGCCTGCGCCTCTTCGGCGAAAACCGCGTGCAGGAATGGCAGGAGAAATCCGCGCAGCTGACAAGCCTCGCCGGCGCTCAGTTTCATCTCATCGGCCCGCTGCAATCGAACAAAACCACCCGCGCCGCCGAGCTCTTCCACGCCATCGACGCGGTCGACTCGCTCCGCATCGCATCCCGCCTCAACACCGCCGCGGCCGCACTCGGCAAAAGACTTCCCATCCTCATCGAGGTCAAGCTCAGCCACGAGGAGTCCAAGCACGGCATCGCGCCCGCCGACCTGCCCGCGCTGCTCACCGCCCTCGCGCCGCTCGAATCGCTCATCCCCGCCGGCCTGATGACCGTGCCGCCGTGGTCCGAAGACCCCGAACCCGCACGGCCTTACTTCCGCGAGTTGCGCTGCCTGCGCGATGCGTCGCTCGCAGCCTGTCCCACGCTCACGCAGCTCTCCATGGGAATGTCGAACGACTTCGCGGTCGCCATCGAGGAGGGCAGCACCTGCGTCCGCATCGGCACCGCCCTCTTCGGCAAGCGCCAATACCCGGCCCGCAGCGCCGGCGCCGAATGAACTCGCCCATCCCCCTCCGCGATACCCCCGACGGCTGCGTCCTCACCGTTCGCGTTCACCCCGGAGCCCGCGCCAACGCCATCACCGGCACGCACGACGGCGCCGTCAAAATCTCCCTCACCACCCCGCCCACCGACGGCCGCGCCAACGACGCACTCATCGCCTTCCTGGCCGAGCGCCTGCGCCTCCCGCGCGCCCGCATCGCGCTCGTCACCGGCGCAACCAGCCGCAGCAAAACCCTCCGCATCACAGGAAAAAGCGCGGCCGAAGTCGAGGCCGCGCTCCATCCCGTCATCTCCTGCTAGTGACCTACTTCGTTGCCTCCGTGATCTTGCCCTCCGGTCCAAACGTCACCGGCTGGCTCTTGTCCGTCGTCGACACCATCAGCCCATCCGTGGTCACGTCCGCATACCCGATCTGCAGCCCCTTGGTCGCCTGGATATTCACGTTCTTCAGCACAATATCCGTCACATGCGACTCCGGCAGTCCCACAATCACACCCGCCCACGGCGAGTTCACGCTCTTCACGTTCTCAATCCGGATGTCGTGGAAGTGCGGAGTCAGCCGCTGCACCGGCTCAGCCGGGACCGGCCCCGTAGGCATCACCTTCGGGTAGTACTCGCTGATCAGGATCGACGTCTTCACCCGGTCCATGCTGATGTCCTTGAACGTAATGTCGGAGACGTCGTTGCCGCGATCGCGGTTCGCCTTGATCCGAATCCCCTGGTCCGAGCCGATAAAGCTCACCCGTTCCGCGTGAATATGCTGGGCGCCGCCGGCAATCTCGCTGCCGATCGAAAGACCATGCCCGTGCTCGAACGTGCAGTCGGTGATGGTGATGTTCTTGCTCGGTGCGTCCGGCCCGGGAGAGTTGATCTCGCCGCTCTTGATCGCAATGTTGTCGTCGCCCACATCTGCGAAAACATGGTCGATCACGATGTTGCTCGAGCTGAACGGATCGATCGGGTCCGTATTGGGCGACGGATACGGCGCCAGCACCTTGATATTGCGGATCACGATATCGTCCGAGTAATACGGAACAATCTGCCAGCTCGGCGAGTTCTGCACCGTCACACCCTCCATGCGGATGTGCTGGCAGTAGTTGAAGACCACCAGCCGCGGCCGGAAGACGACCGCGCCCACAATGCCCGAGCCCGGAGTCCCGCGCGCCTCCGTCCACCAGCTCTCGCCATTGCCGTCAATCACTCCTCCGCCGGTGATGGCAATGTTCTTCGCATGGTCCGCACTCACCAGCGACTGGCGGCCCGGCGCGCGAAACACCGTGATCGCCGGATAATCCTCGTGGTCGGGCGAACCCAGCAGAATCGAGCCCGCCGCAATGTTCAGAGTGACGTTGCTCTTCAGCACAATCGGCCCGCTCAAAAATATGCCCTTGCTCAAGACCACCGTGCCGCCGCTCTTCGCCCCCGAGCATGCGTCAATCGCCGCCTGGATGGCCTTGGTGTCCTTCGTGGTCCCATCGCCCTTGGCGCCATACCTGGTTGCATCGCACACCTTCACCGCTGCCGCAGGGGCCGGCGCCACTCCCGCCGCCATCGCCGGCACGGTTCCCATCGCCGCCGCGATCCCTGCCCCAACCGCCACCATCCGTAACCGAACCGCTATGCTCATCGCATCTCCTTACGCCTGAACTCACTCGCAGCATCTTACCCCGATGGTCGTACCACCTGCCACAATCAGCCCAATTTATCGTGGGAGGCCCGTGCGCAGGAGCCTCCGATATCCGTCCGGTGGTTTTACCAATACACTTGAGCAAGAGGATCAGAGATTGAACCTGCATCGATTGGCTGGCTGCGGGCTGGCGCTTACGGCGGCAATGACGATGGCCCAGTCCCCGGAGATTGGCCTGCGCGTGGACCTGACGGGCGTGCCGCAAAAACTAATCCACGCAACCGAGACCATCGCCGTCACACCCGGCCCCCTGACCCTGGTCTACCCCAAGTGGATTCCCGGCGAGCACGGCCCCACCGGCCCAATCGAAAATATGGCCGGATTCACCATCGACGCCCTCGGCCCCAACAACACCGCCTGCGCCCCCGACGCCCGCGTCAAGTGGGAACGCGACAAAGTCGAGATGTACGCCTTCCACCTCACCGTGCCCGCCGGTTGTTCCTCCCTCAGCGTCACCATCGATTTCCTCGGCACCGCGCCCGCAACCGGATTCTCCGCAGGCGCCTCCATGAGCGAGAACCTCGCCATGCTGAGTTGGAACACCGTGGTGGTTTATCCCGCAGCGGCCAGCCCCGCGAACCTCAGGGTCGCGCCGTCCGTGGTCTTGCCCTATGGCTGGCAGTTTGCCACGGCCCTGGGCAAAGGCGTTGCGGCGGACGCAATCGATCAGTTCTGCGTGGCCGGCTCCCCGTGCCCCCACCTCACCAGCGTCGCCTTCAACCCCGTCACTCTGGATACCTTGATCGATTCGCCCCTGCTGGCCGGCAAGTACTTCAAGGAAATTCCGCTGGCGCCCGACGTCACCCCAAAGCACTTCCTCGACCTGGTCGCCGACGGCCCCGAGGACCTCGACCTTCCCCTGCCGCGCGTCGACAACTTCAGCCGGCTGGTGCGCGAGACCGGCGCGCTCTACCAGAGCCGCCACTACGGCGAGTATCACTTCCTGGTCACGCTCAGCGACTCGGTCGCGCACTTCGGCCTCGAGCATCATCAGTCGAGCGACGACCGGCTCGCCGCGCGCGTCTTTGTCGAGAATGACCAGTTTGTGCTGAACGGCGATCTGTTGCCGCACGAGTTTACCCACAGTTGGAACGGCAAGTACCGCCGCCCTGCCGGCCTCGGCGCCAGCGACTACCAGAAGCCGATGGAAGGTGATCTGCTCTGGGTCTACGAAGGCCTCACCCAGTACTTCGGCGATGTGCTGGCCGTGCGCTCCGGCATTTGGACCCCCGAGCAGTATCGCGGGATGCTGGCCGACAAGGCCGCGAAATTCGACAACTGGCCCGGCCGCACCTGGCGCGATCTGCAGGACACCGCCACCATGGCCCAGGTCCTCTACCCAACCGGCGGAGGCTGGGAGAACTGGCGCCGCAACGTGGATTTCTATCCCGAAGGCGACCTGCTCTGGCTCGATGTCGACACCACCATCCGCAAGCTCTCCGGCGGCAAGAAAAGCCTCAACGACTTTGCCGCCGCCTTCGAGGGGCTGGGCGGAAACACGCCGCCCCGCGTCGTGCCCTACACCTTCGACGACGTTGTCGCTGGATTGAACGCGGTCGCGCCCAACGACTGGGCCGCCTTTCTTCGCCAGCGCCTGGATTCGAACGCGCCCCACGCTCCGCTCGGCGGGATCGAGAACGGCGGCTACAAGCTGGCCTACCAGCCGCTGCCCAACCCCTGGACCGAGATGCAGAATACGCAGAACGACACCGTGGACCTCTGGTATTCGCTGGGACTGCGCGCCGACAACGGAGGTTCGCTCTCCGATGTGCTCAAGGGAGGCCCCGCCAATCAGGCGGGCCTTGGTCCCGGCATGCATCTGGTCGCGGTCAACGGCCGCGGCTTTACCCTTGCGCTGCTGCGCGCCGCGGTCAACGATGCGGAAGGAGCCGACGCGCCGCCGGTCGAGCTGATCGTCGAGAACGCCGGCTACTTCAAAACCGTCAAGGTGGACTACCACGGCGGCGAGCGCTATCCCGTGCTCGAGCGCGTCGATGGCACTCCCGACAGACTCGACGACATCCTCCAGCCCTTAGTGCCGCCGTCGCACTGACGCCCCGCCCGCCCCCGCGCCGTCAGCGAAGATTCGCTTCGAATAGCGCGAACCGCCGCTCCAGCTCCCACTGCTCGGCAGCCTTTTCGTTCGCGTTCAGAAACTGCCGGCACGCGTCCGAGGGCTTGCTGTCCGCATTGATCTTCCCGTCGCACGCAGACTTCCTGTGGTCGTAGTCGTCCGGCCCGGCAAACAGGCTCTCGCCCGCCAGAAAGCTATGCTCCAGCGCATCGCGTGCCGAGTGCTTCAGATCGGCGTAGCTGAGGTTCTGCTCTTCCACCGCGCGCGCATACTCATGCGTCAAATCAATCCGCGAGACGCCCTCATCGTCCGTCGACAGCGAAAACGGCACGTGCGTCGCCATGTACGCCGCCAGCGGATGGTCCGTGCCCTTCACCCCCAGGATCCCATCGTTCGACGTCAGATTGATCTCCACGTCGATATGCTTCGCCGCCATCTCCCTCAGCAGATCGAAGGGACGGTCTTCGTACAACACATCCACGCCATGCCCGATGCGCTCCGCATGCCCCAGTTCCACCGCCTCGCGGATATGGAACGCCATCCCCGCCGGCGGCACCATCCCCGGCGCCAGCTCCCCCGCGTGCAGCGAAATATGTACCTTCGGACAGACGCTGTGCAGATAGTCCAGCATCTGCATCTGCAGATGGTAGTCCTGCATGGAGATGCGGCCGTCCTCCGGCATCACAAAGTTGATTCCAACCACGTCGGGGTCCGCCGACGCGACTTCAAAGCCCAGCAGCGTCTGCGCAAATACCTGCTGCGGAGGGAAGCCGCGCAACACCTGGTAGAGAAAATGAATGCTCACGCCGCACGCCGCACTCGCCGCGCTGCCCGCGCAGTGTTCCATCTTCTGGCGCGCAGCCTGCGCCTCGGCAAACTCCTTTTCGTCGACCGGGATCTCGCTGCGCAGCCCGGCGGCCAGCAGCTTGTCGCGCAGCCCAGCCAGCGTCTGAGCCGTAACGCTCGCCTCCGATCCCGCCGGCCAGCCAATCTGCCCGCCCAGCTTCGCCGCGTTCGAAAAGCTCGGTGTCTGCATGATCTCCAGATACTGCTCATTCTGCGCCGCAGCACGGCTCGCCACTTCGTCCAGCCACTCCCCCGCAACATCCTTCAAGCCACCGTCGCGCGCAAAGGTGGAAAAGAACTGATCGTGGCCGTCGATGCCCTGGGTGGGGACAAACGCGCGCATGGAAAAGCTGTCGACCAGGTTGTCATACAGCGCCTGATTCGTCAGTGCCGTCGCCGCGGGGACCGAGCCGGCGCCGCAGCGCGACCCGCCCACCGGCGCTACAAACTTCAGCGCGTCCTGGCCCATCGGCGAGGGCGGCTTGCCCGCATCCACCGGCGCCACGCACAACCCCTGCCGCACCGCCTCGGCGATGAACGTCTCCGCGTACACCGCACCCGAGAGATGCATATGCAGGTCGGCGCCCTTGGGAAACGGCTTCAGAAACGCATACAGCTCCGGCATCCCATAGTGCTCTGCGGCGTTCAGGCGATTCTCCGCGCGGGTCTCGCTCGCGCTCATCACGTGCGGCCGGAACGGCGCATCGCCTGGGGACGCCGGGCCCGAACAGGAAACCAGAATCGCTGCCGGCAGCAGAATCCCAAGCACCGCCATCGATGCTGCCAGCGCGCGCGCCGTGGTGCGGCCAATCCGAGTCATGCTTCTCTCCGCAGGGAACTTACAGACACCCAGCATACCGCGCCCCGCCGCCGGCCAGAACGCGCCGCCCCGATTGCCCTCCGGTTTGGCGATGCACGGAAGGGGTTGGTATACTTGATTCGACGCTGGAACCCGCCGACGATGCAGTTCGATTGCGGACCTCCTGCTCTCGCCGCGGGCCGTACTTGGCTGTCCCGAACCAGGCGCTCCATGCCAAGGCCAGGTAGCTCAGTGGTAGAGCGCGGCCCTGAAAAGGCCGGCGTCGGCGGTTCGATCCCGTCCCTGGCCACCACTTCCGAGCAACAATCGAATTCTCAGCCGCGCTCGCCCTGAGCCGGCTCAGTGGTATGCCCGCGGCCATGCAAAGGCCCCTCGTCGGCGGTTCGATCCCGTCCCTGGCCACCACTCCCCAAGTTGCGAAAAACTCCATCCGCGCTCGCCCTGAGCTCGCAGCTCAGTGGTATGCCCGCGGCCATGCAAAGGCCCCTCGTCGGCGGTTCGATCCCGTCCCTGGCCACCATTCCTGAACCACCACAACGTTTCTCCGCTGAACCGCCATACCCTTTCGCCGCGCTCGCCCTGAGCGCAGCTCAGCGATGCCCCCGCGACGCACTCCGCCGACGGCTCCATGGGCACGGCCCCAGTTGTGCTCAAACCGCCGTTCATGGCACTGTACTTATTCCGGCCCTCGAGGAGCGGATGGAAATGGAGGGGGCAGACCCAACTTCATCTCCGCTCTGGACTTCCCTCGGCGTTGCCTTGTTTTCCTGGAGACATGCTTGTTCAAAATCGCGACGAAGCGGCAGTCCATCCTTGCTCTGACGGTCGCCTTTGCGCTCTGCCTGGCCGCCAGTCTTCGACCCCTCCGGCATGTTCGGAACGGATATCTGGAAACCGCAAAGCAATCGGATTTTGGCGTGTATTACGTCGCTTCCAGTCTGGTCCGCCATCACCTGAGCTCCCACCTCTACGACGACGCAGGAACGGGCACTGACCCGCAGCAGCGTTTTGCCAGCGACGACAGCGTGTTCGCTGGAATGGCCCGCAGCGAAGGGATCGCGCGAACCAAGCTGTATGTATATCCTCCCTTTCTGGCGGACGCCATGCTTCCCTTCACCTGGCTTTCGTTCCGGGCCGGCGCCTGGGCGTGGCGTTTCCTGAATCTCTTCGCCGTCGTTCTCAGCGCTGGCCTGGTGTCCCGATTGCTCGGCTTTCCCACCCTCAGCCGCCCGGCGCTGCTGGTCCTGGCCGGCCTGTTCTGCTTCAGCCCCCTCTGGCAGGGACTGCATTATGGCCAGATCACGATTGTGCTCCTGGCTCTGTGGAGCGCCGGCATTCTGTTTTACGCCCAGGGTTGGACGCGAGCATCGGCGCTGGTGATATCGGTCGCGGCCCTGATCAAGATCACGCCGCTTCTGGTCGCCGTGCCCATCTTGATATGGCGCGACTGGCGCTGGACCCGCTGGTTCGCCGGCGGCCTTGCCCTGGGATGCGGGGTGATGTGCGTTCTCAACTCGCCGGCCACCTTGATGTTTTATGGGCAGCACGTCATTCCCCCCATGTCCGCGGGAATCATCCACCGCCAGAACCTAAGCGTGCTCTCGGTCGTCGGACTGCTGTGGAGCCATGGGCGGGACTACGCGGATTTCGTGGTCCCGCACCGCGTCGTCCTGCTGGGCAAGCTGATCTCCGCCGGCCTGATGGCGACCGCCGCGTTGCTGACGATCCGGCGCGGAAGCGGCGTGCAGCCACCGGAGCGCACGCTGGTCCTCGCCGCGTTCGCCCTGCTGTCGCTGTGTGTTTCGCCGGTCAGCTGGCTGGATGCCCTGGTGCTCGGATACATCCTGCTGGCCCTGCTGTGGGAGCGCATGCTGCGGGGCGGGCGCACGCTGGCCGAGCTGCTGCTGTTGGTTACCACGACCATTGCCCTCGGAACCACCCTTGCGCTGGAAGACCGGACCTCTCCCTGGTTTCAGTTGGTTCCGTTGCTCTTCACCGTGGTGCTGGTCTTGTATGTGCTCGCGGGCCGCTGGCACGCCGAGGAAAGCAAGCCGCAACCGGTTAATTCCTAGCGCGGTCCGTTGCCGCCGCACGGGCCGCGTCTGCGGCCAGCTCCTCATTTGGGACCGAGCAGCACCTGAAACCCGACATACGCAATCCAGCTTGGCTGGCTGTTATTAACTGAGACCGTCTGAAAGCTGCGCCCGCCCATCAGCAGCAAATTCAGCGTATTGGCCTTGTTCATCGACTGCCGTCCGCCCAGCCCCAGCGTCGTCTCCCGCTGCTTGGGATACCCGGTCGCGAACTGCCCCACGCCCTGGCCCGGCCGGATCCGGTTGGCATCCTGCTGGTCGTACAACTCGATATACGCCTCCGTCCGGTCGCTGAACTCGTGGCCCACGATCAGTCCTCGCCCCCAGCTCTGCGGCACCGCATGGTTGCCGAAGTTGTAGCCAACCTCGCCGTCAAAACGAATCGGCCCGATCCGCCAATTCATCTCCACCGGCAGATAAAAGCTCGGCCCCGGCGCAACCACGCCGCGCGGAACCGATCGCGTCGGATTGTCCAGAAAAAGCTGCGGATACGTGCCGATGCTGAGGTTCACCACCTGCTCCGGCGCCTCCGCCGCGCCCGGCGAGTCGCCCGACGCTGCCGCCGGCTCGACTGGCGCAGCGTGTCGAAACACCTCGAGCAAACCCGTGCCGAAGCGGTCGTGCATCGCCGCATCGCCCGGGTGGTGCTCATAAAATCGCCACTTAATGCCCAGCAGGCTCTCGCCCAGTCCGCCGATCACCTGCCCTGCCTGCGCCGGGGTGTCGCCGGTTGCGGGCTGCGGACGCGTCTCTTCAATCGCGATGGGAATTTCGTACTTCAACTGGATGCGGTCGCCCAGGCCGTAGTTGAAGTCGAAGTCGGGCACCTGGTACGCGCCCGCGGCAGGATTGCGGTCGCCAATCCAGCCGAAGTTAATCTCCCAATGCTTGTTGCCCGGAGTCTCCGGGTCGTCCGTGCGGAACGGCGGTCCCGCCTGCGCGTGGGCCGCAACCGCAAACAGTAGAGCCAGCGCACCGGCTGCCGCGCCAACCAGGCGGAAACGCTGCAAGCGCCAACCTCTCGCTTCAAAAGGGGGCCCGAAACCGGGTGCATCGAAAGGCTTCATCCACATAGTAGTATCGCCTGAGCCGCACCGATTCTTGCGCCGCCTCCCAAAGAAAATGCCGGCCCCGCTCCCGCGTTCGCGGTCCTGCGCAGCGCCCGCTGCTGCACCGGGCGGCACAGTGCATATAATTCGAAGCCGGAGGTCCGGCAGCGAAACCCCGTTTGCCGGCACCCTTGCCACGGAGAACGTCCAAGCTATGTCGGCCACGCTGAAATCCCCAACCCCGCCCCTTCCCGCTCAATCCGCCGCGGACGCGCCCGCGTCGCCGTTCACCCTCGAAGGCCGAACCGCGCTGGTCACCGGCTCGGGCCGCGGTATCGGCCGCGCCATCGCCAAACGCCTCGCCGCCGCCGGCGCTCGCGTCATGTTGAATGACCTCGACGAAGCCCTTCTGCTGGAGTCGGCCGCGGAGATCGGCTACCCGGACCGCGTCCGCCACGTGACCGGAGATCTCACCGATCCCGCCACGCCCGAGGCCGTCGTAAAGGCAGTGCTCGCCGCCTTCGGCGCCATCGACATCATCGTCAACAACGCCGGCTACAGCTGGGATAGCGTCATCCAGAAAACCACCGACGAGCAGTTTCAGGCCATGCTCGACATTCACCTGGTCACGCCCTTCCGCATCCTCCGCGCCGCGTCCGCCTATATCCGCGAGGCAGCCAAAGCCGAAGCCGCAGCCGACCGCCGCGTCATGCGCAAGGTGGTCAACATCACCTCCATCGCCGGCACCGACGGCAATCCCGGGCAAGCCGGCTACTCCTCCGCGAAGGCCGGCGTCATCGGCCTGACCCGCACCATGGCCAAGGAATGGGGCCGCTACAACGTCAACGTCAACGCCGTCGGCTTCGGCCTCATCGAAACCCGCCTGGTGCAGCCGCTCGACGGCCCCAACGCCAGCGTCCGCATGCATGGCCGCGACATCCGCGTCGGCCTGCAGCCGGCATTGCTCGAATCCCTGAAGAACTCCTGCCCGCTCGGCCGCCTGGGCACGCCCGACGAAGCCGCCGGCGCCGTCCTCTTCTTCTGCTCGCCGCTGTCGGACTACGTCACCGGCGAGGTCCTAATCTGCGGCGGCGGCATCCACTTCTAATACTCTCAGTCCAGCTTCTTGATCCAGACGTTGCGCACCGAGACCTTCGCCGGCGTGCCTTCCAACTCAATCCCGATCTTCCCCGCCTGGTTGTTGGAGGAGGCCGGATCGTCGTCGATCAGCACCGACATCAGCTGTCCGTTCAGGATATGGATCATCGTCCCGCCGCGCGCAATGATCTCGTACTGGTTCCAGTCGTTCACCTTCACATAGCCGCCCAGCGCGCTGCGATCGCCGATCGTGCCCACCAGTTGCGGTCCCGCGCCGGCCGTCGAATTCACCACTTCCCCGCGCCACGCAACAATTCCCAGTGGCGTGTTCTCGGAGTAGAACTGCCCGCTGTAGGAAGCATGCAGCGGGTTCACCGGAAACCAGAAATCCGCCTGCGGACCGGTCATCATCCAGTCGAGATTGCGCTTCTCCCCCGGATGCAGCGGCTTGTTCCACGGCAGGCCCGTCTGGCTGCGATACTGAATGCCGCTGCCGCCGGCAATCTCGCACTTGATCTCCAGCTTCAAATCAAAATCCTTCGCCACCAGGTCGCGCCGCCAGAGGTACGCGTTGTAGACCACGTTGTCTTTGCTGGACTCGCCGACAATCGCCCCATTCTCCACCCGCCACACCGTGGGATCGCCCTCCCAATCCGCCAGGCTCTTGCCGTCGAAGATCTGCGTGAAGCCCGTATGGTCGTTGAAGTCCATCGCCGCCGGCTCATGGAACTGGGATCGCACCGGAGGCGGGCCCGGCTGCGGCGCGGCCGGTGCCGGCGCTTGCCCCATCGCCGTCGCAGCGCAGGCTGCCAGCAGCACTGCCCCCGCGCGCAGGTGCGGTTTCACTCGTTGCTCTTCCTTGCCGCCATGGTCGAATCGAAACATTGGGCCCTCGCATTGCAGAATAGAAAGTCCAGAAGAGTATAGCGAACCGGAACCAGCACTGATCTCGCCTCGCTTGCCCCCTTCTCCGTTCGTCCTCGGCCCCGAACCCCCGTGCCATCCGGCGAAGTCAAAAAAGTTGCCGCCTCCATGCATGCGAGGCGGCAACAGAATTACAGTCCTTGTTCGCTTGCCGGTGCTACCACGTAATGCGAGCCGACACCTGGAAGTCGCGTGCGGTGTTGGCCACGCTGGTCAGTTCCCCAAAGGCTGCGCCGCCGTTGGCCACCGCGCCCGGCGCGGCAAACACCACGTGGTTCAACGCATTCAACCCGTTCACTTCGAATAGCAGCTTGAAGTTCTCGTAAATCGGGAAGCTGCGCTTCAAGCCCAGATCGATGTTGAACAGGCTCGGCCCCCACAGGTTCAGGGCCGCCACGCGGGGCGCGTTGCCAGGAACGTACAGCGCCGGCCCCGGGCCAACGTTGGTGGACTGTGCCGATGAGGTTGCCGTAACCGTTCCCACCTGCGTTGAGGTCGAGTTCAGAGCAACCGTGAAGGCGTTGGGATTGATGTATTGGACGGCGCCGAAGTAGCTGGTCGATAGCGGCGAAGCCGTGGTGTGCTTGCCGTAGCCCCCGTTGATGCGCGAGGCGTTGCCGGCAACAACGCTCGGCATGCACTGGTTCAGGATCGACGAGCCTCCGCAACCCGACCCCGTAACCGCAATCGGGAAACCCGAGTGATAGGTCACGATCCCGGAGAGGACCCAGTCGCTGCCGATCGCGCGCACAAACAGGTTGTCCGCGCCCATGTGCCCCTTTCCAAACGGCAGTTGGTAGACCGCCGTCCCCGCCAGATTCTGCGGTTCGTCCGCCGTCGAGAGCGACCGGTCAAGCCGCGGATTGTCGCCCACCCGGAACGTGCCCAGGTCGTCGATGGTCTTCGAGTAGGTGTAGTTCAGCATCATGTCCAGGCCGTGGGCCGTGCGCTGCTTCAGCGTAATCTCGAGCGCATTGAAGTTCGAATTGCCCACAAAACTGGTGCCGTCCGTAATGCTCTTGTATTGCGGATACGCCAGGTAATACTGGTATACCGAGTTCTTCGCGTAATACGTCGCGGCGGACGTGTAGGGATTGGGCGGAACGAATCCGGCCCCGGTCGCGAGTGCAAGGTCGGCCGCGGTCGACTTCTGCGTGAGCAGCGGCGCGGTGCAGCCGGCGCCGGAACACGGGCTCGCCACGCCGCCGCTGACGTTGTAGCCGGCCATCGCGGCCATCGATTCGGGCAGGTAGCCATTCCTCGCTCCCACTGCATTCGCAATCGATTCAAAGTGGCCCTCCGAGCCGACATAGCTGATATTGATCGCCATGTCCTTGGTGATCTCCCGCTGAATACCGATGTTCCAGTTGCCATACTCCGGCGCGCGTCCTGCCAGGTACGGGTCATAGTACGCAGGGCTCGACGTGGATTGCCCGTTCTGCCCCGTCGCCGTCCCGCTGTAGTACAGCCCGCCGTTTGTCGTGGAGGTCGTGTTGCCCGTCCCGTAAGTCGCCAGGCTCCCGTTGCCCCAGCCGTTAGCCGACGAAATCGCCGTGGCGGGCGCCAGGATTGAGCCCGTCCAGCCGCAGGCAACGCCGCCGCTCCCGTTATAAATGCCATTCGTGCAGTAGGAGGCTCCAGACGAGTTCTCCTGGTCCCAATAGAAGGCAGGCGCGCTGCTCAGGCCGCTGGGCGCCGTTGCCGCCGGAGTCAGACCCAGTACCGATGGCCCCACGTTCGCGGCGCCCCCGATGTTGTCGCCGTGCGCATAGGTCAGCAGATAGCTGGCCCGAATCACAGTCTTCTGATCGATCGAGTACGCCATGCCGATATGCGGTCCGAAGTTCTTGAACCACGTCGGCGTCCTCGTCTCGCCCGAGTAAATCCCCGGCGTGCCCGGCCCCGCAAACTCAAGCGTTCCCAGGTTGCCCGTGATCGGATTGGTCGCCGTCGGGTTCAGGAAGGTGTATTGATTGTGCACCTCCGCATACGGCGGGAAGATGTCCCAGCGCAGCCCCAGGTTCAGCGTCAGCCTCGCAGATACCTTGTAGTCGTCCTGTCCCCAGAACGACCAATCGTTGAACCGCGATCCCGTCTCCGGATAGTCGGCCGTCACGCTGGACGCGTGCACCGCACCCAGCATGTAGCTGGCATACGCAGCCCCGGCCGACGAGCTGAGACTCGCGCCCGGGCTCGCCGAAAAGGTCGACGTCTCGGTTGGAGAAAACGTAAAGCCCATCGGCCCCGAAGCCGTCGCAACCTTGATGTAGTTGTATTCCAGCCGCACTCCCTGGCCGCCCAGCGTCAGGTTGTGCTTCCCCTTCACCCACATCAGGTTGTCCGTCAGGTTGTAGGAGTTCGATACCTTGGTGTTCCAGGCATACCCTCCTTCGGAGTTGATCTGATCCGGACTGGAAAAAGTAATGCCCGGGAAGCCATTCGATGCCTGCCCCGGCGGCATCCCGATCAGGCCGGAGCTCGCGGCGCTGTAAGTTGCCGCGTCGTTCGGCGTGGTCGACGCGCTCTTGTAGCGCGCATAGCCGACTGAGACCTGGTTCACCAGACTCGAGTTGATGGTGTACACATCCTTCACCATGTCGACCGTCGTTTGCGGCGCGTAGGTCTGGTTGGTCTGGAACGGCGGCAGCATCTGATTCGAGGTCACCGGCAGCGGCACCGTGTGCTGCACCGACGCGAAGCCCGTGCTGGCCTGCCGCCCAAACGCCACAATCAAACTCAGCTGGTTCTTCTGGCTTACGTTGTAGTCCAGCCGTCCGGTTTGATACCAGTTGCTCAGCCCCGACGAGTAGCCGTCCAGCAGGTTGGAGGAGTACGCATTCTGATTCACGATCTTCTCCACCGAGGACTGGATCATGAACTGGTTGTAGTAGTTCGAAACCTGCGAAAAGCGGCTCGCCGGAATCACATTCAGCGTAGCGACGCCATTCTTCATTCCATCGAATTGGGTGCGTGAGCAAGGCGATGCCGTGGTGCCCGCGCAGTTGTAGGTCTGTGTATTTGGATCGTAAATGTTGTATCCGGTTCCCCCACTCGAGGTCGGAGCCGAAAATCCGCTGAAGTCCGCATACCCGAGCGCCGTGTCGCAATTTCCGTCCGCACCCACCGCATAGCCCATCATCGCGCAGGTTGGCGCAGTCTGAGCCTGCACCGTCGGTCCGGCCGCTTCCCGGTACTGCCCGTAGTTGTAGAACAGAAACAGCTTGTTCTTCAGGATCGGCCCGTTCAGCACGATGCCGTATTCGTTCTGGTTCTCTCTCGGCTTGATGCCGCCCTGGATCACCGTGCCCTGCGTATTGGGCGTCGGTTTCTTCGCGGTAAATTGCCACGCATCCAGCGCCGCATTGCGGAAGTACTCATACATGGCGCCATGGAAGCTGTTGCCGGCCTGCTTCACCGAAAAATTCTCCACGCCCTGGCCGCCGTACTGCGCGCCCCAGCCCGCCGTCAGCACCTGGAACTGGCTCACCGCATCCACACCCATCGCCGTCCACACAAATCGCGGATCGCCCACCGACTGCGGCGTCGACATGTCCACGCCGTCGATGTATACCTCTTCCGCGCCCGCCGCCGGACCGCTGCCGTTGATGATGCCCGAGGCCTGGGTGCTGTTGTTGCTGCCCACCCAGTTGTTCTGCACGCCCGGCATCAGGTACTCGAAATCCGTCGCGCGCCGCTGATCCGGCGTCCCCGACCCGCCCTGCGACATCTGCAGCGGGAGGTTGGCATACATCTGCAATTCCATCGCTCCGCCCAGCGTGGCGTCGGTCGTCGTAATGTTCGGAGGCAGCGTGGTGACGGTCACCGTCTCGCTGGTCGCGCCCACGGTGAGCTTGATCTCCAGCGAAATCTTTTCCAGCGCGTTGATGCTCACGTTCTCCTGCACGTACTTCTCAAACCCCGGCGCCGTGACCACCACGTTGTAGTTTCCCGGCGGCAACGGAGTCACCGTGTAATCGCCCGCGCTGGTGGTGCGGCGAATGATGTTCTGCTTGGTGTCAATCGCGGTCACCGTGACCGTGGCATTCGGGATCACAGCGCCGGATGCGTCCGTCACCGTGCCCGTAATCTCTCCGTTGCCCGCGAGCTGCGCCCGCAGTGCGCCGGCGCCCAGCCCCAGCATTGCTGCCAGCAAACCCAACCGGTAGATCACACGTCTTGAAGAATTTGTACGAGTCATGCGCCGAGCCTCCCAAAAGAATCGAAACGGTCTGCTGCCGACTGGCCCAGAACCTCCCTCCCGCACAGTCCGGCTGTCCGTCTGCGTGGTACAGAGGTATGACCATTCCAATTTCGCAAAGGAGTCTCCCACTCCCATACATCGTTGTCAAGAAATTTGTGTTTCCACGCGGCGCCCGCCCAGGGACCAACCAGACCGTCCCCCAGCCCCCCCGGACGATCGGCGCCGCCGCCGATCGTCCCCGCCCGGAACTCGTGCCAACCCGACCCACGCACCCGGCCCCTGATCTCTCCAGCCCGGCCGCGCAATCGCCCCGGCCGCTCCGCAAGCATTTGAAAACTCGCTGGAAATTCGCCTGCCCTCCGCCCGGCTGGAAGGCCCCGCCTCGCCTCGTCAGCCAGACGCCGCGGCGGCTCCGTCCGCGATCAGCCCGGCGTGACTCCTCCCGCACTCCTGCTATGCTTCTGACATTCGAGTACGGATTGATCGACCAAACTCAGGAGTACCCATCACGTGAGAGCTTCCACCAAGGGGGTTGTTCGGGTCCAACGCACCACTCTCACCGCCGCAGCCTTTGACCAGCTAATCTCTCATGTCGTCAACGGCAGTTGGAAGGCGGGGGACCGCATTCCGCCCGAACGCGATCTCTGCCAGCAGCTCGGCATCGCGCGTACTTCGCTGCGCGAAGCCCTCAAGGCCATGGAACTCGTCGGCATGGTCGACAGCCGCGTCGGCGACGGTACCTTCGTCTGTCCGCGCTCCGAGTTTCTCTCCCGGCCCCTGCTCTGGGCGTTCACTGGAACCGATGACACCGAGTTTCAGGAGATCATGGAAGCCCGCATCATCATCGAAGAAAACCTCGCCGGCCTCGCCGCCCAGCGCGCCACCGAACAGGAGATCAAGCTGATCGGCGAAGCCGTGCAGATGATGCAGGACAGCATCGCCCGCGGGGAGCCCATTCTCGAAGCCGACATGGCCTTCCATCTCGCCATCGCCCACGCCTCGCACAACCACTTGCTGGCCAAGTCCGTTCAACTGCTGCGCAACCTCATGCGCCAATGGCTGTTCTACAAAGTGATGATCGCCGACGTCGCGCCCCGCATTCTCAAGCGCCACCTCGCCATCTATCGCGCCATCGTGCAGCACAAGCCCGTCGCCGCTCGCCGCGAAATGCGCCTCCATCTGGACGAGGCGATGGAGCTGGTCACCCAAATCATCCAGGAGCGCAAGGCACGCTGAAGCACCCGCGCAGGCAATGCACTTCAACCCCACCGCCAGTGAACCCACGAGACCATCCCTATGAAACCACTTCGAGTTGCCATCCTCGCCTTGGGCGCCCTGCTCCCATGGCCCGCGCATAGCCAGTCCAAACCCCTCGACGGCGTCATCGATATCCACGTCCACACCGCGCCCGATTCCACCCCGCGCAGCATCGACGCCATCGACCTCGCCCGCCTCGCCGAAAGCCGCGGTATGCGCGCCATCGTCCTCAAGAACCACTTCGCGCCCACCGCGTCCGACGCCTATCTCGTCCACAAAGTCGTCCCCGGCATCCTGGTCTTCGGAGGCATCGACCTCAATCTCAGCGTCGGCGGCATGAACCCCGCTGCCGTCGAAAAGATGGCGCTCACCACCGGCCATCTGGGCAAGCTCGTCTGGATGGCCACCTACGACACCCGCGCCCAGGTCCTCGCCTCCAAGGTCGATCGCCCCTACGTCGCCGTCTCGCGCAACGGCGAACTGCTGCCCGAAACCAAGGCCGTCATCGCCATGATCGCCAGCTACGACCTCGTCATGGCCACCGGCCACAACTCCCCCGAAGACGATCTCCTCCTCATCCAGGAAGCGCGCCGCCAGGGCGTCAAGCAGATGGTCGTCACCCACGCCATGCTCGCGCCCACGTCCATGTCCATTCCGCAGATGCAGCAAGCCGCGAAGCTCGGCGCCTATATCGAATTCGTCTACAACGGCCTCATCGGCGCATCCAAACAATTCGACTTCGCCGACTACGCCAAAGCCATTCGCGCCATCGGTCCGGAGCACTGCATCCTCTCCTCCGACATGGGCCAGCCCGCCAATCCCCTTCACCCCGACGCCTTGCTGCTCTTCTTCGATGGCCTCAGGAAACAAGGCATCTCGCAAGCCGACATCGACGCCATGTCCAAAACCAATCCCGCGCGCCTGCTCGGACTGCCCTAGATCCCCAACCTTCGCCGCGGCACAAATCAATCGCAGGCGTGCCACGCTCATCGCCGCCGATCCGGCCGATAAACCCCGCCCCACCCCCGCCCTTCCCCACGGCTGGCGACTTTTTTCTGCTCTGCCGCCGGCGCACGCCCCCGTCCG
>Ga0181520_10006345_pt1 | contig 18138 bp, 14 predicted proteins | sample PEATcosm2014_Bin_29_FD_132451 | JGI IMG/M metagenome (GOLD analysis project Ga0181520, IMG submission 132451) | Peatland microbial communities from MTU Mesocosm Facility, Houghton, MI, USA - PEATcosm2014_Bin02_30_metaG | ecosystem: Environmental > Terrestrial > Soil > Wetlands > Peat | place...
ACCGCCGGCACGCCGGTGAAGTCCTGCATCAGCACGCGGGCCGGACGGAAGGCGATCTCGTGCTCGGTCTTGCCGCGGTTGACCGACCAGGCGGCGACCGCCGCGATGTCCTCTTTCTTGACGCTGCGCCCGTCTTCGTTGCGCAACAGGTTCTCCAGCACGACTTTGAGCGAATAGGGCAGTTCAGAGACCCCCGTGAGACCGTGACGCTCCGCCGCCTTGAGCGAGTAATATTCGTAGGCCTTGGCTCCGACCTTGAACGACTTACGACACTTGAAGCTGTCAAGGCTGGCCATCGGCTTAAGCTCCGGACTTTGTGCGGCGGAAGGAAGTGGGCGCGCTTATAGATATATTCCCCACGCCGGGCTACACAAACTAATGTCGGACGGCGCACAAAGGGGAGGCGCCGTCGAGGGGAAGCCATGCGCCTCAGCGCCCACGAGATCGCCATTGAACGCGGCGGACGGCGGATCTTGTCGGGGGTGTCGTTTGAGGCGCGCGCGGGCCAAGCCCTGCTGCTCGTCGGCCCGAACGGATCGGGCAAGTCGACTCTGTTGCGGGCGATCGCCGGCTTCCTGCCGCTTGCTTCCGGGACGTTCGCGCTCGAGGGTGGGGCGGCGGAGGCGGGAATCGGCGAGCAGGCGCACTATCTCGGCCATGCCGACGCGCTGAAGAGCGCCCTCACCGCCGGCGAAAACCTCGCCTTTTGGGCCGACGCGCTTGGCGGCGATTCTGCGCGCGCGGCGTGGATCGCGGCGCTCGACCGGCTCGGTCTCGCCCATGTCGCCGATTTCCCCGCCCGCGCGCTCTCGGCCGGTCAGAAGCGCCGCGTCGCGCTCGCCCGACTCCTGGTCGCGCCGCGGCCGATCTGGTTGCTCGACGAGCCGACCACTGCGCTCGACGCCGCCGCGCAGCGCCGATTCGCCGTCGTCATGCGCGCGCACCTTGCCGGCGGCGGCCTCATCCTCGCCGCCACGCATGCGCCGCTGGACATCGACGACGCAGCGCGGCTGACCCTCGGCGAGGCGGCGGCGACGGGGGCGGCGGCGTGAGGCGAGCGGCCTGGGGCTTGTTCCTGCGCGAATGGCGGATCGCCAGCCGAATTGGCGGCGGCGCATCGGTCGGCGCGGTGTTCTTCCTCATCTTGGTGACGATCATGCCGTTCGCGGTCGGGCCCGACCTCGCCTTGCTGGCGCGGATCGGTCCGGCGATCCTGTGGGTGGCGGCGCTGCTGGCGACGCTGCTCGGCCTCGATCGCCTGTTCCAGGGCGACCATGACGACGGCTCGCTTGACGTGCTGGTCAACGCCGGCCTGCCGCTCGAATTGACGGTGCTGGTCAAATGCGCCGCCCATTGGGCGGCGAGCGCGGCGCCGCTCGCCATCCTCAGCCCGCTGTTCGGCCTGATGCTCGGCATGGACGCCGGCGCCCTGGCGCTGGTCGCCGTCAGTCTCGTCGCCGGCACGCCGGCGCTGACGATGATCGGCGCGATCGGCGCGGCGCTGACGGTGTCGCTCAGGCGCGGCGGACTGCTGATGGCGGTGCTCGTGCTGCCGCTGGCGATTCCCGTGCTGATCTTCGGCGTCTCAGCGGCTTCCGCCGCCAACGGCGGCCCGTCGCCGCTCGCCGCGCCGCTGCTGATGCTGTGCGCGCTGTCGCTGGCCGCGATCGCGCTTGCGCCCTTCGCCGCCGCCGCGGCGCTGCGGCATGTGCGCGACTGAGCGGGTTTGACGGCTGCGCCTCGGCGCCCCACAAGTCGCCCCCAGAAAAACGCGAAGTGGGGCGCGTGGGGCGAGTAGACATGACGGGTTCAGGCAGGGCGCCGAGCGCCGGCGAGATTTCCGCGCGCATCGATCGACTGCCGCCGACCCGCACGGTGTGGGCGGCGATCCTGCTGCTCAGCGCCGGCATGTTCTTCGAGCTCTACGACCTGCTGTTCAGCGCTTACATCGCGCCGACGCTGGTGAAGAGCGGGCTGCTCGCGCCGACAACTTCGAATTTCTTCGGTCTTGCCGGCGTCGCCGGCTTCATTGCCGCGCTGTTCACGGGCCTGTTCATCGGCACCCTCGGCTGCGGCTTTCTCTCCGATCGTTACGGGCGACGTACGGTCTTCGTCGGTTCGCTGCTCTGGTACACGGCCGCCAATGTGATCGTCGCGCTGCAGACTGACGCCTTCGGCCTCAACGTCTGGCGTTTGATTGCGGGGATTGGGCTCGGCGTCGAGATGGTGACGATCGGCGCCTACTTGAGCGAGATGGCGCCGAAAAATCTGCGTGGCCAGGCGTTCGCCTGTTCCCAGGCGATCGGCTTCTGCTGCGTGCCGATCTCGTCGTTCCTCGCCTACGAACTCGTGCCGCTGGCCCCGTTCGGCGTCGCCGGCTGGCGCTGGGTGGTGCTGATCGGCGCCGCCGCGGCGGCGCTGATCGGCGTTCTGCGTTTTGGCCTGCCCGAGAGCCCCCGCTGGCTCGCGCGTCAGGGGCGGCTCGAGGAAGCCGATCGCATCGTGAGCAAAATTGAAGCCAAGGTCGCGACGGAGTACGGCAGGCCACTGCCGCCGTCGGGGGTGATCGAACCGATCTCGTCCGCGTCGCGTTTCGTCGACCTCTGGGCGCCGGGCGTACGTGGCCGCGTGATCTTGATGTGCGTGTTCAACGTCTTTCAGACCGTCGGCTTCTACGGCTTCCAGAACTGGGTCCCGACTTTGCTTGTCGCTCAGGGGGTCGAGATCACCAAGAGCCTCGCCTTCACCACGGTGATCGCGCTAGCCGCGCCGGTCGGGCCGCTGATCGGCTTCTTGCTGGGCGACAGGATCGAGCGCAAGATCGTCATCGTCTCCGCCGCTGGCGCGATCCTCGTCTTCGGGCTGGTTTTCGGCGCGACGAAGGCGGCGGCGGCGATCATCGCCATGGGCGTCGGCCTGACGCTCGCCAACAACATCATGTCCTACAGCTACCACGCCTATCAGCAGGAGCTGTTCCCGACCGGCATTCGCGCCCGCGCCTCCGGATTCGTCTACTCGTGGAGCCGCCTCTCGGTGATCTTCTCCTCGTTCGTGATCGCCTTCCTCCTCCAAACCTTCGGCGTCTACGGCGTGTTCGTCTTCATCGCCGGGGCGATGGTCGTGGTCATGACGACGATCGGCTTTTTCGGACCGCGCACGAGCAACATCGCGCTGGAGCGCATTTCGCACTAGCGCCCGGCGGGCGACTCCGGCGGCGCCGCGCGCCGCTTCAGACGAGCTTCGCCTCGAAGACGTCGATCGGCATCGGCTTGCCGAACAGGAAGCCCTGGAAGGACAGGCAGCCATGGCGCTCGAGGAAGCGACGCTGCGCCTCGGTTTCGACTCCTTCGGCGATGACGGCGAGCCCGAGACTCTCGGCCAGCGTGATGATCGTGTGCGCGACCGCTGCGTCGTTGGCGTTGCCGGGCAAGTTGCGCACGAACGAGCGGTCGATCTTGATCTGGTCGAGCGGCAGCCGGGTGAGATAGGTGAGCGACGAATAGCCGGTGCCGAAGTCATCAACGGCGAAACCGACGCCGAGCGCCTTGAGCGCGTTCATCTTGTCCGCCGCGCCTTCGACATCGTCGAGCACGACGCTCTCGGTGAGCTCGAGCACGAGGCGCTCGGCCGGCGCGCCAGTCGCGCGCAACGTCGCGGCGATCTGTTCGACGAAGTCGGGCTGGCTGAACTGGCGAGCGCTGACGTTGACCGACAGGTGCAGGTCGCGGCTGCGGCGGCGGCCGGCCCAGACCTTGAGCCGCTCGCAGGCGGTTTCCAGCACCCAACGACCGATCGGCAGGATAAGGCCGGTTTCCTCGGCGAGCGGAATGAACTCGTTCGGCGCGACGAGCCCGCGTTCGGGATGCGCCCAGCGCAGCAGCGCCTCGGCGCCGACCCATTCGCCGTCGCAATCGACTTGCGGTTGGTAGTGCAGCACGAAACGCCGCTCGCGGATGGCTATGCGCAGCGCCGCCTCCGCTTCGGCGCGGCTGGCGAGCGTCGCCTGCATGTCGGGATCGAAGAAGCGCAGCGCGTTGCGCCCCGCCGCCTTCGCTTCGTACATGGCGATGTCGGCTTGCTTGAGCATCTCCTCGCAGGTGTCGCCGCCGCCGCTGAACATGGCGACGCCGATGCTGGGACTGGAATGGCGGACGCCGGAAGGCAGCCCATAAGGCACGTTGAGCGCAGCGAGAATCGTCTCGCCGGTCTTCTTCGCCAACGCCGCGGCTTCCTGCCGGTTTTCGCTCAAGTCCTCGATCAGCGCCACGAACTCGTCGCCGCCCACGCGCGCCGCGCCGCCGGCGGCGCCGAGGCACGCTTCGAGCCGCCGCGCAACCTCGACCAGCAACTGGTCGCCGACTTCGTGGCCGCTCGTATCGTTGACGAGCTTGAAGTTGTCGAGATCGATGAACAGCAGCGCCCCATGGCGACCGTTGCGGGCGCTGCCGGCGAGCGCCTGCTCAAGGCGGTCGCGCAGCAAGCGGCGATTCGGCAGGCCGGTCAGCCGGTCGTAATAGGCGAGGTTGACGATCTCCTTTTCGGCGCGTTTGCGCTCGGTGACGTCGGTCATCGTCACGACATAGTGCGTCGTCTCGCCGACCGCGCCACGCACCGTGGCGACCGTGGTCCAAGTGGGGAAGAACTCGCCGGAGCTGCGTTGAGCCGGCAATTCGCCGCGCCAGAAGCCGTCGCGCGCGACGCAGTCGGCGATTGCCGAGAGCAGCTCGCCGGCGCGCGGGTCGCGAGCGATCTGCCGTGGCGTTTTGCCGACCACTTCGTCGGCGACATGGCCGGTCATCTCGACGAAGGCATGGTTGACGCGCAGGATCCGCTTGTCGGCGTCGAGGATGACGATGCCCTCCTGCGCCTCGAACGCCGTGGCGGCGATGCGAAGTTGCTCGTCGACTCTGCTGCGCTCCGAGACATCGCGGGCGATTCCGACCACGCCGATCGGCTTGCCGGCGTCGTCGCGCAGCGGCGCCTTGAGAACCTCGAACGAAATGATCTTGCCGTCGGGCGCCGGCGTTTCATGTTCCTCCAATTGGATGTCGCCGGTCTCGATCGCACGGCGGTCGCCCGCGCAATGCCGGTCGGCGAGTTCAGGCGGGAACAATTGGTGGTCGGTCTTGCCGATCGCCCCTTTCGGCGCGAGGCCGAACACGCGTTCGAACTGCGGATTGCAGCGCAAGTGGCGCCCGTCGAGGTCCTTGACCCAGACGAGGTCGGGGATGGTCCTGAACAGGGCGCACAGCTGGTTCTCGCGCTCGCGGAGGTCGTCGTGGGCGTGCAGCAAGGTCAGGGCGTCTTCCAATCTGCGGCCGATCGATTCGAACAACCGCCGGTCGTCGGCAGTCCAAACGCGCGCGTGCGAACATTGATGCAGCCCGAAGCCGTAAGCGCGCGCTGTCTGGGGACGAATCGCCATCGCCAGCTGAGACTGGATGCCGAAGTGGAGCCGCAAAGCGTCGGGGTACGAGCGTTCGCCGCCAGGGCCGAAGACCACGGAACCGGGCGCCGCCAAAACGACGGTCTGCATTTCGCGCGCCTCTGGGGTCGTCGGAATGTCGCAATCAGGCGCGCCGAGGCTGACGCCGGCGTACTCGAGCCGCACGCGCTCCGCCCGTACGCGCCAGCTCGGCGCCTCCGGGTCGCATGGGTGGAGCAGCCAGACGCGATCGCATTCGAGCAGTTCCAGCGTGATCTCTAGCACCCGCCCCATCATTTCATCGAGGTCGGCTGTCTCCTGGATCGCTTGGCTGACGCGATCCATACTTTCGAAGAAGCGCAAATTGGTCTGCAATACCGCTTCCATGCGCTTGCGCGCCTCGCGCTGGCGCAACACCAGGATGCCGAAGGCGAGGTCGGCGGCGAGCCGCTCGAGCAGACGGACTTCCTCGGCGGTAAAGGCGTCGCGCTCGTCGGCGTAAATATTGAGGGCGCCGAAGACTCCGCCGGCTTCGTCCTTGAGCGGCAGGGCGACGCCGGCGCGAAAACTGCGCTCGAGCGCCTCGTCGCGCCAGGGCGCGACGCGTGGGTCGAACTCGTAGTCCTGGACCCAGACGACCCTGCCGGTGCGGATCGCCGCGCCGATCGGCCCGCGTCCACGTTCGACGTCGGCCCAGGTGACGCGCGCGGCGTCGACATAGCCGGCGTCGTGACCGGCCCGCGCGACCGGACGCACAGACCTCTCGGCGTCGCGTTCGACGTAGCCGACCCAGGCCATCCGGTAGCCCGCTTCTTCGCAGACGATGCGGCAGATTTCGGCCAGCAGGTTCGGCTCGTCGACCGCCCGCATCAGCGTCTGGTGGCAAGACGTGACGGCGCGGAGCTCGCGATTGAGGCGCTCGATCGCCGCCTCTGGGCGCTCGCATCGGGCCTTCTCGCCGCTGAAGTCGAGCATACGCTGGCTTTCCCGTCGTCGCCTAGCTGGCGCGTCCGTCCGGCGATCGACGGCGCCGGGCGCGGGGGCGCGTCCTCATTGGTGGGGGCGATTCCGGGCTGCGACCGGAATGAGCGTACGGCGTCATGCCATTGCGCCGCGGCCTCGGCGGGCGAGCGGCTCAACACGTCATGGTGGAACGCTCGCAGGAATCCGTAAATTATATCTTATCGCGCAAAGAGTTGGGCTTGCCATTGCCGGCGGCGTAACGCAGCTATAAAAGGCCGGTGATGGCCAATCTCGCCAATCCGACGGCGTTTCTCGCTGTGACGCGCCGCGCGCTGCCGTGGCTCGCGCTGGCGACGGCGGCGCTGTTCGTCGTCGGCCTGTGGTCGGCCTTCCTTGCGCCGCCCGACTACCAGCAGGGCGAGACCGTCAAAATCATGTACATCCATGTCCCGGCGGCGTGGCTGTCGAGCTTCATCTACGTCGTGATGACGGCGGCGAGCCTCGGCACGCTCGTCTGGCGGCATCCTCTCGCGGACGCCGCCCAGAAGGCGGCGGCGCCGCTGGGCGCCGGATTCACCTTTATTTGCCTCGTCACCGGCTCGCTGTGGGGCAAGCCGATGTGGGGGGCCTATTGGGTCTGGGACGCGCGGCTCACCTCGGTCCTGGTGCTGTTCATCCTCTATCTCGGTCTCGTGGCGCTGTGGCGGTCGATCGAGGATCCGGGCCGCGCTGCGCGCGCGGCGGCGATCCTCACGCTGGTCGGCTGCGTGAACCTCCCGATCATCAAGTTCTCGGTCGACTGGTGGAATACTTTGCATCAGCCGGCCTCGGTGTTTCGCCTCGGCGGTCCTACGATCGCGCCGGAGCTGCTGTGGCCGTTGCTCGTCATGGCGCTCGCCTTCACGCTTTTGTTCATCGTTCTGCACTTGATGGCGATCCGCAACGAGATTCTACGTCGGCGACTGGCGCGGCTGACGATGCTCGTCGCCGCCGAGGGCGACGCACTCGCTCATCGCTTCGTCGCCGGAGAGTCGGGAGCGTGAGCGAAATTCCGCACATCGGCTTCATCGTCGCCGCTTATCTCGTTTCGGCCGTGGTGATCCTGGCGATGATTGGCGCGATCGTCGTCGACTATCGCCGTCTCAGTCGCGCGCTCAGGCGGCTCGACGCGACGCGCAAAGGGGACGACGCGCCGTGAACGAGGCCGTGCCGACCCCGCGCCGCCACGGCCTGCTGGCGGCGGTTCCGTTGATCGTCTTCCTCGCGCTCGCCGGCCTGCTCTTCGTACGTCTGTTCGCCGGCGACGCCTCGCGTCTTCCCTCGGCGTTGATCGGCCAAAGCGCGCCGGCGCTCAACCTGCCCGGCCTCGACGGCGCGGCCGGCCCCGCCGACGCCGATCTGCGCCGCGGCCATGTCACCGTCGTCAACGTCTTCGCGTCTTGGTGCGTGCCCTGCCGCACCGAACACGAGTTTCTGCTGGCGCTCGCCCACGATCCGGAGCTCGAGGCGCAGGGTGTGACGCTGATCGGCGTCGCGCAGAAGGACCCGCCGGAAAACGTCAGGCGGTTTCTCGGCGCGCTGGGCGACCCCTACGCCAAGGTCGGTCTCGACGGCGACGGCCGCGCTGGCATCGACTGGGGCGTCTACGGCGTGCCGGAGACATTCGTCGTGCGCGGGGACGGCGTGATCGCCTTCAAGCAGATCGGGCCGATCGACGCCGTCGCGCTCGAGGGCGCCGTCAAGCCGGCGATCCTCAAAGCGGCGAACTGACGCGGCGTCTCAATTGAGCACCCGCGGCGCGGCGGGAATGTCGAGCGAAAACGCGGGCACGGCGACTTCGAACACGTCGCCGTCGTCGGCAATGAGGCGGTAGGCGCCTTCCATCATGCCGCTCGGCTCGCCAAGCGGACAACCCGAGGTGTAGCGGAACGACTGACCCGGCGCGAGCGTCGGCTGCTCGCCGACGACGCCGACGCCGCGCACTTCCTGTCGGCGACCGCTGGCGTCGGTGATGATCCAATGACGATGCGTTAGCTGCACCGTGCGCCGGCTGAGGTTGACGATCTCGATCGTATACAGCCAGAAGTGAAGCCCCTCTTCGGGTTTCGACCGTTCTGGCGAATAGGTGGGCTCGACGGCGACGCGGATGTCGTTGGTGACCGTGGAGTACATGTTTGGATTCTAGCTGAACGCCGGCGCATGGCCAAGCTCGACGCTTTAGGGGCCGGACCTGCGCCGGTGAGCGATGAAGGCGAGCCCCCTTCGCCCGACCCGCCGCGCCTGCGGGAAGAAGACCAGGATCGTCGCCGCGTAGATGGACGCGCCGGCGACGATCAGCGCCGCCAGACTCAAGGCGCCGACCGGCGGCGGGACGAGGCGTAGAGCCGCGCCCATGATCGCCGAGGCGGCGAGGACGCCCGCCAAGGCTTTGAGGGGAAGGCGCAGCCCCAACTGCGCGACGACGTAGGTCATCGCCACCATCGAGCCGGCCAAGGTTCCCGCCAGACAGCCGGCCGCCGCGCCGACGACGCCGCCGAAATGCACGCCGATAGCGCTGCCGGCGAGCGCCGCGACGGCGTCGATGAGATTGAAGACCGTCATCGACCGGGTCCGCTGCACCAACAACGCGGTCTGATCGCCGGTATGGACGCGCAGCGCCCGCGCCGCGCCGGCGAGGACCGCCAGGGGCAGGATGGCGATCGTCTGCGCCTGGAATTGCAAGGCGACGGCGAGACGGACGAACGGGCCGGCGAGCAGCGCGACGCCGACCGCCGCCGGCGCCATCAGGCCGAACATCAGCGCGCCATTGAGCGAGACTTGGCGCAGCGCGCCGTCGCGGTCGCCTGCCTCGAGCCGGTCGACAGCGAGGGGGAACGAGGCGACGGCGCAGAGCGACGCCAGCATGGCGGCGAGCCGCTGACCGAGCCCCCAGCCGACCGAAAACAGGCCGACGCCGGCGACGCCTTCCCCAGCGCCGACCAACACCCGCACCCCGTTGCTCGCCACCCAGGCGAACAGGCCAGAGAAGATTAACGGCAGCGCAAACTGCCGCGCCTCGCGGAAGATCGACGCGTCGAAGCGACCGAGCCGCAGCGGTCGACGAAGCCCGATCGAGGTCAACGCGACCCCCGCTGTCTGGCCGACCGCCATCGCCGCCAGCGCGGTCGCCGCGTCGGCCCTGAGCGCTATCGCGGCGACGATCGACAGGCCCGAGCCGAGCACCGGACTCGACAATTGCGCCAGCGTGTAGACGCCGATGCGATGATTTGAGCGGGCGACCTCGCCGTAATGGTTGAGCATCGCGCGGCTGGCGAGATAGGCGGCGGTCGCTGCGAACAGGCGGGCAGAAGGCGCGAGGCCGACCAACGCGAGCGCCGGAACGGCGAAGACGACCTGGCTCAACGCGCCGCCGGCGACGACACGCGCGTCCATCGCCGCGAACCGCGCGGAGTCGGCATATTGCTGGCGAAAGCGCAACAGGTAGACCGACCACCAGGCTAGGCCGATCCCGCCGGCCAGCTCCTGTGCGGCGATGACGAACGCGACGACGCCGTAGACCGCCGGGTCGAACAGGTGCGTCCAGACGACGGTGACGACGAATTGCAGTAGCGGCGCGAAAAGCTGCGCCGGCATATAGAGCAGGGTATTGCGCAGCAGGCCGCCAGTCTTCACGGCGGCCCCCGCGTCGCCGCCTCGTCGCCGGCGCGTCCGTCGAACACCGCCAGCATCAGGATTGCGAGCTGGTTGAAGGCGAAAGTCTTGACCGAAAGGCTGGCCGAAGAGCTCGCCTGCACCAGGAACAGCAGCATGATCGCCCAGGCGCCCGACTTCGCCCGCCGCCACAATTCCCACAGCAACGCGGCGAAGCCGATCAGGAAGAAGGCCGTCATCAGTGCGCCGTACTGGAAGACCAGCCCGAGCCAGCCGTTCTCGACGCCGTATTCGATGCCGAGTGTGTTCTGCAGCGTCGCGAGCCGCTGGGAATCGGCGCCGAGCAGGATGTCTTGGAACGAGAACGCGTCGAACAGGTCGAAGACGACGACGCGCGCCTGCGCCGAGCCGCGGTCGGCGGAAAAGCGCTCGATGAGCGGCGCCAGCGCGCCGCCGAACCAAGCGGCCGCCGCAGTCGAGGCGGCGAGCGGCGCGGCGAGGACCGCGGCGATCGCCCAGCGCAAGTCGAACCGCCGGCCGCCGAGCGCTTCGCCGATCGGTTTCAGCGCCGCCAGGCAGACGACCACGATCGCAAGCGTCAACGATGTGCGCCCGCCAAAGGCGACGAGGGCGACGAGCTGAATCGTCGTCAGAGCGAGGCGCAACGGCGGCCTGAGCGCGTGGTCGCCGCCGAGAATCAGCATCGCGGCGTAGAGCGCGGTCGTGCCGGCGTTGAGCAGCGGGTGACCGAGCAACGCCGTCGAACGGTAATCGCCGACGATCGCCCGTCCGCCGGCGACGAACGGCGTCAAGCGAAAATCGAAGGCGAATTCGGCGAGGCCGAGGCAGGCGTTGACGAACATGACGGCGTGCAGCGCCAGCCGCAGCGCCGCGCGCTCGCGCCGGCTGAAATCCTCGTAGAGCGTGAGCAGGATCGCGCCGACGATGAACGTGTCGATCAGCGGCGCGACCGGCGTTCTCTGGAACAACGCCGTGTAGGCGACGATGAGCCCGAGATTGACGACGAACAGCGCCGCGCCGGGAAAGCGCAGCGGCAGCGCGCCGAGATAGGCGAGCGGGCGCGGGCGCGACGCCGCCTCGAGAATCAGGGCCAGGACGGCGAGATAGGTCGCTGGATGCAATTTTTGCAGCGCGCCGCCGCCCGGCGCTTCGTACGCCACGCCGAACGCCTGCAGCGCCATCGCCGAGACGGCGAAGGCGGTGATCGCCGCAGCGAAGGCGCAAACGCGCGCGGTGACGCGGAGCGGCTGGCGGTCGTCGGCGACGGCCAGCGATAGGCTCACCCTGCTCTCCCCGGCCGCTTCTCCGGCGTCCGCACCACGCCGGCGACCAGCGCGCCGATTCCGGCGCGTTCGGCCGCCGCGTCGAGCGCGGCGGCGTCGGTCGCGGCGGCGTCGACGATCACCGCCGCGTCGGCGGTCTTCTCGTGGGCGAGCACCGCGTCGGCGCCGGCGAGCGGACCGCAGTCGAGCACGATCCAGTCGAATCGCGCGTGCAAACGCGCCGTCAGGGCGTTCCGCCCCGGCCCGCCGAGCGGCAGGATCAACGCCTCGCCGCCGTTGGCGGCGTCGCGGCGCAGGATGCTCGCGACCCGTCCCGGCGAGTCGACGATCACTTTGCGCAGGCGACGCGCGTAGGCGCTGAGCGTCGGCCGACGGTAATCGCAGTCGACCAGCAACGCGCGCCGGCCGGCGGCGCCGAGCGCGTGGGCGAGCGACAAAGCTACGGTCGAAGCGCCGTCGCCACGCGCGCGCGAAACGATTGCGACGACGGGCGCATGGCCGCCGTCGGCGAGGCGCTCGGTCAGCTGGTCGCGCAGCGCGCCGATCGCTGCGGCATAGGGCGCGTCGGCGCTCATCGCCGCTTCGGCGGCGGCAAGCGCGGCGTCGCCGTGGCTGTCGTCGTCTTCGCCGGTCCGCGAGGCGAAGGCGGGGGCGGAGATGTCGATTGCGAACGCGCCGGGCGCGGGGGGCGGCGGCGCGCGCGTCGGCGGGCTCGCCGCAACGGTCGGCGACGCGTCGACCGCGGGGGCCACAGCCGTCGGCGGCGCGACGGGCGCCGGGGGCGCAATCGCGGGCGCGGCGACGGGCGTGCGGCGACGGTCGCTGTATTCGGCGGCGAAGACGGCGACGAGCCAAAGATTGAGCGTGCCCACCAATGCCAGGAATAGAGCGAGTCCAACCCGTGGGCTGATCCTGCCGGGCCTCGCCGCCGGTGGATCGACGACCGCGCTGTGCGGCGATTCGACGACGTCGCGACGCACGTTCTCGCGCGTCGACAACGCCTTCTCGTAGGCGGCGCGCAGCGCCGCGGCTTCGGCGTTCAGCCGGTCGAGTTCGATCCGGGTTCCGCCGAATTGCTGGTTGGTCGCCTCGAGCGAAGCGACGAGCTTGGCCGCTTCCTTCTCGGCGGCGCGCGCCGCCGTCACGTCGCGCTCGCTGGCCGAGCGGATGCGCCTGACCTCAGCGTCGATTTGCGTCTGCACCGACTGCAACTGCGCGCGCGTCGTCAGGTAGCTTGGATGGCGCGGCCCGAGGGTCGACAGCTCGTAAGCCTCGTCGCGCGCCAGCGCGGCCTGGTCGGCGCGCAGCTTCTCGACCACCGCCGAATGCAGCGCCTCACCGACGCCTTCGCCGCCGGCGGCGGAGGCGTTGAGCGCCGCCTTGATCTGTTCGTAAGCGGCCTCGACCTCGCCGCGCCTGCCGCGGGCCGCCACCAGCGCGTCGTTGGCGTCCTTGAGCTGCTGCTCGGGCGAGATGCGTCCGTCGCTCAGCACGATCGCGTTGGCTTCGCGATAGGCCTGCGCGCGTCGCTCCGCTTCTTCGGCGCGCGGCTGCAGCGCGGCGATGCGCGCGTCGAGCCACGCCGACTGTTTGGCGACGACCTGATCGCTCAGCGCCGCCTGCTCGCCGAAGAACGCGTCGGCGAGGCCTCGCGCCAGGCGTTCCGCCTTGGCCGGCGTTGCGGCGCGCACTTCGACGTCGGCGATGTAGCTGCGTTCGTTGCGCTTGACCGAGATCCGATCGCCGAGCGCGACGACCACAGCCTCCAGGCGCGCGTCGGGGTCGCCCGCCGGCGCCCGCCACAAGCTGGTCAGGCTGTCGGCGAACAGACTGATGAGGCCCGGGCGGAACTCGGGATCGTCGACGAGGTTCTGCGCTTCGGCGACTCGGCGCAGGACTGCGCGCGAAGTGAGGATGCTCATCTCGCTTTCGACCAGCGCGATGTCGGGGGTCTGCGGCATCGGCTGGGCGTCGAGCCCGACCGGCACACGCTCGCGCGGGTCGACGAGGATCGACATCGTCGCGGCGTAACGGCTCGGCGTCAGCGCGATATAGGCGAGCGCGATCGCGCCGGCGATCGCCAGGCACGGCAGCAGCAGGCGCAGCCGCCGCGCGGCGATGCGGGCGAGCTCGCCGACGTCAACTGTCGACAGCGCAGCGCCGTCGCCGGCTTCGGCGGCCGCCGGGCCGGCTCGCCGGGGCGGAGGGGCGGTCCAGGCAGTCATCGAACGCGCAGACTTTCTCGTGAAAGCGCCGCGTTTCGCGTCGCTTTCAAACTGCCGTTGAAAGTAAAGCGGCATGGTTACCAAACGATTAGTCCGGGCTTCGAGGCGTTTACCGGGTTGGCTGGGGCGCCCGTCGCGGCGCCTTGGCGAAAGCGGTCGCCATCGCGTCGCCAAGCGGCTTGATCCTGAGATCGGCGTCGAAGGGCAGGGGGCGCGGCGCGCGGCGCGAAAACTCACGATACCAGGAATAGCGATCCGACAATTGCCAGGTGACCACCATGTCGACCGCCGGGACGGCGAGGACCGCGTCGAGGAACCTCAGGCCGACCGCCGCGACGGCGAGATCCCGCGCCGCGAAATCGTCGGGCAGGGCAGAATCGTCGACGTCGAATTCAGTGATCGACACCGTCAGACCGCGCTCCGCGAAGCGGGCGACGTAGCCGGCGAAGGCCGAATAGTCGGCTGGCCATTGCGGCTTGAGATGGCTCTGCAGACCGATCGTGTCGACGGGCGCGCCGGCGTCGAGCAGGCGATCGATGAGGCCGGCGAGCAGCGGCCGGATCGACCGGCCCCATTCGTGGTCGTTGTCGCACTGCGCCTCGTTGAGCGCGAGCCGCGCCGTCCTGTCGATCGCCGCGACGCGGCGGAATGCGCGCTCGACGTAAAGCGGGCCCATCGCCGCGAACCACGGTCCGTCGCGCCAGCCGCCGGGCTTGCCGTCCATCGGCCAGAACGGCTCGTTGACGACGTCCCAGGCATAGAGCTTGCCGGCGTAACGTTCGACGACGCGGTCGATGTGGGCGTCGAACACGCGCTCGACCTCGCGGCCGGACAGGCGCTTCAGCCAATCAGGGGCGCGGTCGTTCCAGATCAGCGTATGCCCGCGCAGCGGCTTGCCGTTGTCGGCGGCGAAGCGGACGACGGCGTCGGCGTGAGAGAAGTCGAACCGGTCCGACGCCGGCCTCAGCCAGTCGAATTTCATCGCCACGTCGGTCGTCAGGATTCGCGTCTGGCGGCGGTAGAGATCGGCGTAGCGCGGGTCGTCGAACGCCTCCTGACCGATCGAGGCGCCACAAAGCAGGCCGCTGGCGGCGGTCGCGTCGCCGAGGTTGGCGGGCGCCGCCGCGCCGAGGACGCGGCGGGGCGCGGCGGCCGTCGCTGCGGCGGCGAGCAGGGAGCGGCGGCTGATCATCCTTCGAAGCCTCTGAGCCAGGCGGCGTGAGCGCGCGGGCCCGCGGCGTCGATCACGGCGAAGCGGTCGGTCATGTTGAACGTATGCAGGCCGCCCGGCGGCGCAAAACGTCGCATCGGCGTCTGGCGAAACGCGCCGGGCGCGAGCGTTTCGATGCGGCAGAACGCCAGGCCGGCGCCATAGCCAGCGCGGCAGTCCTGGGCCGGGCGCCACAGCGCCCCCTCGTGCTCGAAGACACGGCCGGCCGGACGCGCCGCCGAGGCGTCGATCAGCGCCGGTCCGTCGAACGCCGGCGTCCATAGTCCGAGCGGGCTTGGCCCGCGATAGAAAGTCAGGCGATCCCAGCTCGCGCCCGCCGTTTCGCCGCCGGTCGCGCTCAGCCACCAGTCTCCGTTCCAGGCGAACGGCGTCGCGTCGGCGATCTCGACTCCGCTCAACAGCACGCGGTCGAGCGTCCAGCGGAACGGAAACGGATCGGCGCGGTAGAGCTCGAGCGTGCGGCTTTGCCCGGTTTCGGGCGTCATCCAGATCTCGCCGTCGTGGCGGAACACGAAGGGATAGGAGAGGTGGCAGGACCGCTCAAGCACGACGCGCGGCAGGCCAGGGACGCCCTCGTCGTCGAGCGCGAACGCCGAAATGACGCCTTTGCCGGTCGCGTAGGGATACTCCTCGCAGAAGACATAAGCGACGCCGCCCTCTTCGAACACGAACGGATCGGCGAAATAGCGGCGACGATCATCCTGGAGCCAGCGCCAAGCGCCATCGTCGAGCCGGTCGAGGCCGGCGAACGGCGATTCGCCGGGCGCGCGCCGTCGGGCGCCGATGCGCCAGTGGTCGTCGTGGACGACGAGGCGGCGTAGGCGCCGTTCGATCAGTCCTGCGAGCGTCGCCGCGGCGAAGCGGATGGGAGCCGGCGGCGGCGCGGCCGCCGCGTCGCGCGGCGCGTCGGCCTCGGCGAGGCGGCGCGCGGCAAGCTGAGCGATGAGCGCGACGAGCGCGTCGGCGACCGCCTCGCGGCCGCTCGAAAGCAGGTCGCGTCGCCGCACGGCCGGCAAACCCGAGGCGTAGACTCGCAGCGCGCCGTCGTTCATTTGCGCCAGTTCGATCCAAGGGGCGCGGCCGTCGAGCAGCACGGCGTCGCGCGCGGCGTCGCCCGCGACGCCGTCATAGAGCGGCGCGATCGCGCCGGGTTCGGGGTCAGCCGAGCCGGTCAGGTCGAAGACGAGGTCGGCGTCGCCGTCGCCGGGCGCGCTCCAGGCGCCGGTTGGCGCGCGGTCGAGCGTCGCCGACGGGCGCGGCCGCGCAATCAGGTCTTCAAGCGCTTCGATCAGCGCGGTCGAGGGCGGCGGCGCGCCGCGGCGCTCGCGCGTCTCGATCAGCACGCGGCAGCGCTCAGCGGCGAGCCGCTCGGCGAGCGCACGGTGCCAGCGGCGCATGCCGCCCCGCGGCAGCAGCAGGCGGATGGCCGTCATCGCCGTCGCTCCCGAAAGCGCCCGCTCGCCAGGGCCGAATTCCAGCCCGCCGCGAACTGCGCTAGAAGGGAGGAACGATGACCGTTTCGCTTGGCCGTCCGCGCACGCTGCTCTTTTACGCTCCCGCGCTGCTCGACGGCGGCGCCGAGCGGGTGTGGGCGCGGCTCGCGTCGGCCTTCGCCGCGCGCGGCGACGCCGTTATCTTCGCCGTCGATTTCGAGGCGACGCAATCGGCGCCGTTCCTGTCGCGGGAGGTCGCGCTCGAGGTTCTCCCGCGCGGTCATTTCCAATCGACGCGCGCGCTTGCGCGACTGATCGCCGCGCGCGGTCCCGACGCGACCTTGTCGGCGCTTGCGGTCGCCAATCTCAAGCACGCGATCGCTGCGACGCTGGCTGGACGCTGCGACCGCGCCGTCCTCGCCTATCACGGCTTCAGCGAGAGCGAGCCGCAGCTTCTGAGCCGCATTGGCTATCGCCTGACGCCGCTCCTCTCCCGCCTCTGCGCAGCGACGGTCGCGGTGTCGGCGGCGTTGCGTCACGATCTCATCGCGCGATTCGTCGTTCCTGAAGGGCGCGTCCGCACGATCTACAACCCCGCGGCGCCGGCGCCGTTCCCTGATCCGTTGACGGCCGGCGCGCTGGCGGCGCGGCCGAAGACCGTCGTCGCGCTTGGCCGCCTCGTCCCCGACAAGGATTTCGTCACGCTGCTTCGCGCCTTCGCTCGGCTCGACGATCGCGCCGCCAGGCTCGTCATCCTTGGCGAGGGCCCGGAGCGGGCGCGGCTCGAAGCCGAAGCGTGGGGTCTCGGTCTCGCGGGCCAGGTCGACATTCCCGGCTTCGAGTCCGACGTTGCAGCGCGGCTCGACGCGGCGCGCGTTCTTGCGCTGTCGTCGCGTCATGAGGCGTTCGGCCTCGTTTGCGTCGAAGCGCTCGCCCATGGGCTGCCGGTCGTCGCGACTGATTGCGGCGGGCCGGCGGAAATCCTCGTCGCGCCGACGCTCGGAACCTTGGTTCCGATCGGCGACGTCGAGGCGTTGGCGCGCGCGCTCCGCCTCGCGCTCGCCGATCCGGGCGATCCTGCGCTGCGCCAGGCGCGGGCGCGCGAGTTCTCCCTCGAAGCGGCGCGCGACCGTTACGACGCGCTGATCGGCGACGTGATCACGCATGCGCATTCGCCCGCAGCCGCGTGACAGAGGAGAGGGCGGGGGCGGCGGCGAGCTTTTCGGCGAGTCGAACCGCGAATGCGACGATTGAAAGAGTCGGATTGGCCTGGCCGGAAGTCGGAAACGCCGCCGAGCCGAGCACGTAGAGATTGGGCGCGTCGAAACAGGCGAGATCGCCGTCGACGACGCCCTCGCGCCGGTTCGCCCCCATGCGGGCGGTTCCGATCTGGTGCGAGCCGTGCGACATCAGCGCCAGCGCAGCCTCGGCGCTCGCCGCTTCGCTCTGACGATATTCGATCCGGCCGAAGTCGGAGACGGAAAGCCAAAGCGCAAGCTGCTGATGCGCGCGCGCGATCGCCTCGCCGTCGTCGCGGCTGAAACGCAAGTCGACGCGGAGCCGCGGCAAGCCGAGCCGATCGGTTTCCGCCGCGAGCGTTACGCGACTGTCGGGGTTGGGAATCTGCTCGGCGTGATAGGAAACGCCGTAGCGGCGCGCGCGGTTGCGCAGGAAATAGCCGGGAATGCGCTCGGCGCTGAAATAGCGGTCGCAGACGAAGCGGGCGAGAAAGGCGGTCGTCGCGGGCAAGTCGGAGGCGACGTTGCGCGCATGGGCGAGCCATTCGATCGACCCGTTGAGATGGCGGGCGCGGATCAGCTTTGGCAGGATCATGTCGCCGACGACCGGCGTCGAGAGCGCCATCGCGACAGCCGAGAGCGCGCCGCTGCGGTGGCGTGGGTCAGCG
>Ga0181520_10006347_pt1 | contig 18130 bp, 17 predicted proteins | sample PEATcosm2014_Bin_29_FD_132451 | JGI IMG/M metagenome (GOLD analysis project Ga0181520, IMG submission 132451) | Peatland microbial communities from MTU Mesocosm Facility, Houghton, MI, USA - PEATcosm2014_Bin02_30_metaG | ecosystem: Environmental > Terrestrial > Soil > Wetlands > Peat | place...
GCCAAATATCTGGCAGACCCGTATGACAGGCTTCCAGCGATCACCTACTGGCTCATGGGCAGCTTCGCTTCGATCAATCCCAAGGATGTGAAGCTGTCAGTCATTCCCATCCTTGCAGGATGCATTCCGCTATTTCTGTTGCGCTGGCGGTTGAACGTGCTGTGTTTGGGGGAAGAAGAGGCGCGTACGCTGGGGCTGAATACGCGCTGGCTGCGATTGATCGTGATCGTGGCGGCCACGCTTATCACTGCCGCATCGGTTTCCGTCTGCGGCATGGTGGGCTGGATTGGGTTGGTGGTGCCACACCTGGCGCGAATGGTCGTTGGGCCGAACTACAAGATCATGGTGCCGACGGCGGCGCTTATGGGAGCTTGTTTCCTGCTGTTGGTGGACGATGTGGCCCGCTCTGCGGCCGCACTGGAGATTCCGGTGGGCATTCTGACCGCGTTGATCGGAGCTCCATTCTTTCTGTTTCTGCTGATGCGGGAACGCCGGGAGCGCGTGTGAATCTGACTCTAGAGAACGTAACCGGTGGATATGGTTCCAGAACCATCCTGCACGACGTCAGCTTATCGCTACAACCCGGCGAAGTGGTGTGCTTACTGGGAGCCAATGGCTGCGGAAAGACGACTCTTTTTAAGATGATTCTCCGTCTGCTGAGGCCAAGCGCTGGGTGTATTCGCTTGGGAGGAGAAGATATTTCTGGCTGGAATGAACCGCGACTGGCGCGCTCCTTTGGATATGTACCCCAGGCGCACACTCCGCCATTTGCTTTCCAGGTACGTGAGATTGTCCTGATGGCACGCGCAGCGCATTTGCGGGCGTTTGCTTCACCGGGGAGATCTGATGAGCGGGTTGCGGATGCGGCGCTTGGGTCTCTGGGGATTCTGCATCTGGCTTCTGAGCGCTATACGGAAATCAGCGGTGGAGAGCGCCAATTGGTGTTGATTGCCCGCGCTCTGGCACAGAAGGCGCAGTGGCTGATTCTGGATGAACCGGCGGCGAGCCTTGACCTAGGTAATCAGATCAAAGTTCTGCGCGCGATCGGAGAACTCTCCAAGACGGGCCTCGGCGTACTGATGACGACACACGATCCAGGCCATGCGTTTCTCTGTGCATCGCGCGTAGCACTGATGAGCCACGGGCGAATCCTGATACTGGACGCTCCGTGCAAGGCCCTGACAGAGCAGGCTTTGCAGGCAGCCTATGGGGTTCGGCTCCATGTGGTGGAGAGTGCCGCTCATCCCGGAATCAGGATGGTAGTACCAGACCTTGCGTGAGCAAGAAAGCGGGTTTGCAGAGAATGCCTAAGAAATGTTTGCTGTTCTTATTGTGCGTGGTACTCCTATGCGGCTGTGGCTGCCACCGTCACTCGTCGTATGCCGAAAGCAATGCTGAAACAAGAATTGTGACCGACATGGCGGGGCGCCAAGTGCGCGTGCCAACGCGGATTCACCGGGTGTATGGAATGAGCCCGATGGGTACTATTCTTGTTTACACCTTGGACCCCTCGTTACTGGTCGGCTGGAATTACCAGCCCGCGCCCGGCGAACAGGCTCTGCTGCTTGAGCCATATCGTAACCTGCCCGTGATTGGAGGATGGTTCGGCAAAGACACCACCGGGAACCTGGAGAAGATCATGCAAGCTCATCCAGATGTGATGATCTCGATGGGTGACCCCTTGGGTACAGCACAGGCTGAACGCGTGCAGGCGCAGACTCATATTCCCGTCTTCGTTATCAAGGGAGGTCTTGAGAACTTTCCGGCTGCCTATGTAAAAGCAGGCGAACTGCTAGGGAACGCGCCGCGTGCCGCCATGTTGGCCGAAGAGTGCCGCCGGACGATGGAGGAGATTCGGCAGAAGGTCGGCGGCATTCCACCAGAGAAGCGCCGCCGCTACTATTACGCGGAAGGTCCCAAGGGGCAGGAGACGGAGCCGGCCAGTTCGTCTCATGTAGAGTCCATGAACTTTGCTGGCGGAATAAACGTTGCATCCGGAGTGGCGGAGCAGAAGGGCTATGGGCATTCGCCAGTCTCCATGGAGCAGGTTCTGCGCTGGAATCCTGAGGTGATTATTACTGGCTATGACCATTCGTCTTCGCCGGGAGAGTTCTATAAGAACGTCTGGACCGATACGCGTTGGAAGAACGTAACCGCGGTCCGTACTCGCCAGGTATATGAGACGCCGCAATATCCCTTCTGCTGGATTGATCGCCCGCCCTCGGTCAACCGCATCATCGGCATCAAATGGCTGGCGCATGTGTTTTATCCCGAACTCTTCCCGTATGACATCCGAAACGAAACGCGACGCTTTTACGCAGTGTTTTATCAATTGCAGCTGAGCGAGGCGCAGTTGGACGAAGTGCTGGCTACCGCGGTGAGGAAGCCTGCAGGAAAAACAAAAGTAGATACGGAATAGCGGAACAGTAAAATTGTTAGTGGTTTCGAAATGAGACGCTAGCCGCGCGATCAAAGGAACGCATATGAGCAATGATTGGCAACAACCGGTAACTATTCGGCCCATCGGAGTCGTTGTTTCTGAGCTGAAGAACTTCGACCAACTTCCGACCTATCGTGAAGAGAGCTATCTCAGCATGCGTGAGGATCTGACGGAAGGCCTATTAGGACTTGAGCACTTTTCGCACTTGCACGTCATCTATCGGCAGCATCGCCGCGAGGAGTGGAAGAAGCGCGCCAACATCCCCGAGGGAGAGGAAATACTCACCATGCCTCTGATGGGTGAACCTACATGCAAAGGCATTTACACCAGCCGCTCTCCGGCGCGTCCGTCCGGCATGGGTTCGTGCATAGTGGAGTTGCTCAGCCGGGAGCGCAACAGACTGCGTGTACGCGGACTGGACGCCGTCGATGGCACCCCCATTCTCGATATCAAGATCTACATCCCGCGCTACGACAGTTTCCCAATGGCTGAGGCTCCGCTGCACTGGTGCCAGAAGACCGAGATGCTTACCACGTCCCGCCTGCTTCACTGGGATACGATGAATGTAGCGATTACGCTTGGAATGCGAGCGGGACAGCTGGCGATGCACGAACTTGGGGTAGTGCGCGGAGTTGCCAAGCACGCCGTGGTGCATGGCGGCAGTTTTTTTGGTCAGGGAGTTGAGGCTGTAACTGGCTGTAGTGTGCTGCATGGCACCATGAACTTCGAGGAGAAAGCGAAGTCGCTTGCCGACTGGATGGTCATCTTAAAAGCGGATGGACGGTGCGTTGAAATAAGGGTGAAGGATCATCTTTACTCAGGAGCTGACGAGGTGCTTTCGCTAAAGAATGAACACCTGTTCACGTGCGTCAGCAACGTTAGCGGCGCGGCCGAAGGGTGAAATTGTGGCACACTGCCTTGCCGTGTTTTCTTCGTTGAACCAGGTCGCGCTCCTGAAGCGCGCGCTCTACCGCGAAGGAGTGTACGTGGAAATGCTGCGTACTCCGCAACGGTTTTCCGCCATTGGATGTAGCTTTGCGGTGCGCTGCCAGTGTACGGAGCTGCCACTGCTGCGCGAGGCATGCCTGAAGTGGAAGATAGAGCCTGGAGGAATTTTTGAGGATCTGGAAGAGATTGCGAGCGTGCAGGATCGTCCCCTCGTGGATGATGAGTGGGAGCAATGATCTATCTCGACAACGCGGCAACCTCCTGGCCTAAACCACCCGCAGTAGTCCGCGCAGTGCGGGACGCGCTGACCAATGCCGCTGGCAATCCTGGGCGCACCAGCCATCACCTCGCGATGAATGCCGCCGCTCTGATCCAGGAGTGCCGTGAGAATCTAGCGCAGCTATTTGGGATTGCAAATCCCCTGCGAGTTTGCTTCACCGCGAACACGACGGAAGCGCTCAACGTGGCGATCAAGGGCGTGCTTGTGCCTGGCGATCACGTCATCTGCTCGAGCATGGAGCATAACTCTGTTTGGCGCCCCATGACCGCGTTGCAGGAGCATGGCGTGGAAGTTTCCATTGCAGAAGCAGATGCCTGTGGGGTTGTGGATGCAGCCAAGGTGGAACGTTTGCTGCGGCGCGACACGAAACTCATCGCGGTTCTCCATGCTTCCAACGTAAACGGAGCGATCCAGCCAATTGCCGAGATTGGGCGCCTGTCGCGCGAACACGGTATACCATTCCTGGTGGATGCGGCACAAAGCGCGGGAGTGCTCCCAATTGACGTGGAGGCCATGTGCATTGACCTGCTGGCTTTTCCCGGACATAAGGGCTTACTGGGACCACAAGGAACTGGAGGGCTCTATGTGAGTGAGAGGGTGGACTTGCGCCCTTTGAAAGAGGGCGGAACAGGCAGTGATTCAAACAGCCCGCATCAACCAGTGTATTATCCTGACCGGTTAGAAAGCGGTACGCTTAATCTCCCGGGAATCTCGGGACTCAACGAAGCTGTGCGATATGTTTTGCGGAAAACAGTTGCGCAAATTGCACATCGTGAGGGCGTGCTTACGCAAAAGCTGCTCGCGGGGTTGGGGGAGATCGAGGGCGTAACCGTCTACGGTCCTCCTGCTGGATTGCTCCGGGCACCGGTGGTCTCATTTACGATTGGCGACATGGATCCTGTTATGATTGCGAGCGAGTTGGAAAGGCGCGCGGACATTGCGTGCCGTCCAGGGTGGCACTGCGCAGGGCTAGCCCATCGTACGCAGGGTACGCAACGGACAGGAACGGTGCGCTTGAGTCCTGGACCGTTCACAAAAGTGGCCGAGATTGAAGCCGCCCTGGGCGTCGTTGCAAAGTTAGCCCGGGAGACCTAACGATGATCAGTCGCTCGTTTTGCCTCGAAGCGATCATCTGCTACCACTCCTTCCGCGGATTTATCCGCGTACCATCCCGTGCGTGTCACGTTGAAACAATCGAAAGCCGGAACATATGGTTTGATGTCGAGCAAGGGCGTGCCGTCAAGCATATCCACGTCCGAGACGAGTAACCGATTCTCTTCTACGCCAAGAAGGCGAACGGCGGAGAGACCAATGTGATTTGGACGTGCTGGGGATCGAGTAGCAAAGACGCCGCGTTCCTGGGTATCCAGGTACGGCCGGGTGATGACCTGCGCCGCAGAGGCGCGATGCAGCACATAGATCAACCAGAGACGCTCGAAGTCCCCAAGATCGCGCAGTCCCGGAGTAAACTCCGGAAACAGTTCGACGACACCCTGGGCGCCGTTGGCAACTGAGCTCTGAATAGGAGTGCCTTCCGCATGCTGGAATGGGGTGTGGATCAGGCCGATCGGGGACACCGTCCAACTAGCAGAGTAGGGAGGCGGTTCTTCGTTATGCATGGTTCCTCGCATCAGAATTATCAGTCGCGTATAGAATACGTACTATTATGGCACTGGGGTTTTGAGAGCAACCAATGGAGATCCGGAACAGTCTCGCACAGTTGAGGGCCAAGAGAGGGCTTGGAGCAGCGCAGTTGGCGGCGGAAGTCGGCATCAGCCGCCAGACGATCTACGCTATTGAGGCCGGCACCTATGTCCCCAATACCGTTGTCAGCCTGAAGCTTGCTCGCGTTCTTGACACTACAGTAGAAGAGATATTTCAGATAGAGCCGGAGAATCACGTTCAGACCGAAACGGCCGAAGCGATGGTTTTGGGCACTACAGAGTCGATGGCGCCGGGGCAGGCACTGCGGCTCTGTAGCGTGAACGGACACATTGTCGCGGTGCCCACAGAGGCGGGAGGCTGGGGAATGCCGCCCACAGACGCTATTCTGGTCGCGCCCATCCATGGCGGAAAACGCAATGCAAACGCGAGAGTTCAAATTCTCGGGGATGGCTGGAAGAATTCTGCTCGTATCTTAATCGCAGGTTGCGATCCAAGTGCATCCATCTTGGCGAACGCTCTTCAGCGGCAGGGCTGCGAACTGGTGATTGCGTACGAGAACAGTTCGCGCTCGCTGGAGTTATTACATGAAGGAGTGGTACATATCGCTGGGACGCACCTGGTCGATAAAGTCACCGGTAAGACCGACTTGTTGCCCATTACGAAACTGTTTGCAAGGAACTCTGTTGTTGTCATCTCCTATGCGATCTGGCAAGAGGGACTCGTAGTAGCCCAAGGAAACCCAAAGCGGATTCTTGCGATATCCGATCTTTCGCGCAAAGATGTGAAGATCACCAACCGCGAGCCGGGAGCAGGCTGCAGGCGTTTGCTGGACGATTTGCTGCGGAAACATGGCATCGATGCCAGTCAGGTGAAAGGGTACGACCGAATCACCCTTGGACATCTTCCCGCAGCGCGTTTGGTACACAGCGGAGAGGTGGACTGCTGCATCAGCACGCAAGCGGGCGCGCGCGCCTTGGGGCTGGATTTCATTCCCTTAGCACAGAAACCTTACCATTTGGTCGTCCGGCGCACACTGCTTAACTTATCACCGGTACAGACGCTGATCCAGGCATTGGGCCACGCGTCATTCCGCCGGGAAGTCGAAGCCTGCGTTGGCTACGATATGCGTACTTCCGGCGAACGTCTTGCATGAGGGGTGTCAGCACGGGGGATGACCTTATCCCGCGATATAGGTGCGAGACTCCTGGTGTGCTGCGAATCCGCCCAGAGTTTCTAGTACGTTGGCCGGCGGATCAGAAGCAGTCCTGCTGTTTCAGTGTGCCCGGATTTGTGAAGACTCCGCTATTCCGCTGCTCCGTCTTTCCTTTCTGCAGGAGCTAGATGCATTGAATGCTCGATGGATGACGCTCAGAGAATACGTTCTGGCCGGATCACATCCCAACGGCGAAAAACTATTCTGGACCGCATGAGCGCAAGCCGCGGAGTTGCTTTCCGGCGTTTGACGGGTGAGCCCGGCGAGCCAATACGACGGTTGCCGCATCAGAAGTTATGAGGCTGTATGAGACTTCGTTCCAGGTGGCAGAGGGAAGGTCTGTGTTATTGCTCCTGCCCTGTAGGAATCTCGAAGGACAACCAGCCGAGTAGGAAGAACGAGATGAGCATGTTTGCGCATGGAATGTTTTCGCTTCGTGGGCACTACCTTTCCCGGCTAGTCTTTTCACTGGCCGCAGCTACGGCAATCATGACTTTTTCTGCAGAATGCTCCGGCGAGCAGGTCACCGTGTTGCAAAATGTCACGGTCATTGATGGCACGGGACATGAGCCTGAGAGGAACAGAAACGTTGTAATCCAAGGCAAACGGATACGGTCCATTGTTGCTGCTACGGAACATGCGCCGGCTGGTGCCGAAATCATCGCTATGAACGGAAAAACGATCATGCCGCTGATCATCAACACACACGGGCATCTTGGGCTGGTGAAAGGTACGACTCAGTCGGCAGACAATCAGACGGTGGACAACATTCGCCATCAGTTATTGCGCTACGAAACGTACGGCGTTGGAGCTGTTCTTTCCATGGGGACCGATGGGAAGAGGTTTGCAGAACTGCGCGAGGAGTCCCGCAATGGCACCCTGCCTGGGGCTGAGATCTACACTGCCGGAATCGGCTTGGGCGCACCGGACGGCGTGCCGCCTGCCAGCATGGGATTTACTGACGTGTTTCGCCCAAAGACAGTCTCAGAGGCCCGCGAAGACGTATCACGGCAGGCATCTCTAAAACCGGATGTGATTAAGCTGTGGCTGGATGATTTCTGGGGGCAATATCCGGAGATGCGGCCGGAGATCTACAAAGCGATCATAGACGAGGCGCACAAGCATCGGTTGAGAGTGGCAGCGCACGTATATCATCTCGAAGACGCCCGCAATCTGGTCAATGCTGGCGTGGACATCCTCGCTCATAGCGTTCGCGATGGCGAGATTGACGATCCGTTGCTCGCAGAGATGAAGAAGCATCACATCGTCTATATCCCGACGCTATCGCTGGACGATTTCGCCTTCGCGTATCAAGACTCGCCTGCGTGGATCAACGATCCATTCTTTCAGGCTGCACTGGATCCAGGTTTGCTCGAAATGATCAGCAGCCCTGGGTACAGAGAGAAGGTCCGCACAAACAAGGTGACTGCGCAGGAAGCCTCCGCGCTGCTCGTTGCCATGAAGAATCTGAAGCGAGTGTACGACGCTGGTATTCTCGTTTCACTCGGGACCGATTCAGGAGCAACTCCGGTTCGAGTGCAGGGCTTTGCCGAGCACATGGAACTTGTGCTGATGGTGCAGGCTGGTCTGACACCGCTGCAGGCGATTACGGTGGCTACCAGGAACGGAGCGGAAGTCCTTAGGACGGCCGATCAGTGCGGAACTCTTACTCCAGGAAAGAAGGCCAGTTTTGTAGTTCTGGAGAAGGATCCATCGCAAGACATCCGTAACACGCAGACCATCAAAGCGGTTTGGAAGAACGGCCGAAAAGTCAGCAACGGCCCGCTTCCTGAACTGGGTGAGGTGTACGGTCATTCATGAGGGATGAGGAGTATATGGCTACGAGGCGTCAATTTCTGGAGATCACCACGGCAATGGCTGTGAGTGCAACATTTGGAAGACAGGCATGGGGTGCCGAGACCAAGGGAGGCATTCCTTACCGCACTCTCGGTCGAACTGGCGAAAAGGTTTCACACATAGGTATTGGCGGCTATCACTTGGGCAAGCCCGGCCTTGACGCACAGGGCAGTATTCGCATCGTCCGTACAGCCCTCGATGAGGGAATCAACTTTCTTGATAACTGCTGGGACTACAACGGAGGAGAAAGCGAAATCAGGTTGGGACGAGCGCTCCGCGACGGGTACCGGCAAAAGGCATTCGTGATGACGAAGATCGACGGCCGCGACAAGGGGACGGCCACGAATCAGATCCACGAGTCGTTGCAACGCCTCCAGACCGACCATCTCGATCTTCTGCAGTTCCACGAGGTGATTCGTGACACCGACCCGGATCGCATTTTTGCAACTGGAGGTGCACTGGAGGCCGTGCTGCAGGCACAGAAAGCTGGAAAGGTACGCTACATCGGGTTCACCGGTCATAAGAGTCCAGATGTTCACTTGAAGATGCTGGCGACGGCGTCAGCGCATGGGTTCACATTCGACACCGTACAGATGCCACTGAACGTAATGGACCACCATTTCAACAGCTTTGAAGCCAAGGTGCTCCCGGTCTTGTTGGAGCAGAACATCGGCGTGTTGGGTATGAAGCCTATGGGGGACCACTTTATTCTTCAAAGCAAGACTGTCACTGCCACCGAGTGTTTGCACTATTCCATGAATCTGCCGACGAGCGTAGTGATAACCGGATGCGATTCACTTCCCATCCTGCAACAGGCATTGGATGCAGCCCGGAGTTTTCGGCCGATGAACAAAGAGCAGACTACTGCATTGCTGGCAAAGACCTTCAAAGCTGCCCAGTCCGGTGAGTATGAACTGTACAAGACAAGCCACCACTTCGACGGTACCTACCAGAATCCACAGTGGCTCGGAGCTTGATCGACAGCCAGCTCCGGCCTACGATCGAAGATGAAGGGGGAATCGCTCTCGTCGTTGCTGGGGGGCCTTACGACCACGATCCCGGTCTGAACCGAGGAATACGCGACTCCTTGCAGCAACTTGGCTACCCAATCCAGGAATTCCCTCGTGCGCGGGCGCCACGGCAGCATCCCGAACGAAATCCGCTCCCCAAATTAGATCTTGCTATTTATGACTGCGGCTGAACACAATGCCACTCAAAGCGCTCGCTGCAAACACGTTGGGAAGATCATATCCGAATACAACGTGGTTTAGGCTCAAGAGTATAAGGCCCTCGATGAGTGATCCCGCAAACCTCTGCTAGGTACTCAGGAACGACAATCCGGGCACATTGCAACAGATAATTGTACTACTTTTTGCCCGTCTCTTCTCTGCCGTTCGACTCCTGGGCTATCCATAAAAAGTACCACTTCCGATACGTAAGCGTCCTAACCGTGCTGGTCCCTGGGGAGCTAACGTGCCAACGCCGAAGAATTGGCGTTCCGCCGGCCCAAGCGCTAGACTTGCACGAATGGACAGACAGAAGCGCCATGAGTAGTGAACTGGGAAGAGCCTTGTGAAAAGGAGTGGTGCGTTGCGCACCCCACTGTTTTTCATCCTTTGGCAAGTGTGTTCGGGCCCTTCCTATCGGAAGAAGCCAACATCCAATGGCAGGAGGTACAAGTTATGAGTAAAGCTGTTCCAAGAGAAGAGATGCTCAAACGGTTTCACGCAAAGATGAAGAACGGTGAACCCATTATTGGTGGTGGCGCCGGAACCGGCATTTCCGCCAAGATGGCTGAAGCTGGTGGCATCGATCTCCTCATCATTTACAACTCCGGCAGATACCGTATGGCTGGCCGCGGTTCACTGGCAGGGTTGCTGGCCTATGGCGATGCAAATGGCATTGTCCTGGACATGGGGCATGAGGTTATCCCAGTTGTAAAGCACGTTCCGGTTCTGGCCGGCATCAACGGCACGGATCCGTTCCGTCTGCCAGATGTGTTCCTTGAAGAAGTGAAACGGAACCAGTTCAGCGGCGTCCAGAACTTCCCGACCGTCGGCTTGATCGATGGGAACTTCAGAAAGAACATTGAAGCCACGGGAATGGGCTATGACAAAGAAATCGAATGGATTCGCATCGCCCACGAAATGGACCTGTTCACCTCGCCTTACGTTTTTGACGAGAAGCAGGCCGTGGACATGGTTCATGCAGGTGCGGACATGCTGGTAGCTCACGTGGGACTGACCACGGCTGGAACAATCGGCGCAGGAGTGGCCCTCTCGTTGGCGGATGCAGTGGAGACAGTTAAGGGGATTATGAAAGCGGCTAAGCAGGTCCGCAAAGACATTATCGTCCTCTGCCACGGCGGCCCATTTGACGAGCCCCAGAATGTCACAAAGGCACTAGCCATGATGCCGGGAATCGCCGGCTTCTTTGGTGCGTCCAGCGTTGAGAGACTGCCAACTGAACGCGCGATCAAGCAGCAGGTTGAAGCTTTCACGAGCATGACGGTTGCGCACTAATTTCGATTCCATTAACCCGGGGAGGCGTGCCGTTCCGGTATGCCTCCCCGTAATTGGATTGTGACCGAATATCACCATGAAAATTGATGTAGCGCTTGATCATGCTTCAACGAAAACGCAAATCCCCGATGTGTGGATTGCTATTGATATACTGCGGGCCACTTCAGTCATGACCACTTTCCTCGCGGAGGGTGGAGACACTTTGTATCTGGCTGCTGGCGTCGAGGAAGCACGCATCTTGGCGAGGCGGTTTGATTTGCTCACCATGGGCGAGGAATTTGCGAAGCCGATTGAGGGATTCGACTTTGACAACTCACCCCTGCAATTATTGAAGGCTAAGAGCCGCCTGAAGGGCCGGAATGCAGTACACACCACATCCAATGGCACAAAGCTCGTAAGGCTGCTCCAGTCCTTGGGCGGAGATATCCTAGCCGGCAGCTTCCTGAACCTGAGTGCCTGTGCTTCCGAGGCCGCAACGCGGGTCACGGGCAATGGTTCGAGAGGCGTCACCATCGCATGCGCAGGACGCAGAGGGTCACCTATTCTGGACGACACTTACTGCGCCGGCGTGTATGTGAAATACCTGCATAAGCTGTTGCCCGAGGCCGAACTAACCGATTGCGCGATGCTTGCGCTGGCGGTGAGCGAGGCTCTGCCCGTTGAGCAAGCTTTGCGTGAGAGCGAGAGCGGCCATATTATGGCCGCGCTGGGGTTACAGGAAGAAATCGCCTTCTGTGCTCGTACCGACATCTATTCGTGCGTACCGTACGCAGGCGACGAGGGTGGGTTACTGACGATGAAACGAGTCCGGCCACTTTCGCAGCATGTAGCTTCCGGAGAAGCGATCAGTTGAGGAGGCGGTATGAAAATTCATTCCGTTATTTATCTTCGGGACCTGATGATTCTTTCGTTGCTTGGCGCCGTTAGCTCCGTGACACCATGCAACTTCGAAGCCGCTCACGCTTTTCCAGTCGATCAACGTCTACTTCAGAATCCACGTTTTTTACCTAGTTGATGGTCATCTATTCACAGTGCCGTAAGGATCCACACGTAGCTGAAGCCATTTCTACATTGCATTCAGAACTCGGAAAAGAGGTTACTCAATGCCTAAGACCGTATTACTTGTAGGCGCCATGGATACAAAGGGCGAGGACTTCGCCTTTGTGAAACAACTGATCGAACAACAGGGAGTAAAGACCCTTGTGGTGGATTTCGGAATTCTTGGCGATCCGGTTGGCATTATTCCGGACATTCCGCACAGTGAGGTAGCGAAAGCAGGTGGCGGTGACATCGTAACCATGCAGGCCGAGCACAAGAAGGATTACTGCATGGAGACAATGAGCAAGGGCTTGGCTGCAGTTGCTAGAAAGCTCTGTGACGAAGGCAAGATAGACGGTGTGCTTGGCATGGCTGGCAGCGGTGGAACTTCCATCGCCACTGCCGCAATGCGCGCCTTACCCGTGGGATTACCGAAGATCATGGTCAGCACCGTGGCCAGCGAAGATGTCTCGGCCTATGTTGGAACCAAGGACATCATGATGTTTCCATCGATCGTTGATGTCGCTGGTTTGAACAGGATCAGCAAGTTAATTTACTCGAATGCTGCCGGCGCCATTGCCGGGGCAGTGAAGCAGGAACGCCCGAAGATCGACGACTCTAGGCCGTTTATTACCGCAAGCATGTTCGGCAATACCACGGTGGCCGTGGACCGGGCCAAGAAGCAGCTTGAGGAAAAAGGATATGAAGTCCCTGTCTTCCATGCCACCGGTACGGGCGGCATGGTGATGGAAGGGCTGATCGATGATGGATTGGTAAACGCCAATTTTGATTTCACCACCACGGAACTGGCGGATTTCGTAACCGGCGGCGTAATGTCGGCAGGGCCAGACCGTTTGATGGCGGCTGCTAGAACCGGCATTCCAACCATTATCGTTCCTGGCTGCGTGGATATGGCAAACTTCTGGGGTGTAGAAACCATGCCACCGAAGTACCATGACAGAAAGCTCTACAAGTGGAATCCCAACGTCACCTTGATGCGCACGAACGTAGAAGAAAATATCAAGATCGGGGAGATCATTGCCCGTGCAGCCAACGCTCATACCAGTGACAAAGTCACTATTCTGTTGCCGCTGAAAGGGGTGTCGATGCTTGACAGCGTAGGCGGCGAATTCTGGGATCCTGCTGCGAATCAGGCATGTTTCGACACGATCAAGAAACTCGTAAAACCGGGCATTAAGGTCATCGAGATCGACGCGAACATCAATGAGCCGGTATTTGTCGATAAAACCGTCGAAGTTCTGCTTGCAATGATTGAGCGTGCCGGGAGCAAAGCTAAACACTCCGCAGTGTAATTCTCTTGGCAGGGGATGCTCCACTTTATGTCGCGCACTTTCGCGTGATGGAATCGTGGGGCGATCCTGTTGTGCTGTTCATTACACTCGAGGATCATTCACGAGGTATCTTTGCTTAGGTGACTCGGTACAAATAACAAGCCCCGCTCAGGAGTTCCGGAGCGGGGCTTGTTACGTGGTTCTATGCGTACTGGCTACAGTCCTTGGCGCTCAGTGATGTACTTGTAGCACTTGATAACGTTGGTCTGCTGAATGTAGTCCATCGATTCATCCTGTCCAATATCGACGGGAAAACGGCTTTTGAAATTAATCCTCTGGACGCACTCATCTTGGGTCCAGCCCTTGGAAATCCCCTCAGCAACTGCTGCGATCCATTCGTAGATGAATCCAATTTGAACTTTGAGATAGTCCTTGGTTACGACAGGGCCATGGCCAGGAACGATGTAATCAACGTCCAGTGTTCCGATAAACTTTAATGAGGCGATGAGTTGATCGATGTTGCCCGAGTGCAGCCACATCTGACAATTTGCGAAAACGGTGTCTCCGACGAAGACCGTTCTTTCCTCGGGAACGTAAACACAAATTTGCGACGGTGAATGTCCCGGTGTGAAGAAAAGCTTAAACGTATGATCGCCAAGTGTGAGTGACATCCGATCGTTGAACGTGATCGAAGGCGGGTTGACGATATAGTCCTTTTGTGACGGCATCAAATGTAAAGCCTGAGGATCTTGCCGCTTGATGACATCGACACTGTAGTCATAACAATTCATGTCGCCAGCCACTTGCCAGAAGATCTCGTGCAACTTCTCGTGGCCTATTACCGGACATACACCGGCGAACCAATGATTGCCAAAAATATGGTCAATATGCGCTTCAGTGTTGATCAAATAGCGAATTGGCCCCCTCTGTAATGCGAATTCTTTCATTTCCAAAAGGGTTGTGAGCCATTGCGCCGTGTCGATGAATACCGAGCCCTCTTTTGTGAAAACAATGCTCGGGTTGCATCCGCGGATCTTCGTAGTCGTAAATACGTTCTCTGTTATCTGCTCCAATGCCGAAGGTGCCACCACTGTCATAAACTCTCCTTTTAGCTCTTAACTGCGACGCGCGATTCCATATGTGAATGCCAATGAACCATGGGAAGACCGGGGATCGGCACACGGAAGCTCGGAATGCGCTTTTCCTTCAACGCGCCCAAGTATACCGTACGCAGGTCGGGCCCGCCGAAAGTGACACTTGCCATCCAAGGAGCAATGCCTTCACCGGTGGCAAACAACACATCTTCAGTGACGCGCCCCGCCAAGAACTGTTCCTCAAGCGCGGCTACCTTCTGAGGATCGCCCTCATCGAGCAGAATCTTCAGGTCTCCTTCTGGTGTAAGAACGAAAAGTTTATCAGAGTACACCATCGTTCCCCAGAGGTTTCCGTAACTGTCGAAGGCGATGCCATCGGGCCATGCACCCTTGCCGAGGTTGGATGGGCCGAAGACCTCACGTCCGGAGAGTCCGCCCCGGGCGTCCACGCGCAGTCTGGAAACGCATCCGCCAGTGGTCTCGACGACGTAGAGCCATTCCTCTTTTGCGTCGAAGCGGATCTCATTTGTAAAGCGAAAGCCGTCGGCCACGATGTGGAACTTGCCATCGATGTAACGCGCGATATAACCGTCGGCAAGGTCGGGGCGCAGGGCGTGCATCCAGTTCTTGATTCGCGTAGTGATGGTGACCCAGATACGGTCCTGCGAATCGCGAAGCACGAAGTTCACTTTCCCGATCGGTTCCCCGTCTATGCTGTCGGCAAGTACGCGTGTCGCGCCGTCGCGAGACATGATTTCCAGACAATCGGTCCCGAAGTTTGAGATCAGGATGTTGCCGTTCTTTGCGAAGGCCAAACCGTTCGGGAGTGTTCCGGTGAGGTACTGCTCGGCCTCATCCGAAGCTTTCTTGAAGTGTGCTGAACGCTTCTGCGTAATGATAGTCTGCGTTCCATCCGGATCAATTTTGGCGACTCCGCCGCGCGCATCCGCTGCCCACAGCGTTCCGTCGGACTCAGCAAGAATGCACTCCGGACGCTGCAGATCGTGGCCTACATACTTGATCTGGGATTTGTCGATTTCGAAATCGAGGATGGGATTACGATTCATGGGCTCTCTCCCTTTGTATCTCGCAATAAGACCTAACTCGGCATACAAAACACAACCAAGCGCCGTGGCGAGACGCTCTCCCAAAACGCGATGGGTTCGACTCTGCCGAATGTGTCAGTCAAACCCATCGCTCTAGTCTGGGCATTTTTTCCAATAACAAGCCCGGTGCCGTTTAGTGAATTGTCCAACCGCCGTCCACAAACAGAATATGTCCGACAACCTGAGCCGCCAAGGGACTGCAGAGGAAAAGGGTCGCTCCAACCAGATCTTCTGGCTGATTCCAGCGGCCACTAGGCAGCTTGTCCTGCGTGACCCACTCCTTATACCCAGGCTTATCGATAATCGGCTTACGGGAGGGCGTCTCGGTAATGCAGGGAGCAACGACGTTGACGACAACGCCCTGTCCCGCCCACTCAAGTGACATGGCGCGCGACAACTCGTGTACGTCCGCCTTGGCTCCGCAATAGAGGACGCGGCCCTTCCAGGCCGAGACGGCGAAGTTCGATCCGATGTTGACGATTCTTCCGCCGCCTTGCGGGATCATGACGCGGGCCGCCGCCTGACAAGCAAAGTACGTTCCCTTCACTGTCGAATCTACGGTTTTGTCGTATTCTTCTTCGGTCGTGTCAAGAGCAGGACCGTTGCAAGTCCATCCTGCGTTGTTCACCATGATGTCCAGCCGGCCGAAGCTCTTCACCGCGGTATCAACCATGGCGCGAACCTGATCGACCTTGGAAATGTCCGTGAGGGCGATGACTGCCTTGCGCCCCATGGCTTCAATTTCCGCCTTTACGGTCTTGAGCGCTTCCTGATGCAGCTCCGGATGCTCGGCGAGCACGAGATGAGCACCCGCTTTCGCGAGGCCAAGTGCAATGGCACGTCCAATGCCTTGCGAAGGGCCGGTTACGATGGCGATTTTGTCCTGCAGTTGAAAGCTCGAATAATCCACGCCCATAAATCCTCCCAGATACTTTAAGTTGCCTGTTGCGTCCCGAGTGTCGTTTGGCGAATCTCTTCCGCACCTGGTGCAACAGGTGAATTCCACGACCTGAATGCCGCAATCCCGGCGATTGACACTGCGAAGCATGGTGCGTGCCGGGTAAGATCGCGCAGCAAGAAGCCTAGCTTAGGGGACGCAACGGGGTTAGGACGCGGAATGGTAATGCCCGGTACTTTTTATGGCTTGCCCGTAACTCCCGAATGTTGAGTGGCCCTCCCCGGCAAGGTCTGCGCAGACCGACCAACGGCAACATCGAAGAACGTGGTCGCGCTGCAGTCGGTTATCACGGGTTACAACACTCTCCTGAACCGCCGTTTCAACAAAGAAAATTGGCTAAGCCATAAAAAGTACCGACCATTACCGTAGGGCGTCCTAACACTTCAGGCAGCCTCAGGGCTATCGATATTGATGCTACGCGATGACTGTCATACGGGCACCCAAGAGCTCCGGAGGACGGTTGGTCGGCGCCAGATATTACGGATGAGGATGAAAATGACGGAGACTAGTACCAATGCTGCCATTGTGGAGCAGGAGACATCGGCGAAGTTCGTTAGGACCTTTGCGCAACTCGGCAAGGACATGTTTGAGGAGTGCGGCGGAAAGGCCGCTCACCTTGGCGAACTTTCAAAGCTCAGTTTAAATGTCCCGAACGGATTCAGCGTTCTCGGCAAGTCCTATTATCACCACGTCGATGCGAACCATCTACGGGAACAGATCGACACTATCGCGGCAACGCTCAATCCCGAGAACTTCCAGGACATAGAAACCAAGAGCCAGACCATCCGGGATCTGATCATGGGAGTACCGATGCCCTCCGAAGTCGATGCAGAGATTCGGGCGGGCTACGAGAATCTTGCGCAGGGAAAGGATGCCTTTGTTGCCGTTCGCTCATCGGTCGCGATCAAGGATTCCCCGATCTCATCCTTCCCCGGGATGATGGATACATTCCATTACATTCGGGGCGCGAATGACGTTGTCGCAAAAGTCAAGGAATGCTGGGCATCGGTCTGGTCGGCTCGTGCGGCGTTTACTCGTCTCAACAAGCACCTGGAACACAACAAGGCTGTAATCGCTCCGACGATTCAACTGATGGTAAACTCCGAAATTGCAGGAGTTCTATTCACCCTGAATCCGATCAATCGGTCCAAGGACGAAATTGTCATTGAGTCGAACTGGGGACTGGGCGAGACGGTTGTCTCCGGCAGATGTTCGAGCGACTTCTATGTCCTGCGTAAACTTTGCAGGAACTACGGCGCGAAGACATGTCCAGAGTGTCCGTATGAGGCCGTGGCGGTAAGGGAAGAAAAAATTGCGAACAAGGTTGAATGCTGCGTCGGAGCAGAGGGCGGGGGCCGCCAGTGGATAAAGAACTCTCCGGAGAAGGCACAGCAACCGACTCTGACTGCGGCACAACTCCACGAGCTCTGCAGGGCATCGTGCTTGATTGAGGAACATTACCGCATTCCGCAGGACATTGAGTGGGCGTTCGAAGGTGGACGTCTCTACATTTTGCAGACCCGGCGCGCAAAGGTCGGCGGAGCATAGTCAACCCAACAGGGGATCACCGGACAGATCCCCTCTAAACGATCTCATTGAGGATTCCTATGTTGCAGCTTTCACAAGAAATGTCTTCCGGAGCGGCCCGTCTGCGCATTGACGTATACGGAGAAAAACCGTGTACCCACGTGCTGGAGACCATGACGTTCCTGAACTA
>Ga0181520_10006349_pt1 | contig 18127 bp, 16 predicted proteins | sample PEATcosm2014_Bin_29_FD_132451 | JGI IMG/M metagenome (GOLD analysis project Ga0181520, IMG submission 132451) | Peatland microbial communities from MTU Mesocosm Facility, Houghton, MI, USA - PEATcosm2014_Bin02_30_metaG | ecosystem: Environmental > Terrestrial > Soil > Wetlands > Peat | place...
GCCTTTCGACGACGCGTGACCCCATCATCTACATTGCGCTCGATTGCGGCTTCTCCAACCAGAGCTATTTCACTGCTCAGTTTCGCGCCTTCTTCGGCACGTCGCCGCACAAATACCGGGGTGCGGCGGACCCGCTGCGCGGGTCCGCCGCACCCCGGCGTCGGCTTCATCACGGCGACGGCGATCACGGCGACGGCGGCTGACGCGACGGTCTTCGAATCGGGACGGCGTCTCGCGGCGCGGATTGGACTAACAGCCCGTTGAAGAAGTCGCTTTGGCCCGATTCCGTGGGATCATCGAAAATTCGCGATGGACTGCGACGATGGCGATGTGGCGGGAGACCGGGGCTCACGGCGATCTGGTCGTGACATGGGCGGAAACGCCGCGCTCGGCGCAGGACCGTGGCCGGGTTCGGTCAGCGGTTGGCGTCGCTTCCCGGCGAGGCCTCCGTAGCCTACAACGTCGGCGCGCCCTGCGCGTTGACATAAAGCGTTTGGAGCGCGTGGCCGCCCGCCATTCCCCGCGTCATCCGCCGCGGCGCTGTCTACTATTGGCGCCGGCGCATTCCCGCCTGACTTGCCGAATCGCCAAAACCAGGCGTCTTATTGCTAGGACTGCGCGCCGTCGACCCGCGCCGAGCCCGCTTTCTCGGCGGCCAAGCGAATGCGCAGGTCGACGTGTGCTTCTTTCCTTTCGCCATGACCTGCCGCCTTTCCCACCAGCAGCTGCAACAGATCTTTCGGGAGGTGTTCACGCGGCGACAACTCGACGAGCTCGACGCCGTCGCCGCAGCCGAACGGCGCGCCAAGGATTTCAATCCAGAAGGGGGCCGCCGCCTCGACCGCGTGATGAGGTGGGTTTGCCGGCTGTTGGAAACGCGGGGCGGCGGCGAGGCCGTCGACCCGCGCGTTGTCGAGCAGATGAAAGCCGACGGCATGTCGGAGGCGAGCATCGCCGAAGTCGCCCATGTCCTCGCGACGATGCCCCCGCGCAGAGCGTGGCCGCCAGCAGCGCCGATCGACTGGAAGCGAGCGCTGGCGAAGTCGGCGGCGCGCGGTCGGCCGATCCCGGACAAGACGATCGCGCGCTCGCCCGGCGGCGGCGTAGCCAGGCGAACGCCGGACGCAACAGGTCGAGGTCGCGGCAGATCGCCATGCGCGGCTCGATGAAGCGGAGAGAGCATTGAAGCCGCAGTTTCTTCTCGGGATCGACGCCGGACTTTCGGCGACCAAAGCCGCGTTGTTCGACCGCCACGGACAGGAGATTTCGGCCGCGAGCGTTCCCAACGCGGTCCTGCGGCCGCACCCTGGCTGGGCCGAGCGCGCGATGGACGAAGCGTGGGCGAGCGCGACGCGGGTCGTGCGCAAGGCGCTCGACGGCGTCGACGGCGGCGCCGTCGCCGGAGTCGGCGTCACCGGCGCGATGGTCGGGGTCTGGCCGATCGACGCGCGCGGCCGTCCCGTGCGTTCGGCGGTGCTCGTCGCCGACGTCCGCGGCCAGGCGGTGATCGATCGCGTCGCCGCGCGCGGCCCGGATGTCCTGAAGCGCATCTTCGCCGTCGATGGCTGCGTCGTCGAGCCCGGTTGCACCCTGCCCGTCTTGCGCTGGCTGCTGGACGCTGAGCCCGAGACCATGGCGGCGGCGCGTCACGTCCTGACTTGCAAGGACTGGCTGCGCTATCGCCTCACGGGGGCGATCGCCGCCGACGTCACCGAGGCGGCGGTGGCGCCCGGCGACGCGCGCGCGCGCGGCCGATCGGCGGAGATGCTGCGTCTTTTCGGCCTCGAAGCGGAGGCCGACTTGCTGCCGCCGGTTCGCGCCTCGGAGTCGCTCGCCGGCGCGGTGACGCCCGCCGCAGCGGCCGAAACCGGGCTCCGCGCGGGAACGCCGGTGGCGATCGGCGCCGGCGACGTGCCGTGTTCGGCGATCGCCGCCGGCGCGTTCGAGCCGGGCGTGGCCCTGACCGTGCTCGGCACCACGTGCCACAGCGGCGTGGTGTTCAGCGAGCCGACCTTCGAGCCGCCCGACCTGGGGCTGCTGTTCACCCTGCCAGAGAACCGCTGGCTGCGGGTGATGGTCAATCTCGCCGGCACGCCCAATCTCGACTGGGCGCGGAGCGTCTTGTTCGGCGAGCTCGGCGGCAACGGCGCCGCTTTCGCCGCGCTCGAGCGCGCCGCCTCCTCTCGTCCCGCCGGCGCCGACGGACTGATCTACCACCCCTACCTCAGCGACGTCGGGCTGATCGCGCCGGTCGTGTCGCGCGGCGCGCGGGCGCAATTCTCCGGGCTCAACGCGCGCCACGGCCGCGCCGACCTGCTGCGCGCGGTCTACGAGGGCGTCGCCTACGCCATCCGCGATTGCTACGCCGCGATCGGCCGGCCCTTGCGCGAGATCCGGCTGGTCGGCGGCGGCGCGCGCAGCGCCTTCTGGAGCCAGACGATCGCCGACGTCGCGGGCGCGCCGGTGGTCGCGCCGTCGGGCAGCGAATTCGGCGCGATGGGCGCGGCCTTGCTCGCCAGCGTCGCCATCGGCTGGAGCGCGTCCGTGCGCGAGGCCGCGCTGGCCCCAAGAGGCGGCGCGCGCCGCTACGAGCCGGACCCGGCGCTCGCCGGCGTCTACGGAGAAGCCTTCGCGCGCTACTGCTCGGAGCGCGAGGCGATCGTCGCGCTCGCCGCCAGGGGGTGAACGTCTGGGCGCGGCGGGGCGTCGACGATCTGCGGCGCGAAGCGGCGCTCCAGCGCCCGCCCCTCGGCGTTGAACAGGTGGCAGGCGTCGGGACGGAAGCCGACCGCGAGCCGCTCGCCGGCGGCGACTGTCGCCGCGCCGTCGACGATAGCATCGAGCGCCAAGCCGCTCGCCGTCCGCACGCGCACGCCGGTCTCGCGCCCGAGCCGCTCGACCAGCTCGACCACGCCCTCAATCGCCGTCGCGCCTTCGGTCGGCAGGTTGAGATGCTCCGGGCGGACGCCGAGCGTCGCCTTGTCGCCTGGCGCAAGGCCGTCGACGCGCGTCGGCGCCAACGTCGGCGGCAGCTCGGGACCGCTGACGGTCGCGCCGTCCGGCCCGACTGACGCCACCTCGACGGGAATGAAATTCATGCGCGGCGAGCCGATGAAGCCGGCGACGAAGGCGTTGGCCGGACGATGATAGAGCTGCAGCGGCGCGCCGACCTGCATGACATTGCCCGCCTGCAGGACGACGATGCGGTCGGCGAGCGTCATCGCCTCCACCTGGTCGTGCGTGACATAGACGATCGTGCAGCGCAGTTCGCGGTGCAGCCGCGCCAGCTCGGCGCGCATCGCCACTCTCAACGCGGCGTCGAGGTTCGACAGCGGCTCGTCGAACAGAAACACGCCGACGTCGCGGACGATGGCGCGCCCGAGCGCCACGCGCTGCCGCTGCCCGCCCGAAAGCTGCGACGGCTTGCGATCGAGCAGCTCGCCGATGTGCAGGGCGTCGGCGACGGCGCAGACCTTGGCGTCGATGTCGGCCTTCGGCCGGCGCGCCATCTCCAGGGCGAAGGAGAGGTTCTGGCGGACGCTCATGTGCGGATAGAGGGCGTAGTTCTGGAACACCATCGCCACGCCGCGATCCTTGGGGTCGGCGTCGGTGACGTCGCGCTCGCCGATTCGCACTTCGCCTTCGTCGACCTCCTCGAGCCCAGCGATCATTCTCAAAAGCGTCGACTTGCCGCACCCCGAAGGGCCGACGATGACCGAGAATTCGCCCGCGGCGAATTCGAGGTCGACGCCTTTGATCACCTCGGCGGCGCCGAAGCGCTTGCGCAGTCCTCGTAGCGTTACGGCGACCATCCTTGTCTCACGTCATTTGATCGCCCCGGCGGTCAGGCCGGCGACGAAATAGCGCCCGATGAAGAAGAACAGCACGACGACGGGCAGCGTGGTGATGGTCGCTCCGGCCAGCATCAGCCCCCAGTCGACCTGGTACTGGCCGATGATGCCGGCGAGCCCGACCGGAATGGTCTTGTTGGCGTCGCTCTGGATCAGCACCGAGGCGAACAGGTACTCGGTCCAGCTGGAGATGAAGGCGAAGATCCCGACGCTGGCGATCCCCGGCGCGATCAGCGGCACGATGATGCGCCTGAGAATGGTCAGGCGCGAGGCGCCGTCGAGCCGCGCCGCCTCTTCGATCTCCAGCGGCACCGCGGCGAGGAAGGCGCGCATCATCCAAATGGCGAACGGAACGGCGAAGGTCACGTTGATGACCACCAGCGCGAATAGATTGTCGATCAGCCGCACGGCTGACATCATGCCATAGAGCGGCACCAGCACGACGATGGCGGGAAAGGCGTAGGCGAGCAGGATGGCGCGATAGAGGAAATCGCGGCCGGCGAAGCGCAGGCGGAAAAAGGCGTAGCCGGACAAGACGGCGAGGACCACCGTGACGGCCATCGAGGCGGCCGACACCGCGAGGCTGTTGAGGAGGAAGCGCGGGTAGTCCGACGAGGTCAGCAGCTTGGCGAAGTGCTCGAGCGTGAAGCTGTGCGGGACCATCGTCGGCGTGGTCGAGACGATCTCGTTGGTCGCCTTGATCGACGACGAGATCACCCACCAGAACGGCAAGAGGGCGATGATCGCGAGGAACGCCAGGCCGATCGCCAGCGCGAGATTGACGCCGGGGCTGCGACGCATCAGCGGTCCTCTTCGCCTGGGGCGAGCGTTCGCACCGCCAATAGCGCGAGGCCCATCAAAAGCACGGTCGCGACCACCGACATCGCCGCCGCCTCGCTCAGGCGATAGCCCTTGAAGGCGGTGCGGTAGATGAGGATCGGCAGCGTCGTCGTCGCGTCGGCCGGGCCGCCGCCGGTGAGCAGCCAGACGATGTCGAAGACGTTGAACGACAACAGCGTGCCGATCACCGTCAGGACGAACAGGGTCGGCTGCAGGAGAGGAAGCGTGATGCGGCGAAAGCGGGCGAAGCGCGACGCGCCGTCGATCGCCGCCGCCTCGTAGAGGTCGTTGGGAATCCGCTGCAGGCCGGCGAGCAGCATCACCGCGATAAAGGGGAACCAGCGCCAGGAATTGATCAGCATCAGGCTCGTCATCGCGCTCGTCGCCGAGGAGAAGAAGCCGACCGGCTGGCTGATGAGGCCGAGCGCGATCAAGAGCGGGTTGATCATGCCGCCGGAGGTCGACAGGAGCCAGCGCCAGACGATGACGATGACGATGGTCGGCACGATCCAGGTGACGACGATCCACGTGCGGGCGACGCGCACGCCGGGGAACGTCTGCTCGAGAATCAAGGCCGAGACCATCGCCAGGACGGTCTGGATCGCGGCGTTGCCGACCACCCAGACGACGCTACGCGCCAGCGCCAGCCAGAAGGCCGACGCGGACAGGATGGAGAGATAATTGTCGAGCCCGACGAAGCGACCCGCCGAGCCGATGATGCGCACGTTCTCGACGCTCAACGTCAGCGAGGAGACGAGCGGATAGACCAGGGTCGCGCCGAGCCACAGGATGACTGGCGCGACCAAGGTCCAGGCGAAGACCGCTTCGCGCCGCGCGGCGCGGCGCTGCAAGCGACGAGGCACGGCTCTAGCGCCTTACTTCGCGGCCGCCTCCATCTCCTTCTGGCCCGCCGCCACCGCGTCGGCTGGCGAAGCGCCGCCGGTGACGATGCGCTGCAGCGTCTCGGCGATGACGTTCTGAGCCGAGATGGCGCCGATCGACGACATCACCTTGTCCTTGGTGAAGCCGAACAGCATCCCGTGCTCGCTGTTGGCGATCATCGTCTCGATCTGGGCCTTGTACTTGACCGCGAGCGGGTCGTTCCAGAAGCTGGCCGCCTTGGCGCCGTCCTCGGTCACGGGCAGGAACAGGCCGGGCTCCATGTTGAGGAAGCGGCCGTAGTTGGTCGGCTCGAGGATGAAGCTGATGAACTTCTCCGCCGCCTGACGCTTGGCCGGATCCTTGGCGAGGATCATCGCCGCGTTGGAGTAGGAGATGGTGTTCGACTCCTTCAGCCCGTCGGCGTGCGGCACCGCGACCACGCCGAGGTCGGCCGGGTCGCCGCCCTGCGCGTTGTAGGTGCTGATGACGGTGAACTGCAGCACCGTGCCGCACTTGCCGGAATCGAAGCAGGCTTCGGCCTCGCCCCAGGTCCAGTTGGTCGCGTCGGGCGCCGAGGACTTGTAGAGGTCCTTGTAGAACGAATAGGCCTCAACGGTCTTCGGGTTGTTGAAGCGCAGCGAGCCGTCGTCGTTGAACAGCTCGGCCGCGCCGTCGTTGACCAGCACGGCGTAGACGGTCTGGTCGGTGTAGAGGTGTTTGTTGGCCGGCAGCCCTGCGCCATAGAGGCCCGCCTTGCTCAACACCTCGGCGTCGTGCTTCCACTCGCTCCAGGTTTGCGGCGGCGTCAGGCCGGCCTTGGCGAAGACGCTCTTCCGATACCAGGTCGAGATCGCCATGTTGTAGAGCGGCACCGCCCACACGCCGCCGTCATAGGCGTAGGGGCGCAGCGTCGCCGGGATGAAGTGGTGCTCCTTGTCGAGCTTGTCGGTGAAGTCCTTGACCGAATCGAGCGCGCCGAGCCCCTTGATGACGGTAGTGAAGTCGGGAATGGCGAACAGGATGTCGGGCGCGTTGCCGGCGGCGATGGCGGCCGGCGCCTTGGCGTAGACCTCGCCCCAGTTCTGCGGCTCCTGCTTGACGACGACGTCGGGGTTGGCCTTGTTGAACTCGTCGATGAGCTGCTGCACCCGCGCGACGCGCTGCGGGGTCTGCTCCATGTGCCACAGCCGGATCTGGACCGGGTCCGCCTGCGCCGCCCCCGCGGCGAAGAGCGCGAGCGCCACAGCGCCCGCCGTCAACAATGTTCTGCGAAGCATTTTCATTCTCCGTTGCTGGGCGTGAATGCCGTCAGAGATGGGGATTGCGCGCGCGATAGCGCGCGACGAGCGCGGCGTTCCGCGCGGCGGCGCCCGGCATGTTGGCGCTGACGTAGATCGGCGGCTCGACGCCGTCGGCGACGAGTCGCGCCGAGGCTTCGATCAGCAGGGCGTTGAGCAAAGTCGCGCCGACCACGGTCGAGATCGGCCCGGCGCGGATACCGTCGGCGGCGAGCTCGACGCAGGCGTCGCCGGGCGGCGCCTTGTTGTCGAGCACGATCGAGGCGACGTCGGCGAGGCGCTCGCGCCCGGCGGCGACGCGCGCCGAATAAGCCTGCGAAGTCACGGCGACCACCGTCGCGCCGGCGGCGCGCGCGAGCTTCGCCGCCTCGACCGGGACGGCGTTGACGCCGCTGGTCGAGAAGACGACGACGACGTCGCCGGGTCCAATTGGATAGCGCGAAAAGACGATCGCGGCCACGCCGCTCACGCGCTCGAAGCGCGTGCTGGCGGCCGCGCCTTCGTGCAGCATGATCGCGCTGGAGAGGATCGGCACGACGCAGGCGAGGCCGCCGGCGCGGTAATGGCCCTCCTCCGCCAGCATGTGCGAATGCCCGCTGCCGAACAGGTACACCAAGCCGTCGCCGGCGACGCACGTTTTGACCGCCTCCGCCGCAGCGGCGAACGCCTCCTCCTGTCCCTCAAGAAGCGCCTCAAGCCGTCGCGCCGCTTCGCGGACGTAGGCTGGACCTCTCCCCGTCAGGCCGAAAGCGCCGGAAGAGTCTGTGCGGTTTTCCGCCATGTCCTATCCCCAACGGGGAAACAGCTATCTCGACGAGGAGTCGGCTCATTGCGTTGGATCAAGCCTTCGGAGCGCCCTCTGGTTCTTTCGGGCTTGATTCGCGCCCGCCGAAGCCGACGTTGCGTAGCGCGCGACCGCGGATAAGAAAGTCGCCGCTGCGCGAGAGACGATCGAGGAACGCGAGCCGGCGCGCGCCGAGACCATCGACGTGGTCGCTGATTGCAAAGGATGGCCTCCGCCGCGTTTGTGGATGACCTGGAGGAAGCCCCGCGGCGCTCCGAGGAACTGCGCGGGATTTTTCGGCTTCGGCACGACGAGTCCGAAGAAGCTGCTCCGGTTCTCGAAGCGGCGCTACTGAAACGTCTCGAACGCCAACCTTGTCGACGCAGGCGCGGCGACGAGCTGGGCTCATAGGTTTCGCTCTGCCGCCTCGTTCAGAATCAGCTTGTCGAGCGTCAAGTCATAATCGGAGGCCGTCCGCCGCTGCTGCACATGCTCCGCCTGCGCGCGGCAGCGCAAGACGGCGTGCCAGGACCGCTCGATCCCGATGGACAGGCTTGACGCGCTGGCGCCCGACCACCTGATCGATCGGCTGCTGCATCCGCAGCGACTGACGGAGATGCTCGCCTCGATCAACACGCGCCGCGCCGAGCGGGCGCTCGACCTCGACAAGCGGATCGCCGCCCTCCAGACCGAGGTCGCCGAGGCGGACGATACGCTGCGGCGGCTCTGCCGGATGGTCAAGAAGGGCATGACGGAGATCGATGACGTCCTCAAGGGTCGTCTCGACCAGCTCAAGAGCGACCGCGAGCGGACGAAGACGGCGCTGGACCGCATCGTGACCACTTCCACCCGCTCGGCGGCGATCGAACCCGAGGTGGTCGAGAAATTCAGCCGCTTGATGCGGTAGAATCTCGCCTCGACACGATTCCCTTCCGCAAGGCCTGCATCCAATCGGTGGTCGACCCGATCGAGGTCGACGACGCCGTCATCTGCATCGTCGGCGGCAAGGCGACGCTGGAACAGGCGGTTGCAGGTCGGGCGATGGCGTCCGGCGGCGTGCGCAGACGTGCGCCGAAGCGGCGCGCCCGGAGGGATTCGAACGCCCGGCCCACGGATTCGTAGTCTGGGCCTTACGGCCAGGCGCGGTCTGTCCAGACGAGGCCTGCCGTCGGCGCTGCAGACCGATCGGCCAAAGCCGCACAGAGCATGTTTGTTTGGCGACCCGACTTCTCGGTTGCGCGGCCCAATTGGTGCGTCCATTTTGATTCTTGGGGATCCCGCGACACGCCGATGCTTCCTTGTGATTCCCGACGTTGGTTGGGGGGCCGGGGTCCCCAGCCAATAAAGCGCGCTTATTCGGAAGCCCTGGCTCCCCAAGGCGCCGCCGCCTATGGGCGGGGCTGGCCGGCGCGGCCCGAGATGACGAGAGGCGCTTAGTCGAGGGGCGCGCTGGCGGCCGGCTGACAAAAATGCGCTCGCGCGATGGCCGAGGCTCGGGATGTCGCCGCGACAACTCAACGCCCTCGCGGGCGGACCGATTGGGGGTCCGCTTCGCGCCGTCGTATCTCTATGTGCGTGCTTGAAAGGCGATGACGCGGCGCGCTTCCGCGATGCGACATTTTCGCGCAAGGCCGCGTCGGCTTAGCATTTGACCTTTCCGGTTAAGCCCACTGCAAATCGGCGATTTCATATTGCGTGCGACGACGAAATCGGCGCTGGCGGCCCCTATTGGAAGTGTCTGCCCGATTTATCAGCGAGCCGACAGACGCCGGTCCCCCCACCAGGCGCCTCGTCTCCGATTTCGCCGTCCCCAATTTCCCCGCCGCCGACTTAACCGCCGAGACGCCCGACGGCCGGACCGCGGGGGACGACGCGCAGCCGCGTCGCCGCGCCTAAGACGTTCTGCGAGACGCCGTTGCGCCGACAGCGCGATTAATCACGCCGTCCGCGGCGCGCCTTGACGATCTTCGCCGCCGCGCCGTCCGTCTCGACGCGCGTAGAAACGGGGAATTCGCGGCGCTTGGTCATCTTTGGAAGCGCGGGAGCCGTTCGCGCACCCGCCGCAACACATCGTCGACGTCCAATCCGCCGCCCGTCTCGATGGCGCGCCGCAGCTGCGAATCGGCGAGCAGGCCGAGTTGCACGGCTCGCAACACCCCGATGAAGTTCGCGGTGCTTTCGCTGCAAACGTCCTTGTAAAGCACGCCAATGGCCGCGCCATAACAATCGAGTTTGTTAAGCGCGGAAAGAACGCCCCATGGTCCCAAGGCGTCGTCGGGGTCAATTTGACCGGCATGCTCGAAGACGCCAATCAACGCCTTGATGGCGTCGGGAACGCCATCGGACGAGCTCATAATCGCCTCGCGGGTCGTCACGCCGAAACTATTGAGCGTGGTTGCGTAGCTCACTTTCTCCTCCCGACGTTGGACCGGCGTCGAGAGCGCGGTCGGCGCGGGTCTGACTGTTGACGTCAGCGGCCTCAGCCATTCCTTCAACGATCGGCGACGCCTTCGGCGAGGGCGCTCGACGCAAGCGTAGAGATGATAAGCGCAACTAAGCGCCGTTTGTTGGACGACATAGCGCAATTTCCGCACGGCGGTCGCCGGCGGCCGCCGCCCCAATCGCCGTCAGCCAGAGGCCGAAGGCGATTGGCTCCTGCGCCCAAGCGCGGGTGCGCCTACGGCGGGATTGCGGCGACGGCGCGCTTGATGACGTCGTCGACGGCGCGGCCCAACTCTCCGCCGCCACGCCGCCGCCGACCACAAGTCTGCCGTCGCCTTCGAAGCCCAAGCGGAGCAACTCCGCCAGCCGCAAGCGTCAGACGTTGTTCGCCTTGTCGCCGAATTGGCGAGTCTCAGGCGACGAGGGCGGTCCAGCCCGGTCGCCGCAACCTCGGTCGGTCGGGGACGAAGCGGTCCGCCCGCCATCCGCGAGCGCCGAGCGCCGGCGTTCGCCGTTAGCCCGACTTCTTGAGGCGCGACAGCGCGAGGGCGGCCAGGATCGCCGCCGCCAAGCCTTCCGCCGGCCACAGACTTAGGCTGTAGCGCGACACGGCGACGCCGAAGAACGCCGTCATCAGCATCGACGCCTGCACGATCCAGCCCATCAGGCCAGCGAGCAGCAACAGCGGGCGCTCGGGCGCCGCGGGACGAACGAGTGGAATGAAGCCGATCAGGCACGCTGCGAGGCTCGCGAGAACCAGGCCGATCTGAACCCCGCGCGCGGCGCTGGCGAATCGCGTCGGAGGCCGGTTCAATTCGAGCACAACTTCGTCAGCGAACGGATGAGGCGCGGCGACGAGCCGTTCTCGCGCCTCGCCCTGCCCCGGCGACATCAGTTCGGGCACGTAGGTCTGCGCCCACCAGTTCGCGGCCGCCATTTGCACAACCGTCCACGGCTGGCGACGCAGGCTTGCGAGCGCGGCCTTCCGGATCGCGACGCCTTTGGTCGCCTCCGTGTCGGCGCCGACGTCCTGCGGCCGGATTTGGTCGTAGACCGGCCACTGGCCGAGGGTTTCGTAGCGGGTCTCGACGAAGGACTTCAGGCTCATGGGGGAGATCGTCGCAATCAAGGCGCGGGTGGGCGCGAACTGCGCGTAGATCGTGGAAAGGGCTCTCGTCGCCGGGTCGTCGCCCTGCGGCGCCTCGGGCGTGAGCAACGCCTTGGCGAACATATGGCGAGACAGAAGCGACTCGCGGGGGCCGGGATGTTCGGCGCTGTAGGCGGCGCTTTCGAGGGCGATGATCAGCGCGACCGGCGTCAGCAGCGCGGCCAGCGCCGCCCCCAGCGCGCGCCAGGACCTGGTCGAGGTCAGGCCGACATAGAGGAGCAACGCGGGAACCAGCGCGGCGTTGGACGGGCGAATCGCGATGGCGAAGCCAGCGACGGCGCCCATGGCCAAGAGCGGTCCGAGCTTCGCCCGGCCGAAGCTCCCGATCGCCAGACCGCCGAGCGCCAGCAGGCACGAGACGGAAAACGAGTCGGTCATCAGCTTCAGGTGGAACAACGCGACGACCGGGTTGCCGAATATCGCCGCGCAGGCGATCGCGACGCCGACCCGCGAGCCGGCGCGCCGCCATAGCGCGTCGATCGCGAAGAAACCGGCGGCGGCGTAGACCCAAATCTGAATCGGCAGCGCCGCCAGAGGCGTTCCGAAAACCGAGGCGCACAGGCGCAGCGCCCAGGGATAGCCGGCGGAGCGATAGGCGAAGAAGTGCAAGTAGCTGGGCGTATCGCCGCGGTCGAAGGTCTCGACCGGGATCGGCAGCAGCCACAAAGCGAGGCCGTAGACGATCGCCAGCGCCGCCACCAGCGCCGACACGCGATCGAACGGAAGCCGACGCTCGTCCGCCATTCCGGAATCCTTGAAAGATGTGACGGTCGTCATGGCCGCAGCCCTCCGAGCCCGAACGGCCTCTGCGCCAAATAGAGCATTCGCTTCTGCTCGACGCGGGAAAACGCCAGCGAATCGAGGATCAACCCGCAGACGAACAGCAGCACGGAAACGATCATCAAGCCGGTGGCGAGGATCGCGGTGGGAAAGCGGGGAACGAGGCCGGTCTCGAGGTAGGTCAACAGTAGCGGCAAGGTTAGCGCGAGGCTGAGCGCCGCCAGGGCGGCGGAAAAGAAGCTGTAGAAGATGAACGGCCGCGTCTCCTTGAGCAGGAACGCGAACGTACGCAGGATTCGCAAGCCGTCGCGAAAAGTGCTGAGCTTGCTGGCCGATCCTTCCACGCGCCGGCCATACGGAACGCGGACCTCGGCCACCGGCAGCTTGAGCTGGCTGGCGTGCACCGAGAGCTCGGTCTCGGTCTCGAACCCCGCCGAGATCGCCGGAAAACTCTTGACGAAGCGCCGGCTCAGAACCCGATACCCGGAAAAGATATCGGTGAAGTCCCGACCGAAAACGGCGGCGTAGAGCAGGTTGAACAAGCCGTTGCCGAAACCGTGCCCCCTGCGCCCCGCATCCTTGGTTACGCCCTCGCGGACGCCGACCACCATGTCGAGCCGTTGGTCGATCAGCTTGGCGACCAGCGTCGGCGCGGCGCAAGCGTCATAGGTGCCGTCGCCGTCGGCCATGACGTAGACGTCCGCCTCGACTTCCGCGAACATGCGCCGCACGACGTTGCCTTTGCCGCGTCGCGGCTCTGCGAGAACGACCGCGCCGGCCCGCCGCGCGGCTGCGGCGGTCTCGTCGGTCGAAGCGTTGTCGAAGACGTAGACGACGGCGCCGGGCAGCGCTCCGGCGAAGTCCTGCACGACCCTGCCGATCGTCAGCGCTTCGTTGAAACAGGGAAGCACGACGGCGATCGACAGGGAGGGCGCGGACGCGGCGACGGCGGTCGCGCGCGCCGGCTTGTCCGCTTCCGGCTCTTCTCTCGTCAGCAGATGCACGTTCATCGGCGCGCCCTCGCAACCTAAGCTACGTATCAATTTAATAGTATCTGTAAACGTCGGCCTCAACCAGCGCCAGCTTAGGACGACGCGCGCACTTTTAGCTAATCGGTTAACGCCTAGCGCGTCATAAGATCGATCATTGCTAATTCAAAGAAATAATACCTAACCTGGCAATAGAACCATAGCGAGCGGATTGAATGCAATACTTAACGCCTGCGTCCCGCGGCGGCGATGACATTGTCGGACTCGGCGACCGATGGCGGCGGCTGAGCCCGCCGCGCCGGACGCGCCAGACGGAGGAGGCGCCGACGTCGATCGCCTCGGCCGTCGCCGCGACCCGCAGCGCGCAAGCCGCCGGCTGGCGCGACGGGTTTTCAGACCTTGACCTAACGCAAAGTGTTGTCAGGGAAATCAGGCACAGTGGGCGTTGCGGACGGCGGCGATCGGTTAGCCGTCCGAGCCTCGGCGCCAGGACGTCCCCTCTCGCGCGGAGGGCCCCGGGGCGCGCATATGAGGGGCGTGCGCGGGAAAGGAGCGGCGGCGATCGATTGGCCGCTCCTTCCTCGGCGCCGCCCGTCCCGATTAGGCGCGACGGCGCGATCGCCGGCCTCGCCGCCGAGGCGCTCCTCTCGATCCTACCGTCGATAGCCCGCCGCCTCAGTTCCCTGGGCGCTCAGGCTCGGCCCAGCGGCGGCGCGGGAAACGCGCCCTCGCCCGCCGGCGCGATGCGCGCCGCCCGGCCCGTCGCGATCTCCGAGGGGCTCGAGGCCTGCTGCGCCGCATCGCCGGCGCATCGCCCCGCCTCGACCTTCCAGCCGCCGACCAGCAGCTGCCGCGAAAAGATGCGCGCCTCATTCGCCGTCGCGAACAGGCGCAATCTCCAGCCCGATTTCGTTATAACGCCGGAGGGGCCAAACCGGGCGTAACGCACGAAGTATTCCATCGCGCCCACTCGCCACGCACCCAGAGACCGACTTCAGGACCCCTGAACGACCCCCGCCGCCGACACCGCGGCCAAAAAAGCGGATGAGTTCGACTGCAACCCAACTTCGTTTCGGTTCTTCGCGGTCAGCGCCGCCGGAATCAACTCCGCGGCGCATCCCCTTTTTTCGAGTTTGAGACAACGGCGGCGGCCGTCTACTGTTAGCTAACTTTTTTGCTGTGGAAAAGCGACATTTCTGTGGATAGATCGGCGCGCTCGACTGGGCCGCCGCCGTCTTCGACAGGAGCGGCCGCGATCGACGCGCCGCGTCTTCCCCGACCAGCGCCGCGGGTGCTAGATCAGCGATCAATCGCCCCTTCGCGGCGGCGTCCCTCTCGCCTCTCCATCGGAATTCGCCATGCGCATCGAAAGCGACGTCAAGCTCGACTTCAAGGACGTCCTCATCCGCCCGAAACGCTCGACGCTGAGCACCCGCAGCGCCGTCGACATTCGCCGGACCTTCCGGTTCCTGCACACGGGCGCGGAATGGAAGGGTTTTCCGCTGATCGCCGCCAACATGGACGTCACCGGGACGATGGCCGTCGCGCGCGCGCTCGGCCGCCACGAGGCGCTGACCGCGCTGCACAAGCACTATCCCGAGGATGAGCTGGCGGCGTTCTTCGCCGGCGAGGACGGCCGGCGCGCCTTCTATTCGCTTGGCATCACCGCCGCCGACTTCGCCAAGCTCGCCGCCGTGAGCAAGCGGGCGCCGACGCCCTTCCTGTGCCTCGACGTCGCCAACGGCTATTCGGAGAAATTCCTCGACGCGGTCAAACGGGTGCGCGACGAGCACTCCAAGGCGGTGATCATGGCCGGCAACGTCGTCACCGGCGACATGACCGAAGCGCTGGTGCTCGCCGGCGCCGACATCGTCAAGATCGGCATCGGCCCCGGCTCGGTGTGCACCACGCGCAAGGTGACCGGCGTCGGCTATCCGCAGCTCTCGGCGATCATCGAATGCGCCGACGCCGCCCACGGCCTCAAGGGCCAGGTTTGCGCCGACGGCGGCTGCACCGCGCCGGGCGACGTCGCCAAGGCCTACGGGGCCGGCGCCGACTTCGTCATGCTCGGCGGCATGCTCGCCGGCCACGACGAATGCGACGGCGAGATCCGCTACGAGGAGCGCGACGGCGAGAAGGTCCCGGTCGCCATGGTCTTCTACGGCATGTCGTCGGAGACGGCGATGAAGAAGCATTCGGGCGGAGTCGCCCGCTACCGCGCCTCCGAGGGCAAGACGGTCGAGACCCCCTATCGCGGCCCGATCGACGCCACCATGGGCGAGATCATGGGCGGCGTGCGCTCGATGATGACCTACATCGGCGCGACGCAGCTCAAGGAAGTGCCGAAGCGCACCACCTTCGTCAGAGTGACGGCGCAGACCAACGACGTGTTCGGCGCCTCGTAACGCGCCGCGCCCTCCGCTCCCGCCCGGCCCAGTTTGCCTTTTTTCTAAGCCGCGCGGCATGCTAGAAGGCGCCATGTCGGTTCTCCCCGTTCCGCTGCGGCCGGCGCCGGCCTCGCTCGCCGGCGCGACGCGCGCCGAGATCGCGCTCGCGCTCGCCGAAATCGGCGCGCCCGAGCGGGAGATTCGCATGCGCGCCTCCCAGCTCTGGCACTGGATCTACCACCGCGGCGCGCGGGAGTTCTCCGCGATGCGCAACATCGCCCGGCCGCTGCTCGATAAGCTCGCCGAGCGCCACACGCTGGCGCGCCCCGAGATCGTCGCCGAGCAGGTGTCGGCCGACGGCACCCGCAAGTGGCTCCTGCGCATGGCGCCGGCCGGCCGCGGCGACAAGGGGGCCGAGATCGAGACCGTCTACATCCCCGAGTCCGACCGCGGCACGCTGTGCGTGTCGAGCCAGGTCGGCTGCACGCTCAATTGCACGTTCTGCCACACCGGCACGCAGAACTGGGTCCGCAACCTCGCCGCCGCCGAGATCGTCGGCCAGGTTCTGGTCGCGCGCGACCGGCTCGGCGACTTCCCCGGCGGCGTCGCGCCGACCGACGGGCTCGTCCCCTCGGGGCAAGGCGTGCGCGCGGTCTCCAACATCGTCTTCATGGGCATGGGCGAGCCGCTCTACAATTTCGACAACGTGCGCGAGGCGATCGGCGTGCTCACCGACGGCGACGGCCTGTCGCTGTCGAAGCGGCGCGTCACCGTCTCCACTTCGGGCGTCGTCCCGCAGATGGCGAGCCTCGGCGCCGAATGCGGAACCATGCTCGCGGTGTCGCTGCACGCGACCAACGATGCGCTGCGCGACAAGCTGGTCCCGCTCAACAAGAAGTATCCGATCGAGACGCTCATCGCCGCCTGCCGCGACTATCCCGGCGCCTCCAACGCGCGCCGCATCACCTTCGAATACGTGATGCTGAAGGGCGTCAACGACTCGCCCGCCGAAGCGAAGGCGCTGGTGCGCCTGCTTTCCGGCCTGCCGGCCAAGATCAACCTCATCCCCTTCAATCCCTGGCCGGGCAGCCCCTACGAATGCTCCGACTGGGCCGCGATCGAGCGCTTCTCCGAGATCGTCTTCTCCGCCGGCTACGCCAGCCCGGTGCGCACGCCGCGCGGGCGAGACATTCTCGCCGCCTGCGGGCAACTGAAGAGCGAGACCGAGAAGCTGCGCGCCCGCGCGCGTCTGATGATGGAGGAGAGCCTCGCCGTTGGCCAAGATTGACCCCGCCGAGCGCATCCGCGAGAAACGCCGATGAGCGAAACGCCCCTCGACGAGGAGACGCCGCGCCCGCCGTTCGACGGCGTCTTCGCCATCTTGCGCGACAGCCTCGTCGATCTCCTGCGGCTGCCGCGCCTTGGCCGCCGCGGTGGCGCGCTGCTCGTCGCGCTCGTCGTCGTCGCCTGGGCGACGACCTCGATCTACCGCGTTGAGCCCGACGAGCAGGGCGTGGTGCTGCGCTTCGGCAAGTGGGTGGCCACCACCGAGCCGGGACTGCATTTCCATCTGCCCTACCCGATCGACTCCGTGCTGCTGCCCAAGGTCACGCAGATCAACCAGATTCAGCTCGGCGCGGCGGCCCCGGCGACGCCCGCGCCGGTTTCGTTCCCGCAGGCGCCGGCCAGCCAGACGCCGAGCGGCCCCGAGCGGCAGATGCTGACCGGCGACGAGAACATCGTCGAGGCGGACTGCACGGTGTTCTGGAAGATCCGCGACGCCGGGGAGTTCCTGTTCCGCGTCAACGGCCCCGAGAACGCGGTGAAGGTCGCGGCCGAAGGCGCGTTGCGCGAGGCGATCTCGCGCACGCCGATCCAGGCGGCGATGTCCGACAAGCGCCAGCAGATCGCCGACGAGACGCAGAGGCTCCTGCAGTCGTTGCTCGATTCGGAGCGCGCGGGCATCCAGATCACCCAGGTGCAGCTCTTGCGGGTCGAGCCGCCGCTGGCGGTGATCGACGCCTTCAACGACGTTCAGCGGGCGCGCGCCGACCAGGAGCGCTCGCGCAACGAGGCGCAGGCCTACGCCAACGATATCCTCCCCCGCGCGCGCGGCGAAGCCGAGCGCATCCGCCAGGACGCCGAAGCCTACAAGACCCAAGTCGTCAACCTCGCCGAAGGCGAGGCTGACGCCTTCCGCGCCGTCTACGCCAGCTATCGGAACGCCAAGGAGGTCACCGCCTGGCGGCTCTATCTCGAAAGCGTCGACGCGGCGCTGAAGAAAGCGACCAAGGTGATCGTCGACACCTCCGGCAAAGGCGTCGCCAGCGTCGTGCCCTACATGCCGATCACCGAGACGCGCGCCCCGCCGCCGCTCGCGCCGGCCCCGGCGCCCGCCGCCAAGCCGGCGCCGGCGCCGGCGCAGGGAGCCGCGCCATGAAGACGCGCGCGCTCGTCGGCTTCGGCGCGTTCGCCGCGCTCTTGATCTATCTCCTCGCCTCCTCGCTCTACGTCGTCGGCGAGGGCGAGCAGGCGCTGGTGACGCGTCTCGGCGCGCCGATCGGCGTTGTGGTCAAGCCGGGCCTGAAGCTCAAGGCGCCGTTGATCGACAGCGCCTATGTCTACGACACGCGGCTGATGCTGCTCGAGCCGCCGACCGAGCAGGTGATCCTCGGCGACCAGAAGCGGCTCGAGGCGCAGCCCTAC
>Ga0181520_10006351_pt1 | contig 18123 bp, 12 predicted proteins | sample PEATcosm2014_Bin_29_FD_132451 | JGI IMG/M metagenome (GOLD analysis project Ga0181520, IMG submission 132451) | Peatland microbial communities from MTU Mesocosm Facility, Houghton, MI, USA - PEATcosm2014_Bin02_30_metaG | ecosystem: Environmental > Terrestrial > Soil > Wetlands > Peat | place...
GTAGCAGTTTTGCGACCCTGTCCGACGCCTGCGCTCCCTTGCCCTTCCAGTACTCGATACGCTCAAGTTTCAGATCGATGGAAGCCGGACTCGTTCGGGGATTATAGGTGCCTACCACCTCCACCGAACGCCCGTTCCGCGCCCGATCCTTCTCAATCACCACCACGCGGTAATACGGTTGTTTGCGCGCGCCCACGCGCGCCAGACGAATCATCAACACAATGGAGTTGTCCTTTCAGATATTGGCAGAAACCCCGGATTTGGCGCAAGGCTCAAACCGGGCCACTGATCCAGTCTCCAATATATCAGGGACTTTCACCTGCCACTCCGCTGCTCAGACCCGATCGCCTCCATCCGCCCTGGAGTGTTCAGAAATGGGACAATCGGCATCGATTATCCGCGCTGACGGGCCGATGCGAAACCGGGACACTCGATTGACCTTGTTAAAACACGGCCCCCGCTTCCCTCTCCACCCTGTTGCACGAACCACGCTCTCGTGGTCCCCGGCCAGTCCCCTCACGCCGGCGTGGCCCTCTCCCCGCGCTCCACCAGTCTCTGGAAATATTCAAGGCAGAGCTTCAGCCCCGTTCTCAGATCGATCTTCGGTTCCCATCCCAGCAGTTGCTTCGCCTTCGTGATGTCCGGCCGCCGCTGCACCGGGTCATCCTCCGGCAATGGAGCGAACCGAATTTTGCTGGAAGATCCGGTCACCTCCAGGACCTGCCGCGCGCATTCCAGAATCGTCCACTCCACCGGATTGCCGATGTTCACCGGGAAACGCTCGTTTGAACGCGCGAGCCGCAGGATTCCGTCGATCTCGTCGGAAACGTAGCAGAAACTGCGTGTCTGCGTGCCGTCCCCATAGATCGTCAGATCTTCGCCACGCAGCGCCTGCATCATCAGGTTCGAGATCACCCGTCCATCGCTGCCATGCAGCCTCGGCCCATAGGTATTGAAAATCCGCACCAGCCGCGTGTCCACACCATAGTAGCGGTGATACGCCATCACCATTGCCTCGGCAAACCGCTTCGCCTCGTCATACACAGAACGCGGACCCACCGGATTCACGTGTCCCCAGTAACTCTCCGGCTGCGGATGTACGGTCGGGTCTCCATAACACTCCGACGTCGATGCATGCAGAAAACCCGCCTCGTATTTCCTGGCCAGTTCCAGCGCGTTCCTCGTTCCTTCCGACCCCACACGGAGCGTCTCAATCCCGATACGCGTGTACTCCACAGGGCTGGCCGGCGACGCAAAGTTGAAGACATAGTCCACCCGGCCCACGTCGAAAGCCTCGCAAATATCCTTCTCGGTCAGATCAAACCGCGGCTCATTCTGCAAATGTTCGAGGTTGCCCAGATTGCCGGTGCTGAGGTTGTCCACCCCCACCACGCGATGGCCCTCTCCCAGCAGCGCGTCGCAAAGATGCGATCCCAAAAATCCCGCAGCACCAGTCACCAGAACGCGAGTGTCCGTTTCCTTTCCGTTATCCAGAGACAGAAAGTTCCTCCGAATGGGAGCGTTGCGGCGTCATCCCGGCTCATGGGATTCAGGGCCTGCCAGCCATCGTTTCCGGCGGTCCCACTGCTGTTTTGATCGACTTCGATCCCGATGTTATCATGGCGATAGAGTGATGCCCGCTTCCCCGCCTGGCCCACCGCAATAATGCATTCGACTTCAGCCAACAGCACTGTAGAAACCCCGCCTCCCAGCGCCCCGTCAAAACGAACTGTTCGCGTCGCCTACTTCGTCACCCATCCCATCCAGTATCAGGTGCCGCTGCTGCGGCGTATCGCCCTCGAGCCCGACATCGACCTGACCGTCTTCTTCAGCAGCGATCAGTCCGTGCGCGGTTACAGGGACAGCGGATTCGGCGTCCACGTTCAATGGGATGTTCCCCTCCTCGATGGCTACAAATATGAGTTTCTTCCCCGGCTGGGAGATGGCGACGAACTTGGCTTCGCAAAACCGCTCAACTGGGGAATCTTCAATCGCCTCCGCAAGGGGCGCTTCGATGTAGCCTGGGTTTTCAGCTACAGCACTCTGGCGAGCCTCAATGCGGTTTTTGCCGCCAAACTCCTGGGCATCCCGGTGATTCTGCGCACCGAATCCAATCTGCATGACCATGTGCGCTCGAAGTTTACCCTGGCTGCTAAACAAATCTTCTTTACCATTCTCCGAACCGCAACCGATTGCGTCCTTCCCATCGGCAAAGATAATCGGAAATACTGGCAGCACTATTTCGGAAGAGACTTTCCCTCCTTTACGATGCCCTACGCCGTCGACAACGATTTCTTTCAGAAGAAGGCCCTGGAGGCCGCTCCTCGCCGCGAGAATTTCCGCAAAGAACTCGGCCTCGAGCCTGGACGGCCCATCGTTCTCTATGCCTCCAAACTTCAGACCCGCAAACGCTGCATCGATCTCGTCGAGGCGTACATCCGTCTCGCGCCCGCCCCTCGCGTGGATCCGCCGGCTTATCTCCTCATCGTCGGCGACGGCGAAGAACGCGCCAACCTCGAAAAACGCGTCCGTGAATCCGGCCTTTCCAGCATCCGCTTTCTCGGCTTCCGCAATCAGACCGAGCTACCTCGGTTCTACGATCTCTGCGATGCTTTCGTTTTGCCCTCCTATGACGAGACCTGGGGACTCGTCGTGAACGAAGCCATGAATGCGGGCCGTCCCGTCGTTGTCACCGACCAGGTTGGCTGTCAGCCGGATTTGGTGCAGGATGGGCTCAATGGTTTTGTTTATCCCGCTTTCGACGTCGATGCCCTTTCCCAGCACCTCCGTCGCTTAATTGCCGAACCTGACCTGCGCACTATCATGGGGGAAAACAGCCTCCGCCTCATTCGCCAATATAGCTTCGAACAGAATGTCGCTGGTTTTCGACAGGCACTGGCATTTGCTGTGCCGGGTTATGTACCGTAAGACCTGACTCAAACCATCAAGGAGCATGAATGATCCAGCAGTCGGCCGCTTCGGCTGATAACACACCGACCACGGCGACCAGCAATGGCGAGTACCTTCAATTCGGCTGCGGCCTTTGCGCTCCGCACAGCTGGCGCAACTTCGATGCGGGTCCGGCGTTCTGGTTACAGCGAAACTTTCCGTTTCTGAAAGCGGCCCTGGTAAGGAGAGGCTTTCCCAGCTACCCCCGTAATATCGAGTTTGGCGACGTGATTAAGGGATTGCCGGTCCCGCCTGGCTCTGCAAAGGCCGCATATTGCTCCCATGTCCTCGAACATATGGCCCTCGAGGAGCTGCGCATAGCTGTCCGGAATGTTCATGTCTACCTGCAGCCCGGAGGAACTTTCCGGATGGTGTTACCGGACCTCGAATATCTGGCGAAGAGCTATGTTGCCGATGACCATGCGGACGCGGCTTCGCGTTTTATGGAGGAAAGCCTTCTGGGCACAAAGACTCAATTGCGAGGGTTGTCAGGACTCCCACAAATGCTGTTCGGCCGAAGCAGGCACCTGTGGATGTGGGATTACAAGTCTCTTTCCCGGGAACTTGAGATTGCCGGCTTCCGTAACATCCGCCGCGCCCGGATCGGCGATTCAGCAGACTCGCGTTTCAGGGAAGTGGAAGATCCAGGAAGGTGGGACAATTGCCTCGGAATTGAGTGCAGCAAGTCATAAAGAAAACGCCTGCATATCCTGCAAGGTCGCCTTTTTGATCGGAGCAAGTCGCGAGTGAGCCACTAAATTGTCAATCGAATCTATTATGCTGGTCGGTCACTTCTCGCCAGGCGATCTGGGTGATTCTTATCGGCGGGCGTTCGACGAAATTGGGGTGCGCACCCATATTTTTGATACGCGAGCGTCTTGGCATCGACTGGGTTGGCTGGTACGTGACCGCATAGGCCGTCGACTGACGATTCGGAGTTATTTTTTTCGGGACCGTGCATCAAGGGACTTCAACCGTTGCCTTCAGGACAGCGCGATTGAGTCCGGAGCACGAGCCGTGCTGATTCTGACGCTCGAGTTTGTCTCGGCAGCGACGCTGGACAGTCTTCGGGGCAGGGGCATACGGGTGGCATGCTTCTACCCTGACAACCCCTTCCCACCGCACTATGCCGCCCGACCGGAAACCCTCCCTGCTGCCCGCGCGGCCGACTTGTGTCTGATCTGGAGCGAGCGTCTCGTCGAGAAGTTGAAAGCTTCAGGCGTCCGCAATGCTGCATTCCTTCCCTTCGCCTGGGATCCCGAAATATTCCCCTGCCAGAACAGTCAACCGCAGGGAACGTGGCCCGGTGTGCTGTTTCTTGGCACGTGGGACAGGCACAGGGAGCGATTCCTGGAAAAACTGGCCCGTCAGATTCCACTCCGCATCTACGGAAGCTTTTGGGGAAACAAGACCATCCCCTTCAGCAGGGTCCGCCACTGCTGGCAAGGAAGGGAGCTGCGCCTGATCGACGCTGCGCGAGTCATTCGCGAGTCAGCAATCTGCATCAACGTCTTAAGGCAGCAGCATACGATCGACGGCATTCCCGATGGCCTCATCATGCGACATTTTGAAGTACCGGGGGCTGGCGGTTTCCTCCTTTCTACGCGCAGCAGAGGTGCTACTACGCTCTTTCCCGAAGGCGAAACCGCAGAATACTTCTCAAACCTGGACGAATGCGTCGAGAAAGCGAGGAGCTATATTGCGGACGACTCGGCAAGAAGGAATCTTGTTGACCGCGCTCACGCTGCGGTAGCTGCTCGGCACCAATACACCCATCGCGCCATGCAACTCCTCCAATTGCTGAATGCGAGTCCAACTAAACCGTAGCCTTCTGTCGGTGCACCTTGAAGAGCAGGTTCTGCGACAGGATGGCTCCCGAGGACGCCGTCTCTGCAAGATACAAAAGGCGGAATGGCAAACTTCCGCATTCCCACAAAACTCGACGCACCAGGCTCTTGATTCCGTGAATGGTCGGCTTGTCCTCGAAGCACTCCACGGCGCCGAAATGCAGAGAGCCGAACATCTGCCTTATAGAGGACGCCGCGAACGATTGTTCGTGAGTCAGATCGCTATATCGGATTCGAGCGCCAAATATTCCCTCGGCATTAGGAACATGTCCGATGCAAATCCCGGTGGGTGAGAGAACGCGGCGCGCTTCGGTCAGAAGTTCGAATGCCTCCTGCCGGTCGAGATGTTCCAGCACATCGAAGAGACAGATGACCTCCGCGCCGGCCGGCTCGCATTCCCGAAGGAATTCCAGCGCCCGCCCCCACTCGACCCCCGGCACTCCAAGCCGCTGTGCAAGCTCAACCTGCTCCCTCGAACCATCCACTCCGCGGACGTTGCGGAACGACGCCTCGTGAAGAAAATAGAGCAACGCGCCGTGGCCGCATCCGATATCCAACACCCGGCAATTGCGATCGGACGGAAAGTGCTTGCGGATGATCGCTTCAAAATACGCTCGCCGTGGCTCGAAATACTCGGCTGCCGACCCTCCGAACTCCTGGACGTGGCCGCTTGAAACATAGGATTCGTAAACCGTTTCTTTCCAGTCCCGCATTCTCCCTCTGCCTGTGGACAGTATGGTGCCCAAATCCGGCCGCCCGAGTCCTCAACCGCCTTGATGGGCGCCTTCCCGCCCGGAACTCAGTCTCCTGACGCGACCAACGCATCGGTCGCAACCGCTCCCCCATCCGCGGCTCTGAGCCGCACCGCGCGGTCGCCAGTAGCCGGAATCATCCTGACCACCCACATCACACACCACGAAATGATGATGACGTAGGCCGGGTCCTTGATCATCATATCCAGAATGCTGTGACCCATGCTTCCCTCCGTGCCTTGAAGCAGAAAAAGCGCGGTTGCCACCGTTCCCCATGGTCTCCGCATATCGAAGATGCTTTCGTAAACCACAAATATCAGCGGCACCACGAGAAACGAAAAGGCAGCGACCCCCGCCCAGCTGAATGCACCGTAGCTGTCGGATATAGTGGTAATCGTGGAATTTGTTGTCTCGATCGCATCGGGTTCCTGACCGTCCAGATGACCGAGGTATTTGCCAGATCCCACCGCGGCCTTGTCGGGAGAGAGAAAGCGCGGTATGCCGCTGAAAAAATCCTCTCTTAGTGATTCCCAACCGTAGTGAAACCCGCTCGAACATGCGTAGATCAGGGTACTATCCGGCGCGATCAGAGCGAACCTGTTCAGCGTAACCGCACCGGGAGTCGCAAAGTAATTGACGGCTCCGGGCGACTCCAGAACAGCATTTCCCACTGTGGTCTTGATCGTCTCCCATTCCCCCGGAGCCGTCTCCAGCGATCTAACCATTGCTGAGGCCTGTTCTGCCATCGTCGTGTGAACCGTCAAGCCGCGCGCGTAGAGATAATAGGGCGAAACGATGAGAAAGAAAGCCACGGCTACTCCTATGGCCGCTGCAACGTGCCGCTTTCCGAACTTGAAACCGCGGACATAGCATGTCAAAAAGACAATCGCGACAGGCATCAGGAAAGCGGTCCGCGCTGCAAAAATAAAACTCATCGCGAACATGGAGACCATCGGCCACACGGCCATCCAGCCCACGCTGTGCCGGCCGTGTGTGCTCCGTATGCGGGCGTCAACTGCCAGAACCAGCGAAAACGGCAGCAAATAAGCGAGAGCCCGCGCGAATCCGTGCGCGAGCGAAAGCGCTCCTGCGCCTCCCGCTAAATCCAGTGCTGCTTGCCCCAAAGTGCCCGCCACCCCTCCCACGAACGACAGGAGATAGAGATACCTTGACTGTGTTGAAGTGTCAGGCTCGGCGGGTTTAGGCAACGGCAACCGTAACCGCGAAAACACAAAAGTCCCCAACATCAGGAAGAAGAAGTAGACACCATAGACGGTAATCGTTAGTTGCGGTACATCCAGATGCTCGTCCGCCCTTTCAAACACAAGAACTTTGCAAAATTGGCAGATTATCACAGTGCTGAGCGCGAACCTGCTGAAAGCTATTCCACTGATGCTGCCCAAACCGCCCAGAGTATTGTAAGTTACAAAGGCACATGAGACCGCCAACGCCGCCATGAAGGCAAAATAGACGCTCGTTCCGGACGCCAGCTCCCCCGCCACCAGAAACGCAACCAGGAAGGCAAGCAAAAGCGGTGAAATAACCAGTTTGGGAGACATAGTGACCAGTTACACCCTACACCTTGTAATAAACATCCTCCGGCAAGACCCTGTCCGCGCAATGGCCGTCATAAATGGTCAGAGACCCTCGTCGAGACTGCCGACTGAGAAACAGAAGCCGTCGGGACATCCTCAAGAATCACCCAGGAGAATGCCGGGGCCTCGCCCTCATAGCCGCAGGCTTCCGGCATCCCTCATGGCACGCGGTAAATCAAGCCGCTAACCACTCCGGTCGTAACTCCCGCGCCGCCCACCGCCATGCCCGCCTTGAATCCGTTGGTCGGTACCAGAAGCACATCGTCGGAGGCCAGCGCAACGTCCCTTTCCTTCCCGCGCATCACCTTCTTCAGGTCCATCTGAATCTCCACATGCTGATCGTCCGGCGTTTTCCGAATGATCACCACCCTGGAAAGAGCGGCGCCATAGTTCAAACCTCCAGCCATGGCAATCGCCCGCATCACAGTAATCGGCGAGTTGCTGGAAAGCGGAATGGCCGACGGCGTCTTCACCTGCCCTACCACAAATACATTGCCCACCTTCGGCACAATGACGGTGTCTCCCGCCATCAGCGGAATATTGGTTTCATCCGTCATCTTGGGATCGGTTCCCAGAATCACCGTGATCGGTTCAGACTCGCCCGGCCGCCGCACCGTGATGGTATGGCTGGCCAGCGGAGTAAATCCTCCACACGCAGAAATCACGTCCAGCAATCGAAGCTGTCCGAACGCCGGCACCGGAGACGGCTTCTGCACTTCGCCCAAAACCGTAATCGCCCGCGTCGGAGAATCGACCAGCGAAACCGTCACCTGGGGATCCACCAGGATTCCCTTCTCCTTCAGTTCCTTTTCCAGGTAAAGCGCCGCCTCCGATGGAGTCATTCCCGCGACTTTGACCACTCCCAAATAGGGCAAAACAATCTCGCCCTGCGCTCCAACCTTCAGGCCAACCACACTCCCAGCCCCGGTCCCCCAGGGATTGTTAACACTGGTCGTCGCTGTAGTGGTCAGTTCCGGTGCACCATAGGTTGCAATCGAGATTACGTCTCCCGGCATGATCTTCACGTCGCTGTACTGAGCCCGCATAGCCGCCAGCGCGCTTGTCGTTTCGTTCGACGGCGTGCCCACCGCGGGGCCGGCGAACTGTGCGATGGCTGGGACGGCCATGCCTATCCTTCCCAGAAACACCGCCATAACTGCCACTTTGCCGCCTAACCCGACTTTCATTCCATGTCTCCCTTTGTGCTCGCTCGACCGCACGCCATACTTACTTGCCATACTCATACGTGTAATAGCCGAGATAGCCGTAGTACTCGGGCAGAGAAGCATCTACACCGTTGAACACAAATCCGTAGACCTTTACGTCCAGCTCATGCAGGATCTCCGCCGCGCGCGCCAGCATCCGGCGTGTGCAGTAGCCCTGCCGGATCACCAGCACCATGCCATCCGCCTGCGCCGCCACGATCGCAGGATCGGTCACCGACAGCACCGGCGGCGTGTCGAAGATGACATAGTCATACTTCTCCCGCAGCTGACGCACCACCTCCGTCATTTGATCGGACCCCAGCAAATCCGCCGGCAGCGGAGGCACCGTCCCCGATGGAATCACGTCCAGCGTGGTCAGCGTCTCGTGCGTCTGGGTCACTTCATCCAGGGTGTAGTATCCGGTCAAAACCTCGGATAAACCCTTCCCGCCTTCCATGCGAAGCCGCTTATACACCGACGGACGCCGCATATCCGTATCCACCAGCGCAACCTTCTTGCCGCCCTGCGCCAGCACCGCGGCCATGTTGACCGACACCGTCGACTTGCCCTCCGCCGGCTGGCAACTGGTCACCGCAATCACCTTCGACTCCCGTGAGGTGGTCGACAGCCGCATCGAGGTGCGCAGCGCCCGGAAAGACTCTGAGAACGGCGAACGCGGATCCCTCAGCAACTCCGGACCTACGACCCACTCCAGATCCGATCCCTTGCTCTTCCAGTGGCTCTGCGGAATCATCGCCAGCGATGGAAGCCCCAGAATCTCCTGGATCTCATGCGCATCGCGCAACCGGGTATCCATCTTCTCGAGGAACAGCGCAAGAGTGAATCCCCCAAAGAAGCCAAACAGCATGCCGATCAATCCCAGCTTCATGGGCGACGTGCTCGACGGCCCCAGGGGCACCGAAGCCATGTCCACTTTGCTGATGTCGGCCGCGTCCAGTCCCGCATCCACCGCCGCCTCCCGCAGCCGCCCCACGATGCTTTCGTACATCTTCCGGTTCGAGTCGTATTCCTGGCTCAGCAGCATGTACTGCACCAGATCGTCGCGCTGGCCGTACACATCGTGAATCTTCGCGTTGAGCATTCCCTGCGCCTTGGCCTCCGCGCTCTGGGCCAGGGCAAAGGAATCATTCGCCTCCGCCACCACCCGCCGCTCCTGCTCTCCGATCTCCTGGTTCAGGGTATCGGTTTGCGCCCGCAGCTGTTTCACCTGCGGATAATTCGGACCGTACACGGGCTGGAGCCGCGACAGCTCCGTTTCGGCCCCGGATCTCTGCGCCCGGAGACTCGCCAACAACCCCTCGGATCCAATCATTACCTGCCCCTGGGTCGTCGCCGGAATCTCCTGAATCTGATCCGGCGGCAGGGAACGGATAATCCGGTACCGCGCTTCCGCCAGCAGACGCTGCTCGGAAGCATCCGCGACGCTCTTCTCCAGTCCTCCGATTTCCTGAAGCATCAGGCTGTGATCCGGATCCAGCGCCATCACTCCCAGCTTGCGCTGCAGATCCACCATCTTGTTCTGCGAACTCTGCACCACGCTCCGCAGGTCGTCCATCTGCCCCGTCAGCCACTTCGTCACCTGCTGCGTGGTGTTGTAGTGCGTCGCGAAATTGTTCTCGATAAATTCGTTCTCGAGCGCGTTCACCACTTCCGTCGAAAGCTTCGGATTGGCACTCGTATACGCGATCGTGATCATCTGCGTCCGCGGGATTCGCGTCACAGACAGATGGCCACGCAGATTCCCGATTACCGCATTGCGGACGACCGGATCGTCCATGGTCTGGTGCGAACCTGACGCCGGCTTCTTCGAGAACGCCGAAGTAAACGAGAAACGGCTCCCGCTGTTCATGAAAGCCGGATTGTTGGCCAGATCCAGCTTCTCCCCTACCGCTGCCAGCAGCGTGTCGCTCTCGAGGATACGAATATCGCTCTCAATGATGATATCCAGCGTCCCGGAGCCAGACCCAATCGAGTACGAGATCGATTGCTTCAGCTCCGAGGCGGAACCGGGCTGCACGCGCACTTCGCCTGCCGCAGTGTAACTCTTTCCGCGAACCAATCCCCCCACCACGGCCAGCAACCCAACACCCAGGGCCGTGATCAGCAGAAGCACACGTCTCTTCCGCATCACCAGCCACAGATCGGTGAGGGAAACATCCTTGGTCTCCGGAACCAGGGAGATCTGTTTACCGCGAGTCAACTGTTGCACTTAACCTCTCATGGCCGGATATTTCCGGCAGAAACCCGGCGCCAGCAGCCCTGGTATGATTTGCCGCTGCAGATAATTCCACCATGCGGCCGTGCAGGAAAAAGACGGGCTTGCTTCCGGACAATCCACAGAAACAGAGCTGGCGGGTCGCCATGCATTTGGCCACGAAACTACCGCTCCGCTGCAAAAAAGCGTAATTCGAGTCTACCGCCCTGCTCCTCCCTGGTCAACGAGTCCTGCCCAGCGTGTGTCCTGCCCTGATACCGCCCCGCGCCCCTCCAACACCCCTTACGCTGACGCCTCCGCGGGCGCAGCCTTCCATCCCGTCGGCGCGTGTCCCAGCCGGATCAGCGCTGGAATGTCCTCGGCCGGCTGCGGCGGTGCAAACAGAAACCCCTGCATCATGTCGCATCGCATCGCCGCCAGCGCTTCGGCTTGTTCCTCCCTCTCCACCCCTTCCGCCACTACCTGCAGCCCCAGACTGTGCGCCAGCGACAGAATCGCCTCCACCAGCGCACGCGTCCCATTCGACTCGCACACCCGGTCCACGAACGACCGGTCCACCTTCAACCTCTCTATCGGCAGCTGATGCAGATGCTGCAGCGAAGAATATCCCGTCCCGAAATCGTCCACCGAAAAATGAACGCCCAACTCCGCCAGGTCCCGCATCTGCCGCGCCAGATCCTCCAGATTCCTCATTACCGTGGTCTCCGTCATCTCGATCTCCAGATTATCCGGCGCCACTCCGCTCTCCAGCACCGCCTGCCGCACCTGCCGCGAAAAGTCCATCCGCATAAACTGCAGCGGCGACACGTTGATCGCAATCCGTGGAACCTCCAGCCCCCGCCCTCTCCATTCCTCGCTTTGCCGGCACACCTCCCGCAGTGCCCAGTTCCCCAACGGCACAATCAGGCCGCTCTCCTCCGCGATGGGAATAAATCGATCCGGACTCACCATTCCGAACTTCGGGTGCTGCAGCCGCAGCAGCGCTTCCAGCCCGCACAGCCCCCCGTCCGCGCGGTACTGCGGCTGGTAGTAAACCTCAAAGCCGCCCTCCTTCAGCGCCCGCCGCATGGTTAATTCCAGTTCGTTCGCCTCCGTCGTCGACTGGCTGATGTCCTGCGAGACCAGAGCGTAGTCGTTGCCTCCCGACCGCTTCACCCGGTACATCGCCGCGTCCGCGCTCCTCCACAGCGCCCCCGCTTCCACACCGTGGTCCGGATACATCGCGATGCCAAAGCTCGCCGTTACATCGATCGGATACTGATCCGCAACCAGCGGTTTCCGCAGCGAGCCCAGCAGATCCTCCGCCACCCGCACCGCGTCCTCCGCCGACACCAGATCGCCCACCACCACCGTGAACTCCTCGCCCCCCGAGCGGGCCACCGTGTCTTCGGCGCGCAACCGGCTCTTCAGACGATCCGCCACCTGCTTCAGGCACCCATCCCCCACCGCGTGCCCATACGTGTCGTTGATCTGCTTGAACCGGTCGATGTCCATGCACATTACCGCCGCCTTCCTGCCGCGGCGTGCGGCTGAAGCCAGCGCCTGCTCCATCCGATCCAGCAGCAGCAGCCGGTTCGGAAGCCCCGTCAGCATATCGTGGTGCGCCTGATGCACCAGCCTGTGGTGCAGCTGCTGCCGTTCCGTCACGTCCTGCACCAGAGAGACCCTCGCCCGCCGCCCTTCGAACTGGATGCTGTGCGCCGAAACCTCCACCTGAATCCGCCGCCCGTCCCGCAGAATGTGCGTCCACGGTCCGGACACGATCACCGCTTCGTCATCCGTTGTTCTCGACACCGTCTGCTCCATCGCCTCCACTTCATCCAGCGGCCGGATATCCCGCAGCGTCATCCCCCGGAACTCCTCCGCGCTGTACCCGTAACCCGCCACCGCCGCGTCGTTCACGGCCAGAAACTGCAGCGTCTCCGCATCGAAAATCCACATCGGATGCGGATTGTTATCGAACAGCACCCGATACTCCTGGCTCCGTGCATCCGCCTCCCGCTTCTGTTCCTCCAGCAGCGTCAGAATCATGCCGAATGCCACAAAGTACTTCGGCACATTCCACATCTCGCCGATTACATTCACCTGCGGTAAAAGCGCCTGCAGCGTCAGCGCGCTGGGAAAGACCGCTCCCCATGCCGCCAGCCCGCAAACCGATACCAGCACCCCAGCCGACTTCCGCCGAAAATCCTCCCAGTACAGCACCGCATTCAGAAAATAAATCTCCGAAAGCAGCGGATAAATGCTGTTGTCCACCTGGCCATGCAGCACGTCATAACCGAGCCACACTGTGCAACTGCCGGCAATCGCCCAACCCCAGCGCTGCGCCACCGCTGCCCGCGCATCTGTCCCCGCGCCTCCGCGCCCTTTTCCGAACCGCAGGATTACCGCCACATACGAGGCCTGCGCCGCCGCTCCCAGCCCCAGCAGCAATGCCGCCGGCGCCGCCCACAGCGTAGCCACCGTCACATACGCCACCGGAGGCACGCTCAGCAGCAACGCCGGCGCGGCAAATCTCCATCCCCGCTCCCAAACCAGCGCCGATGACAACGCGAAGGCCGCGCCCGACAGCAGCAGCGCGCTCATCGCCACTGCCACCATCAGCTTCGCCCCCCACACGTCCGGAGGCGCATGCAGCAGAAATCCAAAATGAATCAGGACGAAGAACCAACCCAGCAGCCAGAACCGCACCCGCACCGTCGCCTGCCTGCGGTAAATCGACCAGAACAGCACCACCAGCAGGCCGATGATCAGAATGTCCAGAAGGATGTTCTGCATGAATCGGAGTCTTTTCTCCCGGAGCTGCGTGGTCTGGGGAGGCCACAGCAAGAAGGATGCCGCCTGAGAGTACGACGGACAGCCAAAGAGATCAATAACCTGATCTAAGCATACTCTGGCAGCCTGCCGTAATCGGCCCCCAAAATGTGCCCTGCGCGTCCTCTCAGCAGCCCCTCGCCATGATGGCGGTGACCATCGAAACAAGTGGTTTGCGAGGAAACGGTCAGCCGCGAGACGATTAGCGCAGAGCGAGCCGAACGGCGAGCCGAATCTGGCGCGTCCGAAAAGACGGCTCCTGCGAAGGCCAAATCGCGCTCACCGCTCTTTAGCTAACCGCTTCTTAGCTAACCTTTCTTTAGCTACCCGCTTTTTAGCTAACCGCTCTTTAGCTGCCTCCCTGCTACTCTTCCCCCATGTCTCACCCCCCGGCGCCGGCATCCCGCTCCCTGCGCGCTCACGTCCTTCTCATCATCGTCGTCGCCATCTGGGGCTCGACCTTCGTCATCGTCAAGGACGCGCTCTCCGCCATCTCCCCCCTCCTGTTCAACCTCATCCGCATGACCCTGGCCCTCCTCTGCCTGGCCATCTTCTACCGCGGCCACTTCGGACGCATGACTCGCCACTCCCTCTTCGCCGGCGCCATCGTCGGCTTCTGCCTCGCTCTGGGCTATCAGTTCCAGACCGCCGGCCTTCGTCTCACCACACCTTCGAAATCCGCCTTCATCACCGGCATGGTCGTCGTCCTGGTTCCAGTGCTCGCCCAGCTGCTCGCCGCCATTCCCGGCCTCCGCCCGCGCACCTCTCACCCTCCACGCTGGAACGCGTTCGCAGGAGCCCTCGTCGCCTTCGCCGGCATCGTCCTGCTCACCACTCCCCCCGGTACAGGCCTTTCTTTCCGCTCCATCGGTCTCGGCGACCTCCTCACCTTCGGCTGTGCCCTCGGCTTTTCCCTTCACGTCCTGGCCCTTGCGCATCTCTCCCCGCGCGTTCCCTTCGAGCAGCTCGCCGTCCTTCAGGTCGGATTCTGTGCCATCTTCATGGCCGCCAGCCTCCCCCTCCTCGAACGCCCCTGGGTCCACTGGTCCGCCTCCGTCCTCGTCGCGCTCCTCGTCACCGCCGTCTTCGCCACAGCCGCCGCTTTCACCATCCAGTCCTGGGCCCAAAAATTTCTCCCCGCTACCCATACCGCCCTCATCCTCGCGCTCGAGCCGGTCTTCGCCTGGCTCACCTCCTTCCTCTTCTACGGAGAACGCCTCGGCCGCCGCAGCGCTTCCGGCGCTCTGCTCATCCTCGCCGGCATCGCCCTCACCGAACTTCTCCCGCCCCCCGTCCAAACCAGCAGCCACGAAGGCGTCCCCCTCTAGCAGGAAGCTGGAAGCAGGAAGCGTGGAGCTCATCGCTGATTTCTCACCGGCTCTTCGCTCGTCTTCCCCTCGCTTCTCGCTCGTCTTCCCCTCGCCTCTCGCTCCCTGCTCCCAGCTCCCGGCTCCCAGCTCCCATCTCCCAGCTCCGGGCTAAACCGGTAACCCCACCCGCCCAAACCGCGTCTAAAAGAACACGCGAGGCTCATCCACCGGAGCGCACCCGCCGCCTCCTTTCCCGGGTTCTATACTGAAGTGAGGGCGACGCCTCAGCGTCACGCCCTCAAAGATCACGAGGTACGATTCAAAATGAAATCCCTTCTTGGGCGGTTCCGCTACAGCCGCCTGGCTTCGACGTTCACCATTCTGGCCACCCTCTCCGCTTGCATCCTGGTCGGCTCCTTCCTCGCGCACCAGGTCCGTGGTCAGGAGTCTCAGGTCAACAGCTCGGACGCCAAACCCCTCGCAGTCCCCGCTCCCCGCGAGCTTTCCACCGATTTCTCCCGCATCGCGAAGGAAGTCGGTCCCGCCGTCGTCAATATCAACACCGAGATTCTCCCCAAGCAGCAGCAACAGCGCCGCCGCGGTCCGCATTACATGCAGCCCTGGTCCAATCCCCAGCAGCAGCCGCAGCAGCAGCAACCACCCGATGGCGACGACGACGATCAGGGTCCTCAGGGCGGACAAGGAGGACAGGGCGGGCAGGGCGGTCTCCAGGACTTCTTCAATCGCTTCTTCGGCGGCCAGAATCCCGGCATGGACGGCGGCGATGACGGACAGGAACGCGAGTCCCTCGGCTCCGGCTTTATCGTCGATCCCCGCGGCTACATCATCACCAACAACCACGTCGTCGACAAAGCCGACCGCATCTTCGTCAAGCTCGCCAGCGATCCGGAAGGCAACCAGGGCCGTGCCGCCAAAATCGTCGGCGTCGACAAAGCCACCGACATCGCCGTGCTTAAAATCCAGACCGACGCGCCTCTGCCCACCGTCAAAATGGGCAACTCCGACGGCGTCCAGGTCGGTGACTGGGTCATCGCCATCGGCGAGCCCTTCGGCCTCGCCAAAACCGTTACCGCCGGCATCATCTCCAGCAAAAACCGCACCGTCGAGCCCGGCACCTCCGGCGAGTTCCAGCACTTCCTCCAGACCGATGCCGCCATCAACCCCGGCAACTCCGGCGGTCCGCTCCTTGATATGGCCGGCGAAGTCATCGGCATGAACACCGCCATCTACACCCAGTCCGCGGGCAATGAAGGCATTGGCTTTGCCATGCCCTCGGTCGCCATCGTCGACGTCTACAACTCCCTCATCGGCCCCGACCACAAAGTCATCCGCGGCAGCATCGGCATCAGCTTCGCGCCCAACCCCAGCAGCGCTGTGGCCCGCGTTTACGGATTCAAATCCGGCGTCATGATCAGCGCCGTCACCCCCGGTCAGCCCGCTGCCAAAGCCGGCCTCAAGTCCGGCGACGTCATCACCACCATCGACGGCAAGACCGTCCGCGACGGCGATGACCTCGTCGCCAACATCTCCGTGCGCAAGCCCGGTTCCTCCGTCGACATCGGCTACCTGCGCAACGGCCAGACCCTCCACGCCACCCTCTCTATCGCCGATCGCGACAAGATGATGGCCGCCATCAACGCCGCGAACTCCGACGAGGGCGACGACAACCAGAATCGGGCCCCGGGCAACATCTCGCCCGCTAAACTGGGCATCACCGTCCAGGATCTGCCCCAGGGCGCTCCTTCCAGTCTGCACGGCGTCCTCATTGAGTCCGTTAAGCCCGGCTCCTTCGCCGACGACATCGGCGCCGGCAACTTCCAGGGTGGCGTCATCGTCTCGGTCGACACACCCACCAAACGCAACCCCATCCATAACGTTCAGGATTTCCAGGCCGTCGTGGCGGGTCTGCATTCTGGCGAGGACGTGGCGCTGGAGATCGTCGATCCCCAGCATCCCAACAACGGTAACAACTACCTGGGCGGCACACTTCCGTAACCTCGCATCCCACCAATAGCAAGGGCTTCCACCCCAAAAGTGATGGAAGCCCTTCCAGTTTTTGTTGCTTTTTCTGGCAGGTCGCTATAACCTCCTCCAATAGATTGCCGAACTGTTCCCTGAGGTCTTTTTGCATGGTTCTCTTCAGAACCTCGCAGGTCGTTGTCTTTTGCGCCCTCCTGGCCGCCACTCCCGCCTTCGCTACGCGGACGCATCGTGCTGCCACCGCCGGCCACACGCTGCACCATAAAGCCTCAAAAAAGCACAAGTTCGTCCCCGGCCAGCGCCAAATTGAGCCTGAGCGCGCTAAAGAAATTCAGGACGCCCTCATCCGCGAGCATTACCTCGGCGCTCCCGCCTCCGGCCAATGGGACCCCTCGACCGAAGCCGCCATGCAGAAGTTTCAAGCCGACCACGGCTGGCAGACCAAGCTCACTCCCGACTCCCGCGCCCTTATCAAGCTGGGCCTCGGCCCCCACGACGCAGCACAAACCGTCTCCTCCCCAGCCTCCTCCCCATCCCCAACGGCGGCCATCGCCCCATCTGAGCCCACCCGCACCGACCTCGGCCACGCCACCGCCGGCACCCTCGCCTCCACCAACACCATCCAGAACTAACCACGAGGCAGGAAGCCGGTAGCAGGGAGCCGGTAGCCGTCAAACCCCAAAATCGGGAATCGCCAGGTTCACCCCACAGCAAGAAGCTTTTACCTTTTCCCGTGCGACTGTCCAGATCACCTCGCGGTGTCCCGCAGTACGGAAGTACCGCCGTTTCCTTATTCGGCAACGGCTTGGGAGGGCACACCCCAGCAGCTTTCCGCCCTCGAGGCTTTTTCTCTGAATGCTCGCTAAAGAACCGGCTTTTGTGCCGGAACAAGACTTAGACACCGGCAATTCCGAAGTCTAGCCTTGCGACGGAAGGATCTACTTGCCTTTCCTTGTCACGCAGACACATTTTTGCGCTATTTCCGGCTTACCGGTTATCCGTTCGGAGCAAAATCCCCGACTACTTTTCCAATTGCCCGTCTGGGGCCACCACTCCGGCTGAGCAGCCGACGTTAAGGCTTGGGTGGTCTGTGCATCTTTGAGTTTTGACCCTGGAAGCCGACCATCCAAACAGGTCGCGATTGGGGTCCCACCGCCACAGGATCGCGTGATGGTCGGGAAACAGGAGTACTTCGTTGCCATAGTAGCTAAGATCAGCTATCTCCGTGCGGTGATCGGAAACCTCTTGCGCCAGATCGTCTCGGCCGAGTTCATGCATGTCCGCGGCAAAAATCTTCATTGCCTTTTCGCTCATCGAAGCGTCCTGCACATAGATGAGCCACGCCCCGAGACCCTCGTTCCGCTTGAGGGAGTCCCTGATCCAGGGATTGCCGAGTACCAGGCGCTCGTATTGA
>Ga0181520_10006352_pt1 | contig 18122 bp, 17 predicted proteins | sample PEATcosm2014_Bin_29_FD_132451 | JGI IMG/M metagenome (GOLD analysis project Ga0181520, IMG submission 132451) | Peatland microbial communities from MTU Mesocosm Facility, Houghton, MI, USA - PEATcosm2014_Bin02_30_metaG | ecosystem: Environmental > Terrestrial > Soil > Wetlands > Peat | place...
GAACCGGATAGCGGCGAACGGGTCATACCAAAAAAACTACTAACAGACCCTTTGATCTGGAGTTATCCTGATGTTTGTTATGGCTTAGAGGCTCTGATGAACAAATCCCTGCTCGGCAATAATAAGACATTTAGGTCGGTCCAGCTTCATGGTGTCATTAATATTAAAAAGGCGACTAAGATTGGTTTTTTTCGAGGTTGGTCGGAGGATTTCAGAATGCTCGGGCAAATCACAAAAGTCTTACCGCTGCATAAATTCGTCTGGCAATTTCTAAAGATGGCTTATTTAAACAGGAAGTACCGTACCGCGAAATAACGTTATCATAATCTGTTACAATAGCAATGTGATGGCACAAAAGAAGAAACGAAAACAAAGCCCCAAATCCATCGTAAATCGAAGGGCTTCTTTTGATTACTTTTTAGACGATGAACTCGTTGTTGGTATTGCCTTAACGGGAATAGAGACACGTGCCGCCAGAGATGGCCATGTTCAGCTTAAGGGTTCGTTTGTGAATATCCGTGATAACGAATTATGGTTAAATAACGCTAGTTTTAGTTTGAAGCAAAACGAAAGGGGCGAATCCGGAACGCGGACCGTAGACTCTTCGCCACGAAAACTATTGGCCAGTCGCAAGCAAATAGATGGTTTTTCGGATAAGAAACAGGCTGGAATGACAATAGTCCCTATAAAACTACTGACTGGCGGAAGATATATAAAATTGGTCATTGCGCTTGGAAAAGGTAAAAAAAGATACGATAAGCGCGAAACAATGAAGCGTCGCGACCAAGAGCGCGAAATCAACCGTGCTATTAAAAACACCTAGGCCTTTGTATTATAATTAGTAGATGATGAAGTTATATTCCTGGAACGTAAATGGGATCCGCGCAGTTTTGAATAAGGGCGCTTTTCAAAAATTTATTAAACAGCATCAACCCGACGTCTTGTGCTTACAAGAGATAAAAGCCAAAGAGGCTCAGGTTGAGATTGACCTACCGGGTTACTTTCAATACTGGAACAGCGCTGAAAAACCTGGATATTCCGGCACAGCGATTTTTTCCAAAGTCAAACCGATTACTATTATAAATGGCTTCGTTGGTGAGATTTCAGAAAAATACAAACTAGCTGGTGACAATTACGGAGATCCTAATAGCGAGGGTAGGGTGATATCAGCTGAGTTTGATACTTTTTGGGTTGTTTCAGTATATACACCCAACTCCAAAGGGGATCTGTCTCGGCTGCAACTTCGGCATAAACAATGGGACCCAGCATTTTTAGAACATGTTAAAAGTTTGGAAAAAACAAAACCTGTACTATTTTGCGGCGACTTAAACGTTGCTCATAAGGAAATTGACCTAGCCAATCCAAAGGAAAACGTTGGCAAGCACGGTTTTACTAACGAGGAAAGAGAAGGATTTGATACGTTCGAGACGGCTGGATTCGTCGACGTATTCCGAGAGAAGTATCCAAACAAAACCGATGCCTATACGTGGTGGACGCACTGGGCTAACGCTAGGGAACGTAACATCGGTTGGCGTATCGATTACTGGATGGCCAGTGAATCAATTGCTAATGACATTATTAACCCTCAACTCCATCCGGACGTAATAGGATCGGACCACTGTCCGGTCAGTATAGAAGTTTAAAACAAAGTTTATTTATTTTGACATTTAACATATTAAAAGCTTATTACAATATATAAATTGACAAACTGCTACAAGATGGGGTATTATTTCACGAAGGATTTGTACCTGACAGCAATAGGAGGGGATTCACCGTGGCACTAGTGGGAGAAATGCGGCAAAGCGACATAACCCACAACCGGCTAGCACAGTACGTCGGACTTCCATCCGACACCGAAGTTGGAGATGGATTCTGGATGGGTGACAATGTCACCCTGCGGTCCCGGATTCGAATCGGCGACGGCTGCAAGCTCAAGGATGACTCTTTCGTCGGCGACGACGTTTTCCTCGGCGACTACATCACTGTCGGCAAGGGCACGTGTCTCGATGACCGCACAACCATCGGGAGCGGCACAAGCTTCGGCTTGGACTGCGTCGTCTGGCACGACGCCACGCTTGGCCAGGGCGTTACAGCCCTGCGGATATCGACATTCGGACATCATGCCAAGGTCGGGAATTTCACCAGCTTCGGTAACGACTGTCACGTCGAGGAGGACGCCAAAGTCGGTAACTACTGCACGTTCGGCGCCAATGTCCGTATCATGAAAGGTGCCGTCGTCGGTGACAACACCGAGGTTGGCGACAACGTCACGATCGGTGCCGGTGCACGCATCGGCAAAGGACCCCGTGTCCTCGATGACACGATTATCGAGGAGAGGCAGGAGTTCCGGGAGGTTGCACTGATCTACATGGATGGCGACAAGACCATTACGATTCCCGCCCACGACGACCCCAAACCTTCCTGACAAACAAATCCACCAACGCGCCTCGCGTTCCGAGATCTGCAACCCTCAACCGGTAGCGTCTCGTTGAACCGAGGCGCTATCTATGTCCGTTAATCATATATTGATAATCAACGTGCTGAAGTATAATGAATTCAGAACAAACGAATGTGGATCGGAGTGTTATGAAAAAAGAAATTACAGCAACATTATTATTCCTATTAAAGGATGACCAGGTGTTGTTAGCAATGAAAAAACGAGGCTTCGGCGTTGGTCGATACAACGGTGTCGGAGGTAAGCCCGAACCAGATGAATCCATCGAACAAACCCTGGTTCGCGAGACTCAGGAGGAAATAGGCGTAACCCCAACAGAATTTGATAAAGTCGCAGTACTAACTTTCGATGAGCTGTTCAAGGGTGAGCCCGCAATTATGCGCATCCACGTTTATACAGCGACAAAATGGGAGGGTACTCCGATCGAAACAGAAGAGATGAAACCTAAGTGGTTTTCAAAAGATCAACTTCCTTACGACACCATGTGGCCTTCTGATTTAATTTGGCTTCCGCGAATCGTAAAGGGCGAAAAATTAAACGCTAATATCGAACTCGACGAAAACGACAAGATGGTATCCCACAACGTAACAGTTGTTCAGAAACTGTAACATGACTTCAGAATACACTTATTGGCAAAAACAATCCGCAGAGAAACCTCTGTTTCCAGACATAGAATGGTCAAAACCTGAACAGAAAACGCAAAAAGGACGACTTGGCATTATCGGTGGAAATAAGCTTGGTTTTATAAGTGTCGCCGAGAATTATGAAACATCCTTAAAGACCGGAGTAGGTGAGGCCCGAGTTCTTCTTCCCGACGTTCTTAGGAAATCTATACCAAAAACCATGCACGACGTGATCTTCGCAGCCACAAACCCATCCGGCGGATTAGCCAAAGACGCATTGACCGAAATGAGGGCATTAGGCGAATGGGCAAGTGGAGTATTGCTGATTGGCGATTCCGGTAATAACAGTGAGACCGCAATATTATACGAGAACTTTGTTAAAGATTATAAAGGACCGCTAACAATAACCCGCGACGCGGTAGATTTACTCAAAAACAGCAGCTCGACACTTGTTGAGCGTCCAGATACGCTGATTATAGTTTCGCTTGCTCAGTTGCAGAAAATATTCAGGTCTGTCTATTATCCAAAGGTATTAACGTTTAGCATGCAGCTGACCAATCTGGTTGAGGCTATACATAAATTTACGATTACTTACCCAATAAGCATAGCTGTGTTTCATCAAGAAGTGATGCTCGTCGCAAGAGGCGGGGAAGTTACGAGTACTCCATTTAACGAACCAATGAAAATCTGGCGCGGGCAGGTTGCAACTCGGGCGGCTGTTTACTGGCTTTGGGCAACCTCCAGGCCACTCGAAAGCGTAACCGCAAGTTTGCTATAAGTTCAATATATTTGGTGGGCAAGGGGGGACTTGAACCCCCACTCTCTTGCGAGAACCAGATTTTGAGTCTGACGCGTCTACCGATTCCGCCACTCGCCCAACAGATATATTTAATTTGTAAATTATGATAACATACCGCAACCTATAAGCGGTAGCAGCCACCCATATAGTGTACAATAGAACTTAGTGGGAATCTATAGATGAAGCCAGAAGAGCCTAAAAGTAGTCAAAGTGGAATATCATCGCCCGGACAGGGTCGCCCAGTTAGTGCGCCCAACGACCGAAACGACCAACAGTCCAGAGAAGCTGCCGCGCAAGTTATTCGTTCTCAAATTGACAGTTTATACGAGAAACAAGATGGTCAGGTTCCGCAACCAGAAAATACAAACGAATCAATAACTCAGCAACCCCTCGAAGATATAAACCCATACCAAAGAACCCACTCGTCACATCCTAGTATTGAAGCGAATGATTGGAGTCAATATCACACCGCTTGGCAGAATTATTACCAAAAATATTACGAGGGATATTACGTACACCACCTGAATAAAGTGCGTCAGGCACAGGTTGAAAACATTAAAGAAAACCCGTCACCCCGTCGTCCGACATCCATAAGAAAACGTCCGACTCCAACATCTCAAGCTCAGCCTCAGTCAAAATCCGACAAGACCTTTTCTACCGATGAAGCAATCTTTGATATGCGTCAGGAGCTAATCGGAAAGGTCCAAAATTCAGCTAAAAAAATTAGGAAGAGCCGACACTTCATACCGATAATATCGGGTTTAGTTGTGATGTTGATTTTCGCATTTTTGCAGTATAACAGTTTTATTGTTTCAAACGTCATGGCTTATGTTAGCCCAGGTGATATAGACCATCAGAACACCGTCATCCACCCGAATGCCAACGTTTCGGTAGGACCGCAGCCCCTGCTTATCATACCCAGAATTAATGTTGACGTTCCGGTATACTATGACATACCAAATACGTACGATTCATTGATGGCGGCCATGGCAAAGGGCGTCGCTCAATTTGCCATCCCTGGTGCAAGCAGTCATCCCGGACAAATAGGTAACACTGTCATTTCCGGACATAGTAGTAATGATCTCTTCGACACCGGTGATTACAAATTTATCTTTGCACAACTAGACAAATTAAACATCGGTGACACAATCTACGCTAATTATCATTCGGTGCGTTATACATATACTGTTACCAAAACACAAGTAGTCAGTCCGAACGATGTCAGTGTTTTAGTCTATCCAACATCAAAACCGATATTAACCCTGCTGACTTGTACGCCCGAAGGAACATCTTTGAATAGACTACTAGTAACGTCCGAACAAGTTAGCCCGAACCCGAGTCAATCATCGGCTGCCCCAATCGCATCCAGCTCAAAGTCTACTGTTAATACGATGCCGGGCAACTCACCATCATTTCTAGAACGACTGTTCGGAGCTAAGTAAAGCCTTTTTAGGGGAGTATCATCCGAACTCTTTGCAGTTGAAAGCCCTTGGGGTTTTTGTTAACGCTGTATAAAAAGCGTCCGTTATTAGTTAATGTCACGCCTTGACCGACTAGAACTGGATTAATCGTATAAACGTTAGCTCCATCAAAATCACGGATCGTTAACGTGCCGTCCGCGTCTGACCAAATATGGTTACCATCCAGCCACATGAGCGGTGAGACCATGCCGACACTTTTTATAGTTGATTCTGAAAGTTTTTGATATTCCAAATCATAACTAGCGAAGTTCGCGCCTGACTGAGCAAGAACATACTGCCCAGCTGGACTGAATGATAAGTTATTTATATCCTGTTTTGTTTTGAAACTGGCTACGACCTTCAGGCTATTTGTATTGTCGCTGGTTGTATTTGGATAACTACCACTCATAATATCAACTTGATTACCTTGCGAAACTGCTACGTAATTTTCGTTAAAATAAAACGCCGTCGCAATATTCAATGGCACCGACGAACTAGTGTTGACCGTCCTGATGACCGCTGGGCTGTCATCACCCTCGCGGAATATGCCTAGAACCCTTTGAGTCGTCCCTGATTTTCCATTACCAACATAAGTAATAACTTTGGTACCGTTATAAAAATCAAAGCTGGTAACGTTACTAACTAAGGGTTTCGATATTGTACCTGCGTTCAAATCCAATTTACGAATGTCTCCCGAATCTAAGGCGTACAGGTTATTGCCGCTATTGTCAGAAAAAACTATTTTACTAATTCCTAGATCAAACAGTTGGGTCACGTTTTTTGAAGCTGTAATATCCTGAGTGTCGAGTACGATCCATTCGGTTTTAGCCCCATACGTATGACTGACAATAACGTATCGTTCACCACCATCCCATGCAATAGGTTTTAACGTATTGACCCCGCTGGTCGTTGTGGGCTGGGTGTATACATTACTTGGAATACTGATATTGGTCGACTTTATAGTATCGGAACTCAAGTCTATCAAATTGAAGGTTGGACTATTAGATTCCGGCTGGACCAGCATATATCTTCCACTAGGCGAGGCTAGGGTTGAATAAATGCTTTTATAATTTGCAACCGACTCGATAGGCAAAGATTTCGGAACTAGTAGAGTATAATTCAACCACGTCAGGGTACCGGGCCCTAAATTAACAGTTTTTTGCCAAGTTTGGTAACCATCACGCCACATTACAATCTTATGTCTCCCGGCAGGAACTGAGTTTTTGCTTGGGGTGTTAGAACCGCTGACAACCCCATCTATCGAAACCGTCGCCCCCGACGGAGTTGAGTCAAATTGCAAAAAAGCATTCTGTTCGAGACTGCCCTTATTTGCGTCAAACCTAAACCCTAGCATCAGCAGGGTAATTACAGTCACAATCACTAGCACCGCCACAGACATAAAGGCGTTTATAAATATCCGCTTCGCCAGTCTTTTACGTTTCAAATTATTAGTATTCATGCTTCAACTACATATTATACCAAGTTGCACACATTTGTTATCCAAAACCTTGTATAATTTGCAAAATAAACCTAAGATATCTATATATCGCTTATGTCGAAACCGAAATAAGCTAATAATCGAAGGATTTATGGGCAACTAAATGAAAGATGACAAAACCGTTATCATAAACGGTCGAAAGTACGACAAGAACAGCGGTCTACCGATGGGTGAGGTTAACCCTGGGCCAGCTAAGGAAGTCAAAAAAAGTGTAATCAAAACTGTTCAAACAATAACTGCCAAATCGAAAACCCCGTATTCACGCACTGCTCAAAAGATTTTTAACGACATTCAAGCCCCAAGACGTAAACCCGGCCATAATATTGATATCCCAAAAAGCAAGCATATATCACGCTTTGCGCCAAACATTAAACAACCCCCTCAAAAGCCTGTTCAGCTCAAAAAAAGTTTGGATGTTAAGCCGATAAGTCATCCAATAGCAGCTAAGGTTGAAAAATTACGAACAAACGTTAAGAAAACCATTTTAACAACCCCGCCAAAAAAATCGTTGAAAACTATAAAAGAAGAGGTGATAGCAGAAGCTCTTAACAAGTCATCGACCCCGACAGTGACGAAAACGCGTTTTTTGATACGTCATCGAAAATATATTAATATTTTTTCCATTTGTGTCGCCTTTATCCTAATAACGGGCTGCTTAATATATATGAACATGCCTGGAATATCCGTCCGAGTTGCTGACTTTCAAACAGGAATTAACGCGACTTTTCCAGAGTATTGTCCAGATGGATACAGCTTAAGCGGCCCCGTGACATATTCGGGCGACCAGGTGACGATCAGCTTTCATGCAAACACGGGTGACGGTAAATTCGCAATTACACAATCAAATAGCTCATGGGATTCTAGCGCCTTAAAAATTCAAGTTGATCAAGATTCAAACGACCAAACATTTGAATCGGAGGCCAGCGGATTAACGATTTATACATATAACAATAACAATGATGCAGACTGGGTAAATGGGGGTATACTATACTCGATTACGGGAAATGCCAAATTGTCCAGTGATCAGATTCGTCGCATGGCTACAAGTTTTTAAAGTGATATAATGACAATATGGTAATTCGTACTCGTTTCGCTCCCAGTCCGACTGGGTTTATGCACGTTGGCGGTGTCCGTACAGCTCTATTCGCTTGGCTGGTAGCCCAAAAGAACAACGGGACATTTATTTTACGCATTGAAGACACAGATAAGGTACGCGAAGTTGAAGGCAGTATCCAACAAATCGAAGAGAGTCTACATTGGCTTGGTATTAACTGGCAAGAAGGAATAGATGTTGGTGGACCTAATGCTCCTTATATTCAGTCAGAGAGGTTGGATATATACAAAAAATGGGCAGATAAACTTATAAGTAGCGGTAGGGCATACGCCGACCCATATTCGCCCGAACAACTCGAGGAGTTCCGTCAATCCGCTAAGACAAACAGGAAGCCGTTTTTATATCGCGAACACCGACCGGAAAACCCACCCGTTTGGGATGGTAGCCAACCGTTACGTTTCAAGTCGGATCCAAAACCTTACGAATGGGAAGATATCGTAATGGGTAAGCTGTCGACGGGACCCGAGGCTATCGATGATTTTATCCTGATCAAATCCGATGGGTATCCTACCTACAATTTTTGCCACATTATAGACGATGCAATGATGGGCATAACTCACGTCCTTCGCAGCCAAGAGTTTATAAGTTCAACTCCAAAATTTTTAAACCTCTACGAAGCGCTTGAAATTGAACGCCCTATCCTGGCAACCTTACCATATGTTATGTCGTTGGAGGGACAAAAGAAGCTAGGCAAAAGAGATGGAGCCAAGGATATACTGCAATACAAAAAAGAGGGGTTCTTGCCCGAAGCTATGGTAAACTTCTTAGCGACTTTAGGCTGGAACGACGGCACTGAACAAGAAGTTTTCTCAACCGCTGAACTTATAGATAAATTCTCGCTTGATCGGGTACAAAAAAGTCCTGCTAGGTTTGATGAAAAGCGCCTGCTATGGCTAAACGGGCAGTGGATACGAAGGCTGTCAATCAGCGACTTACTTCAACGCGTCCATGATTTTTGGCCGGAAGATGCTAATAGTGCCGATGAAACTTCGCGCCTAAGAATACTTGAGCTAGTCCAGGACCGTTTGAAAACATTATCCGATTTGCCGTCTTTGTCGTCGTATTTTTTTGCTGAACCCACGCCGGATTGGAGCATGGTCGAAACCGATAAACACTTAGGCAAACTTCGAAATAGAGAAGTGGTTGAACTTCTGGAAACTTCTCTATCTACGCTATCCGCTAGCAAATTTGACCCTGAAAGCCTACAACAAACCCTAAACTCGCTGCTCGTTTCTACTGGCCAGAAACCTGCCGTTTTATTCAGTATCATACGACTAGCGATGTCGTGGTCACCATTCAGCCCAGCTCTTAATGAAACACTTGCAACCTTGGGTACTGATAAAGTAAGAAAAAGGCTAGAATCAGCTATCGCACTGGGTTCGCAACAAATATAGCGGATCGGCTTTTCTTCTAACAACCCCTGGATTCTGCTATAATAACGCTTAAGCTATGGCGTTCAATAAAACAAGACTATTATGGGCTAGATTTCGTTGGTGGTATGATCGGCACCGAAAGTTCTTCTGGTCTATATGCAGTCTGGTTGTTATCGTTTTAGGCGGTGCTATCACGACATTTTTCGCACTACAGAACGCCAGACCCATAGCCACAGTCAAGAAAGTTGAAACCGCAAAAACGATTAAAAAATATTATTCGCCACTTACAGGCGAACCCGTTGCCAACGAAGCCGCTACTAAAGAGGCCGTTACTGGAGTTATGATTGAAAACAGTCCGGATGCTCGACCACAATCCGGCATTAAAGCTGGTGGGGTGATATTCGAAGCTATTGCCGAAGCCGGCATAACTCGGTTCCTAGTCTTGTACCAGCAAGAAAAACCACAAATAATCGGACCCGTTCGGAGTTTAAGAATATATGACATTGACTGGCTCGCTGCTTTTGACGCCAGCATAGCTCACGTAGGTGGCAGCGCTGCCGCTTTGGCTGAGATTCGAGATGGAAACTACCGCGACCTAGATCAATTCTTTAATGGTGACAGTTTTTGGCGTGCAAGCGATCGATATGCTCCCCATAACGTTTATACTAGCTTCAAACTTCTGGATGCGTTGAATAGTTCCAAAGGATATACAACATCTACCTTTACTGGTTTCAGCCGAACAGACGGCAAACCAAGTAAGAATCCGAACGCCACCAATATAAACATCGACATTAGCAGCAGTTTATATAACAGCTCATATATATATGATACCAAAACAAACACCTATGCTCGTAGCCAGGATGGGTCACCGCACATAGACCGTGAAATGGGACAAATTACACCTAGCGTAGTGGTCGCCATTCGCGTAGATGAAACAACCGTTCTCCAAGACGGTTACAGAGAAAGTATCACGACCATAGGCAGCGGCCCTGCTACGATTTTCCAAAACGGTACAGCGACTACCGCCACCTGGCATAAGGCCAGCCAATTAGGTCAATTATACTTTACTGATTCAAAAGGTAATAACATCCCGTTAATCCGCGGGCAAACGTGGATTGTTGCCGTTCCGAATAACGGCGGAGGAGTTTCATGGACGTAAAAAAAGCACCCAAACTAGCCAGCCAGTTTTGGCCAGAATTTATTAAAAGAAAGATCGTCTTAGTTGTCCTTATACAAATCTTTATTTCACTTACCGTTGGTGCTGTCCTAATATTTTCTGATGCCGTTGACGATAATCCTCTTTGGCTGTGGGTTATCGTGTCTTCCTTGTTTATAGTTCAATTAGTAGTATCAGTCCTGGTTGTAATTTCAATCACACGCCCAACCAAAGACCTGTTAGCTGCCATAATCAACGTCTCAGGTGAACAGCCGAAACTACCCCTCCCGAACCCTAACACAACCGCTAACGAACAAACGGGATTTCGTGACGCATTACAAACGATTTACCAACTATCTGCCGATAAGGATCAAGGGAAATCAGTTGAAAAAATAAAATTAGCCGAACAAAATAATTCGCTCATATCAGATGCGCTCGACATGACAAATTGCGGTTTTATAGCTCTTGATAAAAATAGGAAGGTTGTCTATTCAAACAAAACAGCCCCAGTTCATATCGATAGTCAGGGTGAAAAAATTATTAATTTGATTTTTAACGGCAGCGACACTCTGAACGCATGGCTGGACGAATGTGCAGAGAACTCGGTCCACGACGAGCACCTTTGGACACGAATACCAGACCACCTGCCAAACGAGGAGGGACGTCGTTTCTTTGATGTAATTGCTTCTTACCAGAAAGGCTCCGCGACCGAAACCGTACTGACCTTGTTTAACAGAACAGATTCTTACGTCGTAGACGAAGAAAATTTGGATTTCATTTCGTTTGCAGCCCACGAGCTTCGAGGCCCTATTACTGTCATTAAAGGCTATCTGGATGTGCTGGAGGACGAGTTGTCTGATGTACTAAAGGATGATCAGCCAGAGTTATTCCATAGGCTCGTTGTCTCATCAAACCGTCTGTCGGGATATATAGATAACATCTTAAATACTTCACGTTACGATCGTCGCCATCTTAAAATGAATCTATCCGAAGATACGGTCGCTTCAATTTACGATACGATTAGTGATGATATGAAGCTGCGAGCCGGAGCACAAAATAGATTATTATCGGTTAGTTTTCCTGCCGATTTACCAACTATCGCCGCGGACAGAGCTAGCATCGGCGAAGTCTTAGGAAATCTAATCGACAACGCAATTAAATACAGCAATGAGGGCGGACTTATTAGGGTTGACGCCAAGGCAAACGGCGATTTTGTAGATATTTCAGTTGCCGATAACGGTATCGGCATGCCCGAAAGTGTCGTCAGTCAGCTTTTTCAAAAGTTCTATCGTTCCCACCGTTCCCGGGAAACCGTTGCCGGCTCGGGCATTGGACTTTATATAAGCAAAGCGATAGTAGAATCTCATGGTGGTAAAATCAGCGTCCGCAGTGAAGATGGACATGGGTCGACATTCACCGTATCGCTGCCGATCTATGCGACGGTTGCAGATAAACTGAAGGCAGAGGATAATAGCAACGAAGGTCTCATTAATGAGGGCAACGGTTGGATAAAAAATCACTCAATGTATAGGAGTTAACTAAAACATGGCAATTAAAACAATACTGTGTATCGAAGACGACCGGTTTATCGGCGAAATGTATGTACGAAGTCTAAAGAAAGCTGGTTACGACGTCGATTGGGTGGTTGATGGCAATGATGGGCTAATAACGGCACGCAATAAGCAATACGACGTAATCCTACTCGACGTCATGCTGCCAGAACGGCGAGGAACAGAGATTTTGGATGCGCTTCGTGGCGGTAAAGAAGATCTGATACCTAAAACGCACGTAATAGTCCTAACAAACTTCCAGCAAGATGATGAGTCCCGCATAGCTATGCAAAAACATGCCGACGCCTATCTAATTAAAGCTGAAATTACACCAAAAAAACTTATTTCTGTTATTGAAAAGCTTGATGATAGAGCTGTCACGCCCTAGACATAACCCCTGTTAGTTGATAAAGTAATGGCCAGGGTCTCATCGTCTAACGGTTAGGACACCAGGTTCTCATCCTGGCAATCCGGGTTCAATTCCCGGTGAGATCACCAATTTTAACGGGTGCTGTATTCCGCCACTGCTTTAATAAATGGTATGGTATTGCATGGTCATTATTGGTAGATATTTATGCTTTGCTTAGATATTATATTGGTTACGCTTGCACGATGTGGGCTAATCGTAAATACTTATCATTAATAGGAGATTTGAATGATAGATATAGAATACACTTCAGATAGCTTTAGAACCACAGACGAGCAGGCTTCCGAGGTGAGGGCCTGGAGAGGTCGCTATAACGGCTTAGTTACTATACTGGGGAACTTGGGCACGCAGGTTCTAGTACGTAGGACCATCGAAACTGATCGTGATGTTGCTCCGCATAGATTCGTACGAAACGCTGTCCATGAATATATCTTTCCACCTCAAGAAACAACAGTCGCTGAAGACAGGTCCGAAGTGACTGATGCCACATCCGGCTATAGTTTACATCACGAAGAAGTGGTAAGAGAATACGACGAGACTCAGGTAATAAGTTATTTACGAATGAATTACGATGATTCCAACGGTAGAGTAGAGTTTGGTATTAAAGCACTAAAGGGTGAATCCGATTTACCCCATGATGTAGCTACCGCCATATCCGAAGTCGAAGCTTCCAGCTTCACAGCTGAGTAGGTTGAGCAAATGGCTTATCTTTTATAATAAACAGTTTCGTCTTGGTGTTTTTGCAAAGATTAGTCTCAAATTCGAGCAATGGGGTTCACCAAAGTTTGACATTTAACCACAAGCAGATTAATCTAGAGATATCAACTCATAAAGGGGATAGTATGGACAGACTAGCAAAAAGATTAAAAAAGAAAAACTTAGCCCAAATGCGAATCGAACTAGCTCATGCGCATCTAATTGTCGCGCTGCTTTCAATCGCTTTAATCGCCCTGTTATCACTGGGATCAACGCAACCGGTATCGTTCGATGCAACGATGTCTGCAATCTGCGTCATATTACTAAGTATTGTCACAATCGTGTCAGTTTGTATATCAGTAACTTTGTACACTAAGAAATAGTTCTGTCTATTTAGCTCAACACTTGTAAATACTAACCATAATCGTCATAATATCAGCAGGTTATTATTAGAAGTAGGGGGCATTATTAAACCAGTAACGATAACCCGCTTTTGGAACCGACGCATTAGTGAGGTTGCAATTCTAGTCGCAATGGTTGTCATTGCTTTGTTTGCGTGGAATTATTTTTCGCTAAGTCCGCATATTAGCCGTTTAATAGTAGTAGATACTCCGGCGGTTGTGCTTGCTTCAATTACACTAATCTTAGCTATAGTTTCACTTTTTTGGTGTCCTAAGAAATACATATTCATTCAATCTTTAAGTTTGTTCCTACTTCTATCAGCTACAGCCGCAACTATCGTAGTCACTACAGGAAACACCTCCTCAACTTTCGTGTCCTTGTGGATGATCGTTTGCTTTTTCGCTGGTCTATTCAGTGTTTGGGGATTATTGCCGATTGTTATAGCTACCAGTGGATTTATTGCTGCTCAATATATAAACCACGAACTGACAACAACCGTTTTGGTGGCTTCGATTTTTAGCAGCTTAATTCCACTCGTGGCGGGTTTTATTATATGGCACGGCAAATCAGCTGGAGATGAAGCCGATAATGACAACAAGGCCTTTAAAAGTCTTGCAAATGAGCTTAGTGCTGTTGCTAGCAAGTCCGAAGTCGTTATTAATGCCATTGGCGACGGAGTAATCGCAATCGACAACCAGGGAATAATTCAACTTATTAATCCCGCCGCTCAAAATATTATCGGATGGGGCAAGCAAGATGCGATAGCCCTGAGCTACAAGTCTGTATTAAAACTAATAAATCAAAAGGATGAGCCGCTTGATCCGTCGGTCGACCCAATCCAACAATCGCTAAATTCAAACCAAGAAATAAGGACAAATAATATTAACTTGTTGACTAACAGCGGTAAAAAGCTGATGATTTCGCTGGTCGCATCGCCAGTGGGGGAGATTGGGTCGGGTGTTATCGCGGTCTTCCATGACATAACTAAAGAAAAGGCCGAGGAGCGCGAACAGGCCGAATTTATCAGCACAGCCAGCCACGAGATGCGCACACCGGTCGCCTCGATTGAAGGCTATCTGGGGTTAGTCCTGAACCCGCAAACAGCACAAATCGACGACAGAGCTCGCGATTTTATACTAAAAGCCCATGCATCTGCCGAACATTTAGGCTTCTTGTTCCAAGACCTTTTGGACGTTGCAAAGTCAGACGACGGAAGAACATCTAATAAACCTCGTGTTATTAATCTCGTAACATTTGTCAAAGAAATCGTACAGGGTTTGAAGCAAAAAGCTACAGATAAGGGTCTGCGTATAGTGTTCAAGCCGATGCCCGACAATACCACCGAAAGGCATATTGCGCCGTCGTACTCAGTTAATCTAGACAACGACCATATAAGAGAGATTGTTAATAATCTGGTTGAAAATGCTATTAAATACACTCCCGCAGGTGAGATTGTTGTCGACGTTACCGGCGATGACGAACATGTCACGATTAGCGTAAAAGATAGCGGAGTAGGGATTCCCGCCGAAGACATGCAACACTTATTCCAAAAATTCTATCGCGTCGATGATAAAAACACTCGCGACATCGGTGGTACTGGTCTTGGGCTATATTTATGCCGACGCTTGACCGAAATCATGGGCGGCCGAATTTGGGCCGAAAGCGTTTATTCAAAGGGTAGTACGTTTTATGTTGAACTGCCAAGAATAAGCAACCAGGACGCAACCCGCCTACTTGAACAGCAAAATAGGAATGATAAGATAAATGAAATGAAAAAAGCAGCTCCGTCACCTGTAATGCAAACAGCTCCAATTGACATCGTTAATCCCGTATCTCAACCGAAACAAGTTACAAACATAACAAACCCTGTTCAACAATTACACACAGTTCCACGCGGTCAAGCCTTAACCCCCGAACAAATTGCCGCCTACGTATCCAGACAACGTGCACTGGCTCAACAACAAGCAAAGCCACAACTATCCCGACCACAATCAATCAGTGTTCCCACTAGGGAGCCAAGGCAATGAGGACAATAAACATTAGGGCTATGGTATTTTTAACCATGTTTGGTTACAATGGAGGTAAATATGACCAAAATAATGCTAGTTGAAGATGACAAGAGCTTGCGTGAAATCTATGGCGTACGGCTTTTGGCGGAAGGTTACGAAATTATTTCCGCAGGTGACGGCGAAGAAGCATTGGCAATGGCTGTCAAAGAAAAGCCAGACTTAATCCTAAGTGACGTAATGATGCCTAAAATCAGCGGTTTCGACATGTTGGATATTTTGCGTTCGACACCTGAAACTAAAGATATTAAGGTCATCATGATGACAGCTCTTAGCAGCGAGGACCAACGCGCACGCGGAGAAACTCTCGGCGCTAACAGATACCTAGTCAAGTCACAAGTTGGGATCGAAGACGTTGTAAGAACGGTACATGACGTTCTTGCAGACGTACCGGTAACTGCTGCTCCAAAAATCCAGAGATTCGGTGTACCAGCGCAAACAGCAGCTATTAATCAGCCAGTTTCCGTCACCCCAAGGCCAATTGCGCAACCAGCGCAACCTGCAGCTCCAATACAACAGCCGGTTACGCAACCTACACCCCAAGCTAGGCCAATTGCCATAAATATTCCGACAACACGCCCAGAGTTACCGCCGGCCCCGGCTAAACCATCCGCACCAGCACCAATACCCGTTGCGCAACCAGCGCAACCTGCAGCTGAACCATCCGCACCGTTAGAGCCGCGACCGACATCAGCTACAGTAGCTCCTCTAGTACCAGAGCCTCCGATTTATGAGACGACACCAGCTCTTCAGCCACAACGACCCGCAACTCCTCCTGTACCAGCTCCGGTTGCACCAGCCCCCACGACAGCACCAGTAGAACTACCGCAGCCAACCGCACCCTTTTCAACTGCAGCACCAGCATCATTAGGCGACCGGGTAATAAACCCAATCACGCCTAAAGCTCCAGCCCAAGACATCGCATCCATGATAAACCATGAATTGAACGACGGTTCGGACACAATGCCCAACAACCCCCCACAATAATGTCAACTGATCAAACTGAACCAAAGAGGTTAAACAAACATTTAGCCCTTATTTTGGGGATTTCTAGACGTGAGGCTGACGACCTCATCGATCAACGCAAAGTTATGATTAATGATACCACTGCTTCACTTGGAGCCCGCTTTGTAGAGAGCGACAAAATAACCGTCAACGGCAAAGAAATTAAAGATGAAGTTGAGTATCAATATTTAGTATTAAACAAGCCCGTTGGATACGTTTGTTCAAGAAAAAAACAAGGTGAAAATCCGACCATATACGATCTTTTACCGAATAAATACCATAACCTAAAACCAGTCGGACGATTAGATCTTCATAGTAGTGGAATTGTACTTTTGACTAACGATGGCGACCTTGCATTTCATCTAACACACCCAAGTTTCCACAAAACAAAAATATATAATGTAAGGTTAGATAAAAACCTAGAACCACTACACCAACAAATGATAAGCGACCACGGCATAAGCCTAGAAGACGGACCTAGTAAGTTAATATTGGAAAGAATGAACGAATCCGACAGGAAGAGTTGGGTTGTAACAATGCAGGAGGGGAGAAACCGTCAAATCCGCCGCACATTCGGCGCCCTTGGTTATACCGTTATTAAACTTCATAGAACAAATTTTGGGAATTATACGCTTGGTGATATAAAGCCTGGAAAGTATATACTTGTCGATATTCGATAGGCGATATATTAGTTAATAATGGTCATGTTCGCAGGTTAGTCTTTTCTCTGTTATAATAACCCCTGATATGGCGTCAAAATTACCATCAGTTGCAATCATCGGCCAAGCGAACGTTGGCAAGAGTTCGCTTTTTAATCGTTTCATGCACAATCAACAGGCAATCGTAGCCCGAGAGGCTGGAACAACTCGAGACAACGTCCTAGGGCGCGTAGAGTACCTTGACCGAAGCTTTTGGCTTGTTGATACTGCTGGGCTTAAAGACCCCGATGACGAATTCGAGGAATCTATCCAGGACCAGATTTCCGAAGCTGCTGATTCGGCGGACGTAATTCTAGTAGTAGTTGATAGTAATCAATATCCGAGCGACCAAGATAGACAAATTGCCAAAAAAGCCCTAAAGAGTAAGAGGGACGTAATTTTACTCGCAAATAAAGCAGACTTAAAGGGTAGTCTGCCAATTGATGAATTCAGGCGTCTAGGCATAAAACAAATTATACGGACTAGCGCCGAGCACAACCTAGGAATCACAGAGGTTCTTGACGAAATAGCCGGACTCATACCGGCAGCAAGCGAATTTATACCCGATGACATTCTTAGAATCGCCCTAATTGGCCGACCAAATGTCGGTAAAAGTCATTTGTTTAATACTCTCGCCGGCAAACAACAGGCTATCGTGGCTAATGTAGCTGGGACCACTAGAGACATTAATCGAGTGTCCATTAAATACGGCGGTCGTGACATCGAACTGCTCGACACTGCTGGTATTAGAAAACAAGGTAAACAAGAGGTGGGAATCGAGAAATTCAGTGTTTTGCGCA
>Ga0181520_10006353_pt1 | contig 18116 bp, 16 predicted proteins | sample PEATcosm2014_Bin_29_FD_132451 | JGI IMG/M metagenome (GOLD analysis project Ga0181520, IMG submission 132451) | Peatland microbial communities from MTU Mesocosm Facility, Houghton, MI, USA - PEATcosm2014_Bin02_30_metaG | ecosystem: Environmental > Terrestrial > Soil > Wetlands > Peat | place...
CGCGGGAAGACGGTCGTGATGGTGACCCACGAGCCTGAGGTCGCCGCCTATACCAAGCGGGTCATCGCCATGCGCGACGGGGCCGTCGTTTCCGACGCGCCGGTGCGGGAGAGGCGGAGGGCGAGCGAGGACCTTGCCGCTTGGAGGAAGACCCATAGCCTCCTCGCGGGGGAAGGGGAAAGGTCATGACGCTCGCCAAGCTAGCCAGCGCCTCGATGCGCAGCATCTTCAGGAACAAGATGAGGAGCTTCCTCACCTCGCTCGGGATCATCATCGGCGTCTGCTCGGTCATCGTGATGGTCGCCGTGGGCTCGGGCTCGCAGGCCCAGATACACAAGCAGATCGCGGCGATGGGCACGAACCTCCTCATGGTCATGCCCCCCCGCGGGCCGCGGACCGCCAACCGGCTCACCTTGGCTGACGTGCAGAGGCTGCGCGCCGAGTCGAGCTATATAAGCGCGATCACCGGGGAAGTCCGGATCGGCAGCACCAACGTCGTAGGGGGCAACAGCTATTGGACGACGACCGTCTACGGAGTCGAGCCCGACTATATCGTCATCAAGGATTGGCCCGTGCAGTCGGGAGAGTTCTTCGGCGAAAAGGACCTCGCGAGCCGCAGCAAGACGGCGGTGCTCGGAACGACGGTCGCGGCCAAGCTCTTCCCGGACCAGGACCCCATCGGCAAGTCCATCCGCATAGGGACGACGCCCTTCACGGTCGTGGGCCTCCTCGCGAGCAAGGGCTCGAACGCGATGGGCGCCGACCAGGACGACGTCGCGATGGTGCCCCTCGATACGGCGCTCAACCGCCTCATGGTCGACGGGCGCATCAACTCGATAGAGATGAGCGCGGTGAGCGAGGACCTGATGGCCGCCGCCCAGGCCGAGGCGACGAGCATCCTGCGCGAGTCGCACAAGCTCGCCGCCGGCGCCGACGACGACTTCGACGTGATGAACCAGTCGCAGATCATCCAGACCGCCTCGCAGACGGCCCAGACCCTGACGGCCCTCCTCGCGGCGATAGCGGGCGTGTCCCTCGTCGTCGGCGGGATCGGCATCATGAACATCATGCTCGTGTCGGTGACCGAGCGGACGAGGGAGATAGGCATACGCATGTCGGTGGGCGCCCGGAGGAGGGACATCCTCCTGCAGTTCCTCTCGGAATCGGTCTTCCTGAGCCTCCTCGGCGGCATCATCGGCATCCTGCTGGCCCTCGCCCTGTCGTACGGACTGCAGCGCTTCCTGAACACGCCCACCGTGGTGAGCCCGTCCATCATCGCCGCGTCCGCGGGCTTCGCGGCCGCGGTCGGGATATTCTTCGGCTTCTATCCCGCGAGGAAGGCCGCCAAGCTCTATCCTATCGACGCCCTTCGCTACGAATGACGAGGAGATGAACATGAGAACAGCAACGAGGATCGTCGCTCTCGTCCTTCTGGCGGCGCTAGTCTCGATGGCCCCCGCGGGCGCCGAGGACGCGCTCACGCTCCAAAAGGCCAGGGCCCTGACGCTTTCGCGCTCCGCGACCCTGCGCGGCGCCAGTCTCGGCGTCGATGCCGCCACGCTCGCCGCCCAGGCCCAGGGCTACGCCGCCCTTCCCGACCTCTCGGCCACGGCCGGCGCCTCCTACGGGTACTTCTCCGACGCGACCCAAGCGGCGAACGCCCTGGCCGAGTCGGCCCAGCTCGACGCCTCCGCCACCGTCTTCGACGGCGGCCGGACCTCGGATCTCGTGAAGAAGTACGGCTACGCCACGGAGGCGGCGCGGGAGAGCCTACGCTCGACGCGCATATCCCTCGTCGGCCAGGCCGATGCCGCCTTCTTCGCCGTTCTCGAGGCCGAGGCCTCGGTCGACGCCGCGACGAGCGACCTCGAGGCGGCGAAGGCGCGCCAGGATATAGCCCAGGCCAAGATCGACGCCGGCAGCCTTTCCAAGTCCGCCTACCTCCAGACCGAGGCGGACACCGCCGGCTACGAGACGACGCTCGTCCTGGCGAAGAAGACTCTCGCCTCGGCCAAGGCAAAGCTCTCGTCCCTCACCGGCCTGCCCGCGGCCACTGCTCTCACGCCGATCGATTTCTCGAGCTACGACGGCCTGCTCTCCAAGCTTTCCGCTCTCGACGAGGCCGGCATCGACGCTCTCGCGGCCAAGGTCACTTCCCTCGCCGAGGCCAACAGCCCCGTCCTCACGGTCAATGCCCTCGCCGGCCGGCAGGCGGAATTGGCGGTGGCGATAGCCAAGAAGGCCTATCTGCCGACCGTCTCGGCCGGTCTCGCCCAAGGCCTGTCCTACGGAAGCGCGTCGGGCCTCTCCTATCCGGGGAGCGTATCGCTGACGGCGTCGATGAGCCTCGACCTATGGACTACGAAGAACGCCATAGATTCGGCCTCCGTCGCCTCGGCTCAGGCCGACCTGATCGCGAGCCAGGGCGAGACCGACCTCGACCTCGGCGTCGTCCAGGCCCTCTACGAGTGGATATCCTCCGCGGGCTCCATCGGCTCTGCCTCCAAGGCCCTCGACTACGCGCGGAGCAACTACGACAATGTGCTCGAGCAGTTCAAGCTTTCCAGCGCGACCACCTCGGACCTTTCCACCGCGGAGGCCCTCGTGAGCGCCGACGAGACCGCCCTCATTACGGCGCGCTACGGTTTCCTCTCGAGCCTCTCGACGCTCTCGGGCCTCGCGGGGCTCGAGGACGAGGGCGAGATACTGGCCCTTTTGCGATAGAATAGGAGCACCTGCATGAACCGGTTAATCAGGAAAGGCACGAGGCTCGCATCGATCGGCGTCGCCCTCCTCGTCTTCGCCGCGCTCACGGCCCTGGCCGTCCTGATCTTCCGCGAGATCGCCAAGGGAAGCCTGCTCGAGAGCCGCAACGACGCCGAGGAGACGGTCAACCTCCTCCTGGCGGGACTCCGCGACCATGACGACTTCGGCTCGGCCATCGAGGGCTCGGAAGAGCTCAAGAAGAAAGTGGTCGGCGTAGCCGCCTACGCGTCCGCGGGCGACAGACTGTATACCTGGGGAACGACTCCCGCAGTCCTCGGCCTTCCGGCCCCGAAGGGAGAGGAGCTTCCGAGCCCCGCCCCGCGGGGCTATCGGGACGTGCCCGCGAACGATTCGATAGCGATGCTCTTCCGTCCCTTTCGCGCGGGGCCGCCTCCCTCTCACGGCCGTCAGGAGGACGCGCATGGCCCGAGGGGGAGACGCCTGCCCGCCACGGGCTTCCTGTTTACGACCCTGAGCCGGGCCGACCTGATGTATCTCGAGGTCCGCGAGCCCGGATATTGGAGACAGAGGCGCCTGGCCGCGGTCCTATTCCCCCTGATAGAGGCCGCCCTGGCCGCTTTGATCCTCTTCGTCCGCATGCTCCTGTTGCGCAACGCCGAATACCGGCGCCGCATCGAGGAACAGCGGAATCTCGTCGTGCTCGGGACGGCCGCGAGCACTTTGGCCCACGAAATCAAGAATCCGCTCTTGTCCATCAAGCTGCAGACCCGAATACTCGAGAAGACCTACCCGCAAGACGCGCGGCGGGAGCTGGGCATCATCGACGACGAGGTCGAGCGGCTCTCGGCCCTGAGCCATCGCGTGGGCGACTACCTCCGCGATCCCGCGGGCAACCCGAGGCCGATAGACCCGGCGGATATCGCCCTCGAGGTCTGCATGAGACTCTGCGGGCGCAATATCCTGCGCGTGCTGGAACCGCCTCCCCCCGCTCTCCATATGGATCCCGAGCGTCTCCGCTCGATCCTCGAGAACCTCCTGCGCAACGCCATCGAATCGGGCGGTCCGGAAGAGGCCCTATCCATCGAGGTCGGGGCGGAGGGAGGCGCCGCCCGCATCGAGGTGCTCGATCGCGGCGCCGGCCTCGCGCCGGAGGCGAGGAACAGTCTGTTCGATCCCTTCTTCACGACGAAGAGCAGGGGCACGGGCATCGGCCTCGCCATATGCAAGCGCTTCGTCGAGGCGGCGGGCGGCTCGATCGTCCTCGAGCCCCGCGCCGGCGGCGGCTGCCGGGCGCGTCTGGTGTTTCCGGCATCGGAGGCCTCGGCATGAAAGTACTCGTAGCGGACGACGAGCGGAATATCCGGGAATCGATACAGAAGCTCCTCGAGCTCGAGGGCATCGACTCCTCCCTGGCCTCAGACGGGCGGGAGGCGGTCGAGCTCCTGAAGTCCGAGGCCTACGACGCCGTAGTCACCGACCTCAGGATGCCGGGCATGGGCGGACAGGAACTCTTGGAGCGGATTAGGGGCGACGGCCTACGCTTCCCCGTCATCATGATCTCTGCCCTCGGCGAGATCAACGATGCCGTGAAGGCCCTCAAGTCGGGCGCGACCGACTACCTCATCAAGCCCTTCGATCCCGACGAGCTGATCCACAAGATCCGCTCCGCCGTGTCGAACAGACGGCGCGAGGACCAAATCGAGGCAGGCGCGCGGACCGAAGTCGCCCCTTCGCGGTTCGTCGGCGAGAGCGAGGTCGCGCGCGCGCTCAAGAGGGCCATCGACAAGATAGCCCGGAGCGACACGACCGTGCTCATAAGCGGGGAGAGCGGATCGGGCAAGGAGGTCGTCGCGAGGGAGATACACTCGCTCTCGCCCCGCTCGGAAGAGGCCTTCGTCGCCGTGAACATAGGCGGAATCCACGAAAGCCTCATGGAGAGCGAGCTCTTCGGCCACGAGAAGGGCGCGTTCACCGGGGCCGACGGACGCAAGATCGGGCTCTTCGAGCTCGCCGGAGCGGGCACCCTCTTCCTGGACGAGATAGGCGAAATGCCCCTGCCCCTCCAGGTCAAGCTCCTGCGAGTCCTCCAGGAACGCAGGATCAGGCGCCTCGGAGGCACGCGCGACATACCCGTCGGAGCCAGGATACTCTCCGCGACGAACAGGGACATCGAGACCATGGTTCGCGAAGGTCGGTTCAGGGAGGACCTCTATTATCGCCTCAACGTGGTCCGCGTCGAAGTCCCGCCCCTTCGCGAGCGCCGAGCGGACATAGGACCCATCGCGGGACATATCCTGGAGAAACTCTGCGCGCGCATGGGACGGGGAAGGGCGCGGCTCGGGCCGGGAGCGGAAGAGGCCCTCTCGGGATATTCCTTCCCCGGCAACGTCCGTGAGCTCGAGAACGTCCTCGAGCGCGCGCTGATCTACGCCGAGGGCGAGGAGATACTCGCCGCCGACCTCGACTTCTCCGGACGTCTGGGCTCGGGGCTCAAGGCCCTCCCTCCGGCGACCGCATCGAGGGCGGGAGCATCGCCTAAATCCCTGGATACTGTGGAACGCGACGCCATCGAGCAGGCCCTCGCCAAGCAAGGCGGCAATCGTACCAAGGCGGCCGAGGAACTCGGGATAAGCCGGAGGACGATACTCAACAAGATAAAGAAATACGGACTCTAGCCAATTTCAAGCCTCGGTTAATTTCGAAATTGGCCCACTCGATTGCGCCCCGCTTTCCGTCCAATTGACATTTGAGGACATGCCGCTATATCCTCCATCATTGTCCAGCCCAGGGCAGGGATATCTAAAGGAACCCAGAGGATGCAACTTTCCGTCAAAGACGCCGCCGGCGTCTTGAACGTCTCCGAGAAAACCATCTACCGATGGATCAAGCAGTCCGTGATTCCCGCCTATCGAATCAACGAGCAGTACCGTTTCAACAGGACGGAGCTCCTCGAATGGGCGACTTCGAGAAGGATACAGGTATCTCCGACCATCTTCGCCGAGGGCGAGCCCAGCTCCACTCCCCTTCCCAGCCTCCTTGAAGCCCTGAAGGCCGGCGGCGTCGCCTATCGCGTCAGCGGCGGGGACCAGGCTTCGGTGCTGCAATCCATAGTGGAGTTCCTCAAGCTCCCGGAGGAGGTCGACCGCGAGTTCCTCTACAAGGTCCTCCTCGCGCGAGAGAGCCTGGGCTCCACCGGCATCGGCGACGGCATCGCGATCCCCCACGTGCGGAACCCCGTGGTCCTCCACGTCTTCAAGCCCACGGTCACTCTCTGCTTCCTCGAGAACGCCATAGATTTCCACGCGATAGACGGCAAGCCCGTGCGCATCCTCTTTACCCTCATAAGCCCGTCGGTGCGGGCGCATCTGCACCTTCTCTCCAGGTTGGGCTTCGTGCTCAGGAACCAGGCCTTCAAGGACGCCCTCCAGCGGGAAGCTTCCCGCGACGAGCTGATGCGGACCCTTTCGAGCGCCGAAGACGCCATCACGACCGCTGAGTAGGCCATGACGCTCGACTTGATACTTATCGCGATGGCCCTTTCGGCCGTAAGCGGCCTGCCCGGCCTCTTCATGGCACGGGGCTCGGCCTGGGCGCAGCGTATCGCCGTCATCCTCATATGCGCGGCCTCGCTCGCGGGCCTTTCGGGAGCCTTCCTCGGACTCCTCGTCCCCGGAATCGCCGCCGGCTCGGCTTTCCCATGGCCTTTAGCCGGCCCTCCATCGCTGGGGACGGAAGGCGGCCTCGTCGGGATCGACGGCCTCAGCTCCTTTTTCCTGGTCCCGGTTTTCCTCGTGGGCTGCCTCGGCTCGATCTACGGCTTGGGATACTGGCCCCAGGCGCACCGCCCCGCGAGCGCGCGCAGGCTCCAGCTCTTCTGGGGCCTCCTCGTCGCCGGCATGGCCCTCCTCCTCGTCGCCAAGCATGCTCTGACCTTCATACTCGGCTGGGAGGTCATGGCCCTATCGTCCTTCTTCCTCATCGCGGTCGAGGATAGGGAATCGGAGAGCCGGAAAGCCGGCTTCATCTACCTGATAGCGACCCATATCGGCAGTCTGTCCATATTCGCCATGTTCGCGCTCTGGAAATGGACGACCGGGTCTTTCGCCCTGGGGCCGATCTCCGCCGGAGTCGCTGGGATGGGCGCGTTGAGCGCCCTCTTCTTCCTCGCCCTGATGGGCTTCGGTCTCAAGGCGGGGATCATGCCCCTGCATTTCTGGCTTCCGGGAGCGCACGCGAATGCGCCCAGCCACGTTTCCGCGATGCTCTCGGGCGTCGTGCTGAAGATGGGAGTCTATGCCCTCGTCCGCTTCGTCTTCCTGATGCCCGAGGCGCCTCCGTCCTGGTGCGGCGCGGTGCTCGGCCTGGGCATGATCGGCGGCCTCCTCGGAGTCGTCTTCGCGATAGCCCAGCACGACCTCAAGCGGCTCCTGGCCTACCACAGCATCGAGAACATAGGCATCATCATGATGGGCCTCGGCCTCGCGATGCTCGGCCGCTCCGCCCATCGGGCCGATTGGCTGGTCCTAGGCCTGGCGGGCTGCCTCCTTCACGTTTGGAATCACGGCCTCTTCAAGTCCCTCCTCTTCCTGGGCGCCGGCTCGGCGATCCGCGGCGCGCGGAAGAGGCGGATCGACCTCATGGGCGGTCTCGCGAAATCCATGCCGTGGACGGCCGCCCTCTTCCTCGCCGGCGCGGTGGCCATCTGCGGCCTCCCGCCCCTGAACGGCTTCGTGAGCGAGCTTCTCGTATACCTCGGCCTCTTCCGGACGGTAGGGCTGCCGGGCGAGCCCGTGTCGGCGGCGGTCGTGGCGGCGCCCGTCCTCGCGATGATCGGCGCCTTGGCCTTGGCCTGCTTCGTGAAGGTCTACGGGATCGCCTTTCTCGGTTCGTCCCGCCGCCCCGATTCGGGCCCGCTTTCGGGAGGGGTCCGGGAGTCGCCTGCCAGCATGCTCGCGCCCATGTCGGTCCTGGCCCTTTGCTGCGCCCTCATCGGCTGCGTGCCCGCCCTCGTAGGCCCCCTCCTGGACGCGGCCATCGGGTCGGTCGTGGCCATCGGGTATGTCGTCGGGGGCGCGGCGGGCGCCGTGAACACGGCGGCCGTCTCGCCTGCGACGCTCGGGGAGCTGCCACGAATAGCCGACCTCGCTCCGCTACGGCCCATCGGACTCGTTTCCGGGATCCTGCTCGTGACGATCGTCTGTCTGGCGGCCTTCCAGTGGCTCCGCTCGAGGCGGGTCCGGCGCGTGCCCACCTGGGACTGCGGCTACGCGGCCCCCGGCCCGCGCATGCAATACACCGCCTCTTCCTTCGCGCGGACTATCACCGCCATGTTCGCCTGGGCCCTTCGCCCGCGCGAGAGCGTCCCGAGGATCGAAGGCGCCTTTCCCGCGCCGTCGCGGCTGGAGAGCCACGTCGACGACGCGGTGCTGGACGGGCTCATCCTGCCCGCGGCCCGAGGGACCGCGCGTTTGTTCGGATGGTTCCGCAGGTTCCAACGAGGCCTCGCGCAACAGTACATCCTCTATATCCTCGTCATCCTGGTACTGCTGCTCTGCACGCTCATCCCCTTCGGGGACTTGATCCCGCGGATCTTCTCGCGCTAAGGCCGGCCATGATCGATACGATTGCCCATATAGCCCTGCTCGTCCTCCTGCCCCCCCTCCTTCTCGGGACGATCGACAAGACCAAGGCGCGCTTCGCCGGCCGAGTCGGCGCTCCCCTGCTCCAGCCCTATTTCGACATCCTGAAGCTCGCGCGAAAAGGCCTCGTCCTGAGCGCGACCACGACCTGGGCCTTCCGCATGGGACCCGTCATAACGCTGGTAGCCGTGGCCGCGGCCGGACTCCTCGTGCCCTTCGGCGGCTCGGGCGCGCCGATCGGCTTCTCGGGCGACCTGATTCTCTTCGCCTACCTTTTCGGCCTGGCCCGCTTCTTCACGACGACGGCCGCCCTCGACACGGGCTCCGCCTTCGAGGGGATGGGCGCCTCGCGCGAAGCCGCCTTCTCCTGTCTCACGGAGCCCGCGCTGTTCTGCGCCTTCCTCGTCCTGGCGAGGCTCTCGGGCTCTCTGTCCCTGGGCGAGATGCTCCCGGTCCCGTCGGGCTGGTCCTTTTCCGGAGCCGCCGCGCCCCTGATCCTGATCAGCCTGGGCCTCGTCGTCATCCTCCTCGCCGAGGCCTGCCGCATCCCGGTGGACGATCCGAATACCCATCTCGAGCTCACCATGATCCACGAGGCCATGATCCTGGATCACGGCGGCCCTCTCCTCGGGATGATCCTCTATTCGTCGTCCATGAAGCTCTTCGTCCTGGGGGCCGTCCTCATGAGCGTGATAGCGCCCTTCCATACGGGAACGGCCTACCTGGATTGGGCCCTCTTCGTCGGCGAGATGCTCGCGCTCGCCGTCGCGATAGGCGCGCTGGAGTCCCTGACGGCCAGACTCAAGATGCGCCGGGTGCCCTACCTCCTCGTGAGCGCGATACTGTTCTGCGGCTCGGGCTTCGTACTTCTGGTGAGGTGAGGATAGATGATAGATCTTCTGAACGCCCTGCTCGTCATCGTGCTCGCGATGAACCTCTTCGCCCTCGGCACGAGCCGGATATTCTCGGTCATCCGCATCGTCGCCGCCCAGGGCGCCCTCCTCGGCGCCCTGCCCCTCCTCATGCACCAGCGCCTCAGCCTCCCCGTCGCCATCGCGGCCGTCGCGGCGGTCGCCCTCAAGGGGATAGTCATACCCTCCATCATGATGCGCGCCCTGCGCGACGCTCCGATCAAGCGCGAGGTCGAGCCCTTGATCGGCCTCCTGCCCTCCATCGTCCTCGGCGCCCTGGCGACCGCCTTCGCCCTCCTCATCTCGGGACCCTTCGTCAACGCCGATCGGGGCGCGAGCGCGCTGATCGTCCCGGCCTCCATCGCGACGATCCTGATCGGCTTCCTCCAGCTCACGACCCGGTACAAGGCGATCAGCCAGGCGGTCGGCTACCTGATCCTGGAAAACGGCATCTACATATTCGGGATGCTCCTCGTCGAGGCTATCCCCCTCGTCGTGGAGATGGGCATGCTCCTCGATCTCCTGGTCGGAGTCTTCGTCATCTCGATCATCGTCAATCACATCAACCGGGCGTTCTCCTCGATGGATACGCGCCGGCTGGTCTCGCTCAAGGAGTGACTAAGGTGGCTTTCGCCCTGATCTTCATGCCGATGCTGATGGCGGGCCTCGCCATGGCCATCCCCTCGAATCGGCTGAGGCCCTGGCTCCTGCCGGTCGCGGCGGCGGCCCATTCGGGGCTGACCATCTACGTCCTCATGAGGGCCGAGCTGCAGTCTCCCTCGCCCTGGCTCGTCCTGGATCCCCTGGGCAGGCTCATTCTCCTCGTCGTCAGCGGCCTCTTCCTCTTCTGCTCGATCTACGCCGCCGGCTACCTGAAATACCGGCAGGAGCGCTCCAATCGCGTATTCTGCGCCTGCCTCCTGTTCTTCCTCGGGCTCATGAGTCTCATCGCCTGGTCCCACCACCTGGGCCTCCTCTGGGTCGCCATGGAGGCGACCACCCTCGTCACGGCTCCGCTCATCTACTTCAATCGCTCCAAGCGCAGCATCGAGGCCACCTGGAAGTATCTCCTCGTCTGCTCGGTCGGAATCGCCCTCGCCCTGCTCGGCACTTTCTTCCTCGCCTATTCCGCGATGCAAGGAGGCTGCACGCCGAGTCTCCTCCTCGAGGACCTCGTCGCCTGCGCGCCCCGCCTTTCCAAGACCTGGCTGCGCGCCGCCTTCATCCTCCTCCTCGTCGGCTACGGCACCAAGATGGGCCTCGCGCCGATGCACACGTGGAAGCCCGACGCCTACGGCGAGTCGCCCGGCGTCATCGGGGCGGTCTTCGCGGGATGCGTCACCAGCTGCGCCTTCCTCGCCTTCCTCCGCGTCTACCAGATATGCGCGGCCGCCGGCGAAGGCGTCTTCGCCTCGAGGCTCCTGCTCTTCATGGGCCTCTTCTCGATGGCGGTCGCGGGCCTCTTCATGATCGGCCAGCGGGACTTCAAGCGCATGCTCGCCTACTCCAGCGTCGAGCACATGGGCATCCTCGCGCTCGGCCTGGGCATCGGGGCGCCCGCCCTGTACGGAAGCCTGCTGCACGTGGCCACCAACGCGGCGACGAAAGGCCTGCTCTTCCTCTCGGCCGGCAACATCCATCGAGCCTACGCGAGCAAGAGCAGCGACCAGGTCTCGGGGGCCCTGCGGCGCCTGCCGCTCTCCGCCTCCCTCTTCTTCGCGGGGCTGTTCGCGATAACGGGCTCTCCTCCCTTCGGGCCCTTCGTGAGCGAGTTCGCGATACTCAACGGCGCCTTCGCCGCCGGCCGCTTCCTGGTCGCGGGGCTCTTCCTCCTCTTCCTCCTGGTCGTATTCGTCGGGATGGGCAGGACGACGCTCAAGGTCTGCCTGGGCCGCGCGCCGAGAGCGGATACGGAGGCGGTCGAAGGCATCGCCTATCGCGATACCTTCCTCACCGTCGCGCCGATCGCGGCCTTGATGGCGATAGTCCTCCTGCTCGGGATCTACATCCCTTCTCCCCTGGGCGCCATGCTGTCGGACGCGGCCAAGTACCTGGGGTCGTCGATATGATCAAGGACGACAAGGGCTCGCGGGACATAATGAACGAGAGCCCTCTCGCCCTCGACTCCATTCCCCTCCTCCCGATCGACGAGTTTTCCGGCATAGTCGTCGGCGCGACCGGCGCGGGCGGGCGCATAGCTTCCCTATTCGGCGCAAGGACGAGGGACATCGGGGGGATCCAGCTCTTCGCCATCCTCGCCTACGACCGGGAAAACCGGGTCTCCGTCGCCAGGACCTCCGTGGACGGGGATTCCTATCCCTCGCTGACGCCGCTCTGCCCGCAGGCCCACGCCTTCGAGCGCGAGATCGCGGAGCAGTTCGGCCTCAAGCCCCTGGGCCACCCTTGGATGAAGAGGCTCCGCTATCACGCGTCATGGACGGGTCGCGACGCCTGGGACGGGAAAGCCGGAGAGCCGATCCCGCCGGCCGTCGGGGACTTCTACCGCGTCGAGGGCGAAGAAGTCCACGAAGTGGCGGTGGGACCGGTTCACGCGGGCATCATCGAGCCCGGCCATTTCCGCTTCCAGTGTCACGGCGAAGAGGTCTTCCACCTCGAGATCGCCCTGGGCTTTCAGCATCGCGGAATCGAGGAGGCCATGATCGGCGGCCCGACGAAGAGATCGAGGCACTACGTCGAGACGGCGGCGGGCGATACGAGCGTCGGCCACGCGACAGCCTACGCCCAGGCCTGCGAGATCCTGGCGGGCTGCCGGGAGAGCGCGCGGACCCAGGTGATCAGGGGCATCGCCCTCGAGCTCGAGCGTCTCGCGAACCACGTGGGCGACCTCGGCGCGCTGTCCGGCGACATCGGCTTCCAGCCGACGGCGGGCTTTTGCGGCCGGATCCGCGGCGACTTCCTCAACATGACCGCCCTGATCTGCGGGAATCGCTTCGGGCGCGGCCTGGTCGAGCCGAGCGGCGTGGGCTACGACCTCGACGGCGAGCGAGCGGGCGAGCTTTCGCGGCGCCTCGAGGCCGCGGAGCGGGACACGGCGATGGCCGTCAAGCTCCTGTGGGACAATCAATCGGTGATGGCCAGGTTCGAGGACACGGGACTTCTCCCGCAGGATGTCGCGACGGAGCTGGGCATAGTCGGTCCCGCCGCCCGAGCCTCGGGCCTCGCGCGCGACCTTCGATTCGACCAGCCCTCGGGCATCTTCCGCTTCGCCCAGGTTCCCGTGTCGACCTGCGAGTCGGGCGACGTCTTCGCGCGGGCCTTCGTGCGCTGGCTCGAGATCCAGCAATCCGCGGTGTTCGTGAGGGAGATGCTCGGAGCCATACCCTCGGGCGAGCTGTCCTCCCCGCTCGGGGCCCTCGCTCCCGACAGCCTCGCCGTCTCGCTGGTGGAAGGGTGGCGCGGCGAGATCTGCCACGCGGCCATCACCGACGGGAACGGGCGATTCGCCCGCTACAAGATCGTCGATCCTTCCTTCCATAACTGGCCGGCCTTGGCCTATGCGATGCGGGGCCAGGATATCTCGGACTTCCCGCTCTGCAACAAGAGCTTCAATCTCTCGTATTGCGGACATGACCTGTGAGGGCTACAAGCGATGCTTAGGGAAATACTGGTCCGAATGCGTCAGGGCCGCCGCACGATGAAGTACCCGGCCGCCTCCCCTCCCGCGATGCCGGACCGCTATCGAGGCCGCCCCGAGCTATCGGGCGATCCCTGTCCCGAGGGCTGCGTCGCATGCTCCGAAGCCTGCCCTACGGAGGCCCTGGAGCCGGGCATCGGACACCTGGACCTCGGCGCCTGCATCTTTTGCGGGGACTGCGCGAGCGCCTGCCCTCGTGGAGCCATACGCTTCACTCTGGACTATCGCATGGCGGTAAGCCGCAGACAGGACCTTATGCTGGCCGAAGGACAGCGCGCGATGACGCTCGCCCATGCTTTGGACAGGAAGGCGAAGCGGCTTTTCGGGCGATCGCTCAGGCTTCGCGAGCTCAGCGCCGGAGGCTGCAACGCCTGCGAGGCCGACGTGAACGTACTCAACACCCTAGCCTGGGACTTGGGCCGCTTCGGAGTGCAATTCGTCGCCTCGCCCCGTCACGCGGACGGCCTCCTGGTGACCGGTCCCGTCACCGGGAACATGGAGCTGGCGCTCAGGAAGACCTACGACGCGATTCCCGAGCCGAAGATAGTGATCGCGGTCGGCGCCTGCGCAATAGCGGGCGGGCCCTATCGCGGCCATCCGCAAATCCTCGGAGGCGCCGGATCCTCCCTGAGCGTCGATCTTTACGTACCCGGCTGCCCGCCCCACCCGCTGACCATCCTCGACGGCCTCCTCCGATTGCTGGGCAGGATCGACGATCGGGACGGTTCCCGCGATCGCGAGACTTGAGGCGGCCGGGAAAGCGGAAAGGCCACCTTGACCCCGCGACGGCATGGAAATACTTTAGCTCCATGAGGGTTTAGCGATACGCGGACCCGGGGAGAGCAATAATGGACGAAACCAAGAGAATCGACGTCGAAGACGTCGGCAAGCTGGTCCTGAGGATAATGCTCGGCGTGCTGCTGATCTTTCACGGAGTCGGCAAGATAGCGAACGGAATCGAATTCATCAAAGGCGGTCTGTCCGCCCACCATCTCCCCCAGCTGATAGCCTATGGCGTCTACATCGGCGAAGTAGTGGCGCCGGTCCTGATAGTCGCCGGGTTCTGGACCCGCCTCTCGGCCCTCGTCGTGGCCTTCGATCTCGTCGTGGCCATCCTCCTGGTCAGATTGCCGGCCTTTTTCACGCTTACGAAGTCCGGAGGCTGGGCGATGGAGCTGGATGTCTTCTTCCTGCTGAGCGCGCTCGCCATCGTCCTCCTCGGTCCCGGAAGGCTCAGGCTCGGAAGAGGTCGCTGACGGCGCCGATCCCCTCCTCGAGGCGAGCATACCGCCAAGGTATGCAGAGCCTCGAAAAAGATATTCGACATTCTCGCGCGTGGCTGCAATATTAAAAGAAGACATCACCGGCACGCGGGAGAGGAGTCGAAAATGGCGCTCATCGTGACATGCAAGAACCTGACCGATACGATCGAGACCCTCCGCCAGATCACCAGGGCGATCGAGAACGGCAAGATACGCGATTGGGAGAAGACGGGGACGAATTATTTTCGAAGCACTATGGCGGAATACGGCGATCAGGCCTGCTTCAGCCCGACCATAAAGGACAATAGGCTCTATTTCGGCCTCGTCAAGCCCAAGGCCCCTCGAGAGCCGGTGACCCGGGCGATCTACGAGGCATATCACTCGATGTTCTACGCCGTCCTCGTGCGCCTATCCTGGAAATATTACTTTACCGTCGAAAAAACGGACGGGAGGCTCGAGGGGATCGACGCCGAGATCGCCTGACGGCCGGACGAGACCGCCGCGCCCCCCCGGCTGGCGAAGGGCGCGGCGGCGAAGGCAAGCCCCGAACGAATTACTTCGCCGGAACGAAGACGGGATAGTCCTTGCCCTCTTCCCAAGCTCCGGACCTCGTCTCGCCGGCGATGCTGGGGATGAGGAGTATCTCGCCCGGAAGGATGATGTCGGCGTTCTCGGGATGCTTCAGGGTCGTCTTGTTGGCCCTGTAGATGAGAGGCCACTTGTTCCGATCTCCGTAAACGAAAGGATAGCCCGCGATCTTGGAAAGGCAGTCCCTATCGTCGGGGATCAAGCGGACCGTATAGCTGGCCGGAAGAGGCAGAGCCTCGCCCGAAGAGGCCGCGGGCGTCGACGCCGCGATCCGGCCGAGCTTTCCCTGAATCAGGGCGAGCTCGGCCTTGGCCTGACGCGCCAGATCGGCTGCGCCGTCGTAGTTGCCCGAGTCGTAGGCCGACTGAGCCTGGGCGCGGAGCTCGACCGCCTTAGCGTAATGGGGGTCCGAAGCGAGGCCGCCGGCCTCGGCGAAGGCCGCGGAGGTAAAAAGCAATACCGCGAATAGCCAGAAAAGGGTTTTGACGCGCATATGTTTCCTGACCTCCACTACTGGTTCCGGGCCGCGGCCGCGTTGACGTTCGAAAGCGCCGCATCGAACGAGTCGAGCGCGCCCTTCGCCGTGTCCATCTTGACCTTGGCGTGCGAATAGACTTGCGCGAAAGCGGTGGCGGCGCTATCGAACTCGGCCGAGGAAGCCTCGTAATCCTTCGCGTCGTTGTCCGATGCCGCCTTGGCATAAAGCGCCAGGGCGGCGGCGTACTCGTCCTTCACCGCGACGTCGGCCTTTATGCCCGCAGCGCCGTCGCGCTCGGTTTCCGACGCCTTCTTCCTGTCCGCCGCGTAGTATTCGTAGGCGGTGGTCCTGACGACTCCGTAGCGCAGATTGGCCTCGTCGACGGCATCGTTCGAGGCATGGGCGTCCTGCTTGAACAGGCCCTGGGAAGAACCGTACTTGGCCTCGGCCAGGGACCAATTGGAAGGATCCCACTTGGCCAGATCGCGCGAGACGAGGAAAGTGCGCGCGCCCGAGGCGTCGCAGAGCTTATAGAGCACTTGGTATTCGAGGGCCGAGGCGCGATACCCCGTCAAGGCCGAATCGTAGTCGCCTGAGGATTCGGCGCTTTGGGGCTTCGAGAAATCGGCCTCGGCCGAGGCGAAAAGATCCGGGAAAAGATCGCCGGCCTTTTTCTGCACGGCCGTATCCCGCAGTTTCGAAGCCTGGGCCTTCGCGTTGGCGACGACGATCGGGAGGCCGCGCTTGATCAGGTCCTGGTACTTGGCTATGGCGTCGCCGAAGGATTTCCCGGAGGCGGCATTGTCCACGCCATAAGAGGAGCTCCCCGCCGAGTAGGAGGCTTCCGCGGCCGCGTAATCGTCCGGAAGCACGTCCTTCAGACCGTAATCGAAGGCTTTCTTCCGGAGATCGGTAGCCTGGGCCTTGAGCGCGTCGGGCGCCGCGACGGCTTCCTTCGCGGGCGCCGCGGCCGGCTGAGCCGGAGCCGCCGGCTTTACGGGCTCCGCCGCCGCCGGCGAAGGCTTGGGCGGCGTCGCGCAGGCGAAAAATAGAACGGAGACCGCAGCCATGATGCCGAAGCCGAAGCAAAGCTTTCTTGTCGTCATTCATCCTCCTCCTGGGATTCGCCGTCGTCGTCCTGAAGTATTACTATACTCCCGAGCCGACGTCCAATACCATTTTTTCCTCGATCATACTCACAGAGTATGTCGATCGAGGATGGAAGGCCGGCGGGAACCGGGTGACTTGCGTAGCGGCGACGCATGCCCTACCTTATCGATATGGAACTCAGGCACTTGAGGTATTTTCTCGCGGTCGCCAAGAACCTCAGTTTCGTCAAGGCGGCGGAAAGCCTCCATATCTCCCAACCGCCCCTGAGCAGACAGATACAGGAGTTCGAGGAAGAGATCGGCACCCCGCTCTTCGACAGGAAAAGCCATAAAACCGTCCTTACGAAGGCCGGCGAGTACCTGAAAGTCGAGATCGAGCGCAGCCTGGAAAGATTGGAATCGATCTGCCGGACGGCCAAGAATATCGGAGACTCGGGCCCGGCGAAGCTCAAGATCGGTTGCGTAAGCTTCCTCCTCTACTCGGTAATGCCTCCCTTCCTGGAGAAATTCCATTCGAGTTTCCCCTATATAAACCTGGAGATAATGGTCCTTTCCACCGAAGAACAGGAAACGGCCCTCCGTACCAGGGCTATCGATATCGGTTTCGCGAGATCATGGATAGATGAAGAAGGGCTCGTCTTCGAACCGATAATGGAGGAAAAGCTGGCCCTCGTCTTCCCGGCCGGAGCCGGCTCGAAGTCGGACCCGGGGAGCTGCATGGCCAGCCTCGAGAGTCTCCCGCTATTGACGATATCCCACTCGGCCGCGCCGGGGCTCACCGAGCGTCTCCTGGCCGTCTGCGACGAATATGGATGCCATCCGACTATCGGATTCGAGAGCAACGACTCGTATTCGATCATCAAGCTCGTCGCCTCGGGCATGGGCTGGTCCATAGTGCCGAATCTGGAGTACCAGGAAGCGAGCGTCGCGGGCGTGGCCTCCCTTCCCCTCGCGCAAACCATAATACTCGGGCTATGCTACCACGATACCGACTTGACGGAGCAGGAGAAGAAATTCATCATCCTCGCGGAGAATTATTTCTTCGAGCGATTCGCGGTCGCCGCTACCCCGCCTAGAATCCAGGTTACCTAGGGAGTATTCCATGCCCAAAACCGTTGCGCATGCCGCCCGATACGACTTTCCGCTGGAAAACTTCACGACCCTCGAGAAATTCGAGCGCCTGAAGGCCTTTACCGCCGGCAAGGAGACGCCCTGTCTCATACTCGATCTCGACATCATCAAGGCCAGGTACGAGGAGCTCAAGGCCAACCTACCCTTCGCCAGGATTTACTACGCCGTAAAGGCGAATCCCCAGGAGCGGGTCCTGGCCCTCCTCCGCGACCTGGGTTCCTGCTTCGACATCGCCAGCCGATTCGAGCTCGACCAATTGATCGGCCTCGGCGTCTCGCCGGACCGCATGAGCTTCGGGAACACGATCAAGAAGAAAAGGGACATAGCGTACTTTTACGAGCGCGGAGTCCGTCTCTATACGACCGATTCGATCACGGACCTCAACATGATCTCCGATGCCGCACCCGGCTCGAAGGTGTGCTTCCGCCTCCTCACCGACGGCCTCGGCGCGGATTGGCCCCTGTCCAAGAAATTCGGCTGCCATCCCGACCTGGTGCGCCAGCTCGTCAAGACCGCCGTCCGCTTCGGCCTCGAGCCTTACGGCATATCCTTCCACCCCGGATCCCAGCAGCGCGACGTCGGGCAATGGTCCTCGGCGCTCACGACGGTGGGACAG
>Ga0181520_10006355_pt1 | contig 18110 bp, 16 predicted proteins | sample PEATcosm2014_Bin_29_FD_132451 | JGI IMG/M metagenome (GOLD analysis project Ga0181520, IMG submission 132451) | Peatland microbial communities from MTU Mesocosm Facility, Houghton, MI, USA - PEATcosm2014_Bin02_30_metaG | ecosystem: Environmental > Terrestrial > Soil > Wetlands > Peat | place...
CAACGGGCGCTCGAAGCAGCACGGCGAGCCCGAAGGAACGCTGCCGCACCGGGACGAAACTACGCTGATTACTGGGTAGGCCGCCTGGAGTTTGCCGTAGACTATCTCAATGCCGTGGAGGCCATCCGCCGCGCCGCGATTGCGGAGCATCGCAAAGATCGAGGGGAGACTTTTCGGCAGACTGAAACTGCACTGGAAGCAACGCGCCGGGCCTTGCAAGCGTACGTCCGTGTGGCCCGCGACCAATCTGATCGTGGCGCCATCGCGCAACTCAATGAGTTTGTCTACCGCCCATTAAAGGCGAGGCGGATGGCGTTAGAGAATTCGGCTGGACGGTGATTGGCCGATCCGGCATTGACCTCCGACACATTCCGCCGCGAGTGCCCAGGCCGAGAAAAGCCCTTGTCACCCTCCCGCCGCTGAACCACCGCCTATCGGGCGGGCTGCTTACCGAGCCAGTTTCGGCAGGGCAACACATCGATGCAATGATCAGGGTCCAAACTCCCTTCGTTTCCGGCCTTGACTTCCTGTCCACGGCAGTAACGCCTTTGCCCCCTGTCCCCTTCCTCCGAACCGCAGATGTCTGCGCTTTCACTCCGCCGCCCTGTAGACGGTCCGCCCGCCAACCTTGAACATCACGACCTGCCCCGTAGTCACCAGCGCCCGTAGCAAGTCGTCCAGGATTCGGGGAGGGAGTCGGAGGGTTCGGGCTAGGTCGTCCCTCGACACGCCTGCGGCGGACCGGGCGACGAGCGTCGCCAGCCTCTCGGCGGCGACGGCTTCCCGGTCGCGGTTCCCCAGCCATTCACGGAAGGGTTGCACGCAGTATATATGAGGTCGGCGAACGGTTCCGCCTCCCGATCGCTATGATAGGCTCGACGACCATGATGCGCCGCTACCTCGCCTTCGGCGTGGAAACGGCCAAGATCTCCAAGGGGGACTGGAGAACCATCGCCTCGCCGATGCCACCTCGACCTTTTCCGAACGTCACAGGTCCGCGGCGATCCACTGGGGATCGGACGCCGCCGACATCCAGCGGGTCCACACGCCACCGACCGACGCCCCACCGGCACGGCAGCCGGTGGGGACGTCTATTCTTCAACAATACGGCCCGCCCAGACCTAGCTCGTGGCAGCAACCACGAAGCAGGCGTCAGCTGTTATTGTTATTCTGACTGAAGTCCTGGGCGATATAGACCTCGTAGTACATCGACACGTCCAGCGCTGTGACCGCCTGGGCAAGCGTGTTCTCCTTGTCGCCGTTCTGGTTCAGTTGTACCAACCTGCCGTTTTTCCATACGACCGGAAACGGGGTGTGCGTCAGGACATTGTCATCAAAGAAGTCAGTAAGCGCGTTGCGACCGTTGTTCAGACCGCCGCCGACGTAAAGGGTGCAAGTGTCCACGTTGTTCTGGAAATCATTGGTGTACCCCTCATACCGGCTGGACGGCGGGTTGTTCAACCCGTGTCCCTGCATGGCGAGTTCCAACAGGGTGGCATTCGACTGGAGGGTTTTTTCCAGGGTCAAGTAGGTCTGTGCCGTGAGCGTGGTGGTCGGGTCGATGCCATACTTGGCCTGATCGATCTGCATGGCAGCGGCCATCGCATCCAACTCCCGCTGGACATCTTCCCGATCGCGCTCCTGGTCGGCCGTGCTGAGTGTGCTCAAGCTCGTGTTCTCAAACACCGCCTCGGCGTTTCCCTCCAGCCGCTGGATGGGCGTGAGGTCGCCGGCATGACCGTTGAGCATCGTCTGGTAGTACCCTTTCCACTCGGCCGCAAGGTCAGTGTTCGTATGGAACAGACCGGTCGCGTCGGCCGTCCACACGTGCCCGTTGACGGTGATCGTCGTGCTCACGGGCCCCAGTAAACCGTTAATGACGCCATTGGTCGGGTTTGCCGAAAGATCGATGCGAGTCTGTTTCACCATCGCTCGGAACGGAGACACGTAGCCGTCGTTCGCCGCCGACGCCGTCTGGGAGAAGTCCGTGCCGTTGAGTACCCGGCCATACATGAAGTCGTCCATCGCGACGACGGCCCGCAGCAGGCTGTTCTCGGCGTTCCCGTTCTGGTTGAGCTGGGTGAGCTTGCCGTTCTGCCACACGACGGGGAAGGGCGTATGGGTCATGATCGAGTCGTCGAAAAAGTCAGCGATCGCCTTCTCGTTGTTGTTCAGCCCGCCGCCGACGAACAACGTGGTATTGTCGACGTTGTTCTGGAAGTCGTTCGTGTAGCCGCGGTAACGGCTGGCGGGCGGGTCGTTCAGCCCGTGCCCTTGCAGCCCAAGCTCGTACAAGTTCGGGTCATCCTGCAAGGTGTTCTCCAGCATCAGGTAACTGTGCTCGGTGAGTGGAGCAGTCGGATCGATGTTCAGTCCGGACGGATTCGCGTCCAGCTGCATAGCGCCGGCAATGGCGTCAAACTCCCGCTGGGCGTCTTCACGATCCCTTTCCAACGTCTGCGGGCTCAGGTTTATCAGCCCGGTGTTCTCGAATACCGCCTCGGCATTTCCTTCCAACCGCTGGACTGGGGTTAGTCCCGCAGTGTTTCCGCTGACCATTTGCTGGTAAATGCCCTTCCACTCGGCCGCCAGGTTGGTCTGGGCAAGATCAAGCTTGTAGAGTCCTTCGGCGTTGCTGCTCGGAGCGTATCCGAGCGGAGCCTAAACGGAAATATCGGTCAAGCTCGCACCATGAAGACAACATCCTGCCTTATGTCGTTCTTTGGAGTCTTTGTTCTGGCGTTTTCCCAAGCCCTAGGAGCATCAAGTGCCGTTGATCCGCCCATGGGGCGCTCGGCACTCCGTTCGCCGCTTCGGGACGGCGGCGAACGGCAGCTTGAGACGCACACAGAGGGAGAGTCCCTTCGCGTCTCGTTCATAAGGCACCCTCGGCGACGATCAGGGCTGGAACGAGTGCATAGGGTCAAGTCGTTACGGCGACGGGACTTCGATACGTGGCGTCCGAACAGCGTCCGAAATTGTTAAGGACCGGGCATAGCCCGTCTCCTTTTGCGGCCGGGGCGAGCCGCCCAGCCCGTTCCCCGCCTCGGAAACTCTTCCCGCGGTCGATCAGGCGCTCCGGACACGTTGCGCACGCTCGGGAAGGACTTCTCCTTCGGGACGGATAATAATCTGCGCGCTTGGAACCTTTTCCTCGTCCGACAGGCGAACTGAGCGGTTAATAATGGCGGGGCGTCTCGCAAGAAAGGCAACCGGAGGATTATTATGGTTCTCCTCGGAGGCTGGTTCCATCCCAAGGGGTTCCCTCGGTGTTCCCGTCAGGATGCTCTCAAGGCGGGCTGACGGCTTTGATGCCGGCCCAGCCGAAGGCCGTCCTGAGAACGTCGTCTGCCAAGGCTCTCCGGCGTCCTGGACTCGGACATGGCGATGTCGGACTCGGATAACCAGGAAATCGGCGGCAGGAGAGAGTACGGGGATGGAGCCCGGGAAACGAAGGTTGGTCGGGGCAGGCTCCATGACCATAACTTTGCCCAAGATACGGTTTTGGAGTGGTCGACCTATCTACCGCCGATCCTACAAACATGTGCCAGTGGGCTTCGTTGCAGGCATGGAAGTTGGTGTCGAGCGAGATACGCTCAGCATCCCGTCGTGTGCGGTCTGAGTATCTAATGATACGTTTCAGGAGGTTCTTGAACCAGCGGTGCAGCGGCGGCAAGGATCGCTGCGCGATCGCGGGTCAACGGCGGATAAATGCGATTGCAGTTAATGATCTGTTTGGTCTTCTTCGCCGCCTTGCCCTTTCGGACGACATGCCGGTCCCATCCTTCGGTATAGACGGCCCCCCAGGCACCCAGGTCCAGCACGGTTACGTACCAGGCGATATGCAGCGGAAGCATGGGTAGGCCGAAGAGATCGCAAACGACGTTGTGCCCAGCGAACCGTCCCATGGGACGGCCGTGTTGGCAGGACATGACTGAGGAATGGCGGTCGTCCATCATGGTCCAAGCTACATCTCCGGCTGCGAACACTCCGGGCACCTCCTTGACCCGCATGAACTCATCCACCGCGATCCGGCCGAATCGGTCACGTTCGACAGAGAACAGCTGGGTGAGCGAGTTGGCCCGCATACCCGCGCACCAGACGACCGTCGCTGCCGGAACGACCTCGCCGGATGCCAGGGTAAGACCGGTCGGGTCGATCGAGACGACATCGATACCCAATCGTGTCTCGACCCCCAGCGCGGCCAGGGCCTCCTTGATGATCGGCTGGGCAGATTCTCCCATGTCCGAGCCGACGTGCGGTCGGTGATCGGCCAAAATGACGCGGTACGGTCGCGTTATACCGGCTTGGGCCAAAGTGGAGCGCAGTCGGCCTGGCATTTCGGCTGCTGTCTCGATTCCGGTCAGGCCGGCTCCCACCACGATGACCGTAAACCGTCCCGGTGACTCGGGCTGGACCGGCAGCGATTGAAGGTGGCGATTGAGCTTGGCCGCACCGTTGTACGTGTCCACGTCAAAGGCATATTCGGTCAGGCCGACGACGTTGGGGCGGACGAACTCGCTGCCGAGCGCAAGGACGAGGCGGTCGTAGAGCATGGTTTCTTGTCCGCTCGCTGTGTGCACGCTCACCCTCATCCCGGCCAAATCAATGCCGGTGACTTCCCCTTCCACACGTCGGACTCCCACGGGTCCGAGGACGTCGTCCAGGGGTACCCGGATCGATGTCAGGTCGGGCTCGTAGTTGCGCACGCGGATGCTATGGAAAGCGTCGCGGTTTGCCAAGGTCACCTCCACCGCATCCGGACCCTGGCCGAGCTCGTCGAGCCTGCGGGCTGCGCCCACCGCGCTCCAGAGTCCGGCGAACCCGCCCCCCAACACCAGGATTCGCTTGACGCTCATCATAGATCCTCCACTACACGACGGACGCCCCCCGCTCACGTGCCCGCGCCATGACCGCAACCATTATAGCACGAGAAACCAGAAGACCAGCGGATGATATTCGAGCAGGATCTGGCGAGACGCGACTGACCCTTTGGCGGTCATGTCGAAGCTCTCGATGCAGAGCTCGCACTAGATAACACCCGTCCCCGACGATGAAAGAGCGACGACTAACGATTCCCGCCGCCCGCCTTGCGACGACACTGTCGGTCATGTTCTTGCGGAATCCGCGGGCAGCAATGATTGTGGCCCGATCTCACGGCTTGTTCTGCTTGGCAAATCTTCCCTGATACTTCGCATGGCCATCACATCTCTCAAACACGAACTGACAGATGCGAGTGTCAGGATACAGGGCCAGCGGTGCATGTCCGAGGTTCACGATCTCCAGGACCTGATGGTTCGAGATGCCGGGGTGCATGAACCCCGCGGTGACATGGACAGCAAGGCCGAATCGCGCAAATCTGCTTCTTCCTTCGAGGCGACCGGAGATGTTATCGGCCAGGGTGATCTTTTCGCGCGTGATCCCAAGGATCATCTCGCCCGGCTTGATCACTACAAAACTTCCGTCCTCCACATGGACGCTTTTGGTGATGTCCTCGAACCGGGAGTCGTTCTTGACGTGGTAGACCTTGGACTTCTTCTTGAATACTCGGAAGTCGTTCCCGAGTGTGAGGTCGATGGACCCGGGTCCGACCTGCAACCTATCGAGCGGTTCGATCCTGATAGATCCGTTCTTCAATGCCTTTTCGATCTCTGCTCCGATCAGAATACTCATGTCGGCGAAACCTTTTTCCTTCAAATCGTCTTAAGGGTTGTACATTACGGCTCACAACCGGCGAAGTTCAAGCCCGAGGTCCTTGGCGCCGTCCGTGAGCAACACCAATCCGGCAATCGCCGGCAACTCTCGCCGTAAAGCCCTATTTTCGCCGTGGCGTTCGCCGTAGACAATCCCCCCCCGATGAGGACCCTTCCGTCCCAGATTCCTCGCGGGAACGTTTGATGCCACTGCAGAAGTGGTGTCAGAAATAGGGTAGTTTCGACGCATCCGAGAAAAGGGATGAGTTGATGAGACGTCGGCGGCTAACGTCGAAGCTCAGCAGCCCGAGCCGGTGAGTAGCCTTTGAACTCGCAAAAGCCGTATGCGGCCCCTGTCTGCTGCAACGGCTGGTTCGGCCCGGAACTCGTAAATGTCCCCTTGTCCTCCTTGCCAACGGTCCGAGTTCTCCCGCCGGCTTAGGTGTCGAGGAACATCACGTTCTTCCCGATGGGCTGGCGCGGGACGTGGAGCTTATTCGCGGCGAAATCCGGATCGGGGTAGCCGACCGCCACGCCGCACAGGATCGACAGTTCCGCCGGAATGTTCAGCTGATCGCGGATGACGTCGGGATAGCCAGTGATCGATACCTCGCAGCAACTCCCGAGTCCCCGAGCCGTCAAGGCCAGCAACAAGGTTTGCAGGAACATTCCCACGCCGATGGCGTCCTCAACACCGAGGTCTTTGTGCATGCAGACAATCCTGGCTAAGGGCGCTCGGAAAAACTCCCAGTTGCGCAGTACGGCGGCCCGATGCCCTTCCTTGTCCTCGCGAGTGATTCCCATCGCCCCGTACACTTGAGCGCCCAGTTCGCTGCGAAAGTGCTTGAACGACTCGGGCAAGGGAGGTATGTCGGGTGGGCCGCTCTGGGCCGCCGCGAGCAGGGCAGCGACGAGGCGGTCGCGACGCTGCCCAGACGCGAAGACCATGTGCCACGGCTCGATGTTGGAGTTCGACGGCGCTTGCACGGCCAGGGCGACGGCCTCATCCAGCAACTCTCGCGGCACCGGCTGGCGCAAGAACAGCCTCGTCGAATGCCGTTCCATTATCGCTTGCTCAAGGTCGAACATGGTAGCTCCTCCTCACGAACGCAAGGACATCGAAGCTTGCAAATATACTCTGCAACGTGATGTCCAGCTTCGGCATTATATGCGGGTGCCTGCCTTGTTACAACTTGCGGCTGAGTGCGTGCATGCCCAACCGTTCGTTTTACGGCACCGCCTGCAAAGCCTTCTTCCCCGGATGCCGCGCGTTCGTCCCAGATTGCTCGGAAGCACCCTTTGATGGAACTGCCAAGGCGTTTCGAAAAAGGGGGTGTATTCCGGAAAGTCCGACAAAAGGTTGAGTTATCGTCCTGCCAGTTTGACATGGTTTACTTGGCCGCAATAATTCAGTGTCGTTCTGCGCGAATCGAGCGGTCGTGCGATCGTCACGAAACCATCAGCTCGAACAAACAGGGTATAGGAGAATTTATGACAACTGCAATCGCAGTAGGAACCATGAAAGCCGCCCAGGTGACCGCGGCTGGAGCCGGTCTTAGGATCGTTGAGCTGGAGATTCCCAACCCAGGTCTGGGACAGGTGCGCATCAAAGTTCAGGCATGCGGTGTGTGCCACAGCGATGCGATCATCCTCGAAGGGCGCCGGCCAGGAATCTCCTATCCACGAGTTCCAGGGCATGAAGTGGCCGGCGTGGTGGATGCGGTGGGGGCCGGAGTGACTGAATGGCGAAAAGGCCAGCGTGTTGGCGTTGGCTGGCATGGCGGCCATGACGGCACCTGTCCCGAGTGTCGGCGCGGAGATTTTCGACTCTGCCGCAATGAGAAGAATCCCGGTCTCAGTTATGACGGCGGCTATCAGGAGTACATGTTGGCTCCGGTCGAAGCATTAGTTTCGATTCCGGACAGTCTTAGCTATGTCGATGCGGCGCCGTTGCTCTGCGCTGGAAGTGCCACCTACAACGCGCTGCGGCGTGCGGGAGCAATGCCAGGCGACCTGGTCGCGGTGCAAGGGATCGGTGGACTCGGCCACCTCGGAATTCAATTCGCCAACAAGTTTGGCTACAGGGTGGCCGCGGTCGGGCGCGGCTCGAAAATTGAATCGCTGGCAATGAGACTCGGCGCCGATGTGTATATCGACAGCGAAGTGAAGAACGCAGCAGAGGAACTACAACAATTAGGCGGCGCAAGAGTCATTATCGCGACGGCGCCGGACTCCAAGGCAATGACCGAAATGATTGGCGGTTTGGGTCCGATCGGCAGGCTTGTCCTGATCGGCGTATCCTCCAATCCTATTGAGGTGGCTCCGGTTCAGCTCATCAGGGGCGGCAAGACTATTGAAGGATGGGCAGGGGTAACGCCGGCGGATTCGGATGACGCGCTTCGCTTTGCCGAACTGCGCGGGGTACGCGCAATGATCGAAGCCTATCCCCTGGAAAAGGCAGCCGAAGCTTATGCCCGCATGATGAGTGGCAACGCAGAGTTTCGCGTTGTGTTGACGATGTGAATGCACCCAATTGCGGCGAAGAACAGCCCCATTTGAGAACCGGTAAGTTTGCTCGTTGACACCCGCATTGTACAGACCAATCGCCCAGCCACATCGAGGTGGCACGGCGGCGACCGTGCTCGTCCGGCGGACAGGATGAGCCGGGAGGAGGCTGCCGCCCTTGGCCAGCTACCTCTCCGAGAAGGTCGAACGCGGTTACACGCTTCTCACCTGGAACGGCGTCGGCTTCGACCTGGACATACTCGCCGAAGAGTCGGGCATGCGGAAGGAGTGCAATAGGCTGACGCTCGCGCATGTGGACATGATGTTCCACGTCCTCTGCCGCCTCGGGTACGGCGTTTCCCTCGATGCCGCCGCCAGGGGCACGGGCGTGGACGGGAAGCCCGAGGGCATGAACGGCAAGCTCGCCCCCACGCTCTGGGCGGAGGGGAAGCGGGAGGAGGTGCTGCGGTACGTCGCGCAGGACGTGCGTACGACCCTGGAGCTGGCTCGGGTTTGCGAGTCCTGGGGCGAGCGTCGCTGGGTCGCTCGCAGCGGCAAGGTGCGCTGTATGACTTTGGGAGAGGGATGGCTGACGGTCCGGGAGGCTCTGGGACTGCCGCTCCCGGATACCTCGTGGATGGACGAGCCGTGGCCGAGGGAGAGGTTCACGGGGTGGACGGGGGCGGGGTACGCCGAGAAACTACCTTCTGACGGCCTGCCGGCACTTTGAATGGCGAAATGGCGGTCTCGGAGCGGCGGGGACGGCAACTTTATAGTTCCGGCAACCGCGGGCCAGCCCTCCCGAGAAGCCAGGGTATTCACGAGAGCGGTCGGCGAACCTTGCACGCGGCGGATCGGGTGGCCCCGGGGCGTTTCCGCCTGGCTACGGTGTACATGGATCATCAGGGATATCTGCGCCGACTATATGGACCGCCAACAGCGGCGCGTCCTTGTGATCGTTGTCGTGCCGGAGACGTTTGCCGCCAGGTAACCTTCCACGACGCTCGCCACATGGGCGTCTTTCCCGTTGGCCAGAAAAGCCAATGTCCCCCTCTCCCAGCGAAGGCTTGACAGGTTAACCATACTCGGTAGGATGGAACCAGTTTTGCGCGGCCAAACTAGCCGACAACTCGACTCTGAGCTTTTCATCCTTGCTGGTCAGGCTGAGACCACAATTCTCGTCCTTATAACCCCAAGAGATCGTGTCCATGAGCCTGAAACTTGCCTTCAGCACCGACAACTGGCGTCCCGAATGGTGGAGCTCTGAAAAGTGCTTCGCGCGGATTAAGGAGTTGGGCGGAAAATATGTCGAGTTGACCACGGCCACGGGTTTTAATCTCCTCGAAGGGCTTGGTTTCTCTCCCTATGTTTCCATCGACCACGACCCCTACGAGGTTCGCGATTTGCTCGCCAAGTACGGCTTGCAGTGCGTCTCGATCGATGCGGATTGGCCCATCTGGAGCCACCACTCGATTGACGTGCTCAACAAGACCATTGTCTGGGCCGACATGCTGGGATGCCATACCATCATTACGACCGACAGCGATAAGTATCCAGAGGGGCGGACGGATACCGAGTGGTTAGAGGTCATCCGCTACCATTTTTCCTGCGTCATTCCCGTGGCCAAGAGGCACAACGTGAAAATCGCCCTGGAGCCGCACGGATATCTGACGACAAAGCCGGAGAGGCTGCTGCAACTGGTAACCCAGAACAACAGCAACCTGATCGGAATCAACTTCGATACGGGCAACAGCTTCATCGCCGGAGAGGACCCCGTCGCATTCCTCGACGGCGTAAAGGACCACGTGATCCACATGCACCTCAAGGATGTCAGTGAGGGTCGGGCCGCGGCGATGCGGGGGGAAGAAACAGGCATTGCGTCCAGCGAAGTCGCGCTAGGCGAGGGAGTCAACGCCGAGAACATCTCCAAGTGCCTCGATATCATGATCGCCACGGGACGCGAGATTATCGTTTCTCCAGAAGCCGGTGGCGACATTCTCACCACCAAGAGCGTGCGTTGGCTCAAAGACCTTTTGCAGCAAAAGGGACAGGCCGTGTGATCTGCGTTCCACCCAGAGGCTGCGCCCGTGACGATCTGCCCGATTCTTGATCCGGGTGGAAGGAGGTATTTTGCGACGAGTTCCACCTTTCGGGCGAGGATTGACTTAGGTCGACCCTCTCAGGCGTTGCTGGTTAAAGTTGCACTTGGATCAAACGTGGGAAGAACCTCGCCGGCTTGGTTTCGTCATTTCTCTCTACGCCATTCGTCGAGTTGCTTTTTCCAGTGCTGACGGTCGAAATCGGGGGGCTGCGGTTTATCTTGTCCCAATTCAAGCTGCTCGAACGTCGGGGTTCTCGACCGGACGCCGTCAGGGGGAACTTCTCGACCAGCCGTCCACACGATTCCGTTCAGGATGAACTTTCGGTAGTCGTCGTGGGCCCAATTCCAGTGCTGGTCCCCGCCGGTGAAGCCAAACCCCCTGCCACCGTCCGGCCGTTGGCGGACCCAGGATACATGCTCCGGCATCCCTCTTCTCGCGCGCACGTAAGGATTGCCACTGTGCGGTCCGTCGGGCCCCTGACGCGTACTCTCGGGCGGTGTTGCCGTCAGCAGTAGTGTCACATCCTTCGTGTCCGGCAGGAATCGCATGTGATAGTACCACTCATCGTAGATCTTAAACGGTCTCACGCCGCGGGTAATCGGTTGCCGCGGTAGGATCTTGAACTCAGCCGTCCAGTACGGATTGACCGACCAGTTTAGCTCGTAGCATCCCCCAATCCAGTCCTTGAGATAGTCGCAGGACTATCCTTCGGGGAGCAGGACCGCGTAATGGAGAAATACCAGTCCCACGCCACGTTTAGCCAAGCGGTCGATCTCCTCAAGATGCTTGAGGATCGGGTGTATTTCGAGGCCGTCGGCATAAAAAATAATTGCCGCCGAGCCGGCGAAGATCGCCGAATCCTTCGGCCAACCGTTACGGCAGACCACAGCGTCAATCCCCAATCCGCTATCGCGGAGGCAGTGTGCAAGCAGTTCGCAGCCAGCATTGTATTCATGGACACCATACGGATGGCTTGGCGGGCCCGCTACAAAAACGATCTTCGTCTCGCCGCCAGATGCCGGCAAGGCCGCCCCGCCGACCGACTGTGCGAAGGCCGATTGACCAGCCCAGAACAGCCCGATCCCCAGCATCCAAGCCACCGTCGTCCGCAGTTCGCGTCTGAAGTCGCCCATTCTGCACCTTCCGATTCAAGAGAAATGTCCTGCATGGAATGCCTGTTGTATCTTGTATTCCGTAATGCCCGGCATGGGCACCGGATAGTTGCCTTTCTCGTCCGGCTTCACGGGCGGTTCCATGTCCAGGCGGACGTCTTCCACCTTGGGCGTGAAGACGAAGTCGGACTTCGAAATCTGCTCCCAGGTCAGCTCCTTGCCGCTGTAACACGCCAACTGGCCCATGACCCCGAGCAACGTGCTGGGGGCCATGTAATCCCCGCAGTTGACCGGCTTGCCCGACCGAATCGCCGAGAACAAGACGTTGTGTTCCATTTGCCAGGCGTTGCCTTGCGACGTGGCGGCGTTTGCCGCGTGGTATTTCCACGGCTTTTCGCCCTCGATGCGGTACTGGGGAAAGAGCCGGCAGCGGCCTTTGGTGCCGAAGTACGCGCTGCTGTACTCGCCGTAGCAGCCGTTTTGCGTTCGGCAGAAGGCGTACAGCCGCACGCCGTTGGCATATTCGTAGACCACCGAGTGATGGTCGAAGACGTTGCCGTAGATTTCACCGAACGAGGCCGATCGGCCGCCCAAGCCGTGCGCCTTGACGGGCGTTTGTCCATTCATCGCCCACGTGGCCCGGTCCAGATTATGAACGAGCGATTGCGGTATGTCGTCGCCCGAGAGCCACGAAAAATGATATTGTGTGCTGAATTGGTATTCAACCTCAGTCATCTTCGGCTCGCGGACCGATAGCCGGTATGGTGGACGCAAGAAGTTTTCTTCGATCGACACGATCTCGCCGATGGCTCCGTCGTGAATTCGTTGGATGGCTTCCTGAAATCCCAGATCGTACCGGCTCTGCAGGCCGGACATCACACTGAGATTCTTCTGCTTGGCCAGCTCGCAAGCGGCCGTGACTTCCCGAACGCCCACCGGATCAATCGCGTGAGGTTTCTCCACAAAAACATGCTTGCCGGCCTCGATGGCCGCACGGAGATACATTGGGTGAAACTTCGCCGAACAGGCGATCAGCACCACATCAACGCACTGAATCACGTGTTTGTAGCCGTCCAAACCGGAGAAGCAGTGGGCGTCGTCCACCTCGACCTGAGTCGGCGTCTGCTTCTTGAGCATTTCGCGCCGGCTCTGAACGCGACTGGGCAACACATCGGCCATGGCGACCAGTCGGACGCCCGCGTCGGCCGCCATGGCGTTCTGCGCGGCCCCAGGCCCTCGGCTGCCGCAACCGATCAGTCCAACGCGAAGCACATCGCTGCCGGCGGCGTGAGTGCTGCGAACCAACGACAGTCCGTTGAACGCCGCAGTTCCTGCTGCGGCAACCATCGAGGTTTTCAGGAAATCGCGCCGGGTGGCAGCATGGTTGTTCTGTTTGGTCATTGAGAGATTCCTTGATCAAGATCGCTTCGATGTTGTTGATCCGAGTTTTTTCGTCTTGCGGTAAGTCCGACGCCAATCCAAGTTCGTTTAGCTCTTCGTCTCATCCTAGCGACCTCACCGCATTCGGCCGCCGCGGACCGGACAATTCCAAAATGCCGTGGCGGCGCGGTCGCGAAGAAGACCGCGACGGTTCGGGAAACGTCTTATGGTGGAGTCCTTCCGGGCAAGGCGGGATGCGGCGGCGCGGTCGGTGCATCACGTTCAATGGTAGTCTTATATGGCCCATTCTTGCCCCAGATGTATATCTTCCCCGTGCTGTGATCCATGACTCTTGTCCACTCGGGGAAAACAACATCGAAGGCCTGGCTTGGTATCGGCTGGTTGACTGACTTGACGGTCACGCGCGCGTCGGTTGTAATAGTGCTTGACAGCTTGTCGTGCAAGTAAATATGTTCTCGTATTCGCGTAGGGACAAAGACCCCGCCTCCTCGGTCGCTATATGACATTACCTCCGCCTCCGTAGACAGTGTGCCACTTGTATATTGCTCAACCTTCCTGACGAGAAAGCCGTTGTTCGGATCGACCGCAACCATGAATCGCGATTTCTCGCCGATGGGCTTAACGTCCAACTCGTAGCACTTAATGGTCGACTGGGCCGGGCTCTTCACGATCTTGGATTGGTCCTTGCCAGACAATTCCCGTAAGGCCCAACTCTTGTTGAAATAAGGGACTCGAAATAACAATATTGCGGTAGGATGTACTCCGGCATACGGGCTGGGCTTCGTTGGGGCAATCGTGCCGGCAACGCCTTTGGCATCTGTTTCGGTCATTGCTGGCGGCTTGGTGGGATTATACGAGTATAAGCGCGAATAACCCGATTCGCGTTGCATTGCTTCCAGGAACCGGTGGTGGTTCATCGTCTTCTCTCGCATGTGGGTTACGCCTAGACTCTCAAGCCATGCAGATCCATCTCGTAACGCCTGTTCTCTTTGAGCAGTTCTTCCATGGTCAAACGGCCGTGCCGGAAGCCGGCCTCGCGTTCCAGAATGCACGTCAGGCAGCCGTCGACCGCTCGTTTGGCCGTGGGATTCTCAAATCGCTGGCGGGTGATGTCGTCGTAAAAGACGGCAATGTTTCGCATCGCGCCCGCCGGGTACAGATCCACCACCTCTTCGGTGAATGGTTCTTCCTTCCGGGGTTGGCAGCGTGCCTTGCCCCCATAGTTGAGCACGGCGTAACCGTGCGTACCCAATGCGGTACACGACAGTTCATTGTGGTAACCGGTGGGCAAAGACTGGCCGCTATGCTCGTGGATCAGCCCGTCGGCGTAGTGAAAGACGGCCGAACACACGTCGTGGCTACTGCCATTCGGATTTGGCCGGCAGCGCCGCGAATCGCCCACCGCTGCCACGGGCGTCTTTCCCAGCAGCCACACGGCGGCATCGATGGCGTGAATGTCGTAGGAGACGCCCCAACTGCCACCCAGCGCGATGTCGTAGTTCCAAATCCCATCTTGCAGCCGGCTCTCGATGTTCCCGGTTGGCGGCGGATCGATATGCCCGCCGCTGGTGCCGACCGTCATGATCTTCGCAAGCGGGCCAATCGCGCCCTGCCGCACGCGTTTGACTACCTCGATGTTGCCTGGATCGGTAGGAATCTGGTAGTCAACCAGGAACGCACGACGATTTTGCGTGGCCAGCTTGCCGGCCGTTTCGATGCGTCGGCAACCGGGCACGTCGACGGCCACGGGCTTGGCCATGTAGACGTGCAGACCCGCCTCCGCGGCTGCACTGGCGTGTTCCGGGATGAAGCCTGGCGGCACGATCAGCACCGCGGCCTCCACGCCGCTCTCGATCACCTTCTTGTAGCCCGACAGGCCCGAGAATCGCCGCTTCTTGTCGACGCCCAAAGCATCGCCGCACTTCTCGGCCACGGGTGCGAAGTAATCGGCCACCGCATGGATTTGGTAACCGCCATGCTTCTGAAAAAGGCTGGCGATCCAGCTTCCGCGGCCGCCGCAGCCGACCAATCCGATCTTGATCTTGCGTTTCGGCGCCGACGGGCCTTCTTCTGCCAGCGTCGCCGACGCCCCCAACAGCGAGCCTGCCGCTGTTGCAGCGAGCGCGCCGCCGAGGAACTGGCGACGGGAACAATCGGCATACCGCTCAACTGTTGTCAGAGTGTGCAGGTCGCTCGTCATGTTCGGAACCTCCTATCCGGTATTTCCCATTTGAACACCGCTCGGATACGCTCCGAGTGACGATTCCCCTATGCTAACCAAGCGTTATGTGGAATCCCAGTAGGCCCGCCGATTTTCCCGCCGAGAAGTTGGTTTCACAGGTGATCCTAATGCCCGACGCCCCCCACTGAGTCCGTTCGGGCGTCGTTTCCCGCCCGAAGGCCATGCATTCCTCCTCGCTCTCGCCAAGAACCGCTTCGTATCTTGCCCAACGGCGATTCTTGACCGGACGGACATGCTCGCAAGCCGTCCGATCCGCTCCAGAATCGCTGCAAACAGTCGTCGCGGCACGGCGACCTCCGCCAGTTGGAACGTCACGTACTTCGAGTGACGAGTCACCTTCGCCCCGATCTTTACCAACTTTTCCCGAAGCGTCGTCGCCGCCTATCGCTTTCGCGGGAACAACAACGGCGGCACCTATCCGCTGGAGCAGATCCTGGAAAAGATCGAGTGGGCGCCAAAGGTCGGGTTGAACACGTTTTTCAACGAGTTCTTCCTGCCGCGGATGAGCTAACACACGGCGTCGGTAGATTCTGCGATCGCCGACACGGCACCTCGCTAGCCGCTCTTTACTACCTTCACTTCGTCACGCCTGGCCACGCGTCGGTGCGGAAGGATGAGGCGGGCAAACCTTCTTTGTTGGCCAAATTGGGCGTGGCGTCGTCGTGCCAAGCGTACCGTACTGCGACTGGTTCAGCGACCTGTTCGCTGTGAACGACGATTGAGCCATTGTCGATCTCGGCCACGGCCGAGACAAACTTCTGATCGGCCCCGGCGATGGTAAAGTCCCGCAGCGGCTTGCCATCGAAGGCGATCAGCCCACCGCCGGCATAGTCGAACTGGAGGCGGATCTTGCTGCCGTCGATGGCCATCGACTTGTAGATCGGGCCGGAGTAGGCCAGTTTGCGGCTGTAGACCTTCGCCAAGGCCCAGAGGGCCAGCCGCCTGCCCACCTCCTGCTTGTTCCTCGGATGGATATCCTTGACGTCGCCGATATCCATCGTAACGGCCATGCCCGTGTTGGGGACGGACTTAAGCGTCATCACTTGTGCTTCCCACAGTTCGGCGCAGTTGGCGGGATCTTGTCCGCCGTAGCGGAAGGGCGCCAGTTGCACGAAACCGAAGGGGAAATCGCCCTGGCCCCAGTCGGCCCGCCAGTTGGCGATCATCGCGGGAAAAAGCGTGCGGTATTGATGGGCTGCGGGAACGTTCGATTCGCCCTGATACCAAATCGCGCCGCGGATGGCATAAGGGATCAGTGGGGCGATCATACCGTTGTACAAGGTCGAGGACTGACCGTTCGCCAGCGGCTTCAGCGCCGGGTTCGCCTCCAACGCCTTGCGGCTGGTCCAGAACTCGGCGGGTGTGCCACCCACAGAGGTGTTGATCAGGCCGACGGGAACGCCGAGCGTCTTATGCAGTTCCTTACCAAACAAGTAGGCCAGCGCCGACGCACCATTTTCACCGCCAACCGCCAGATTCTCAGGTGTGATCGGGAGCCAAGTCCCGCCGACATCGGCCGCTGGTTTTGCTGCGCCCCCCTTGGCAACCGTGAACATGCGGATGCCGGGATACTTGGCGGCAGCCACCTCGGCATCATTGTTCATAACGCCGTGTCCAGCGTTGAATGTCCAGTGCATGTTCGACTGCCCGGAGCAGACCCACACCTCACCCACCAGGACGTTGTTGACCGTGATCGTGTTGCCGGACGAGCCTTTGACGGTCATCTCCAGCGGTTGGCCGACGTCCAGCTTGGCAACGATCACTTTCCAGTGCCCGTCATCATCGGCCTTGGTTGTGAGGGTTTGCCCGGCCAGGGCCACGGTGACCTCTTCGCCCTTGTCGGCCCAGCCCCAGATGGGCACGGGCAGGCCTCGCTGCAGCACCATGTTCGAGCCGATCACCGCCGGCAGCTTCACGGCTGCCACCGCCGAAACGGCCCAAGCGGCGACCAGCAGGCAACCCGTCAGAATTCGCACGTAATTTCGGCAATGCATCGTAGTCTCCTTCGGATCAGTTGAGAAATCTGGTGGCAGGAATCGATCGGCGGGAACGACCACAAATATAGCAGCCGGCCAACTCGGCCGCAATTACCCAGATTCCGGGTGTGCGTCGCGTACTTCGGTCTCATGCTGGCGGATGATTTGCTGGAGTCCGGCTACCGAGACTTGGCTCCTGCGATCCGTGTCGAGCACCAACACAAATTCCACGTTCATCGGCTTCTTCGAGAACCGCTGCGAGCTGACGCGATATCGCTTATACCCCTGCATGACCACCGAAACGTGCCCCCGTTGGACGTTGCTTTCGAGGAGACGTTCCAGCGGGATCAGGCCGTCAGTGCTATAACTCGTGAGGATGTAATGGGCGCGGATGGTGGTCAGCAGGCAATCATAAGCTCTGCTCGCCTCGTCCCGGTAGTTGTACTCGCTGCGTCGCCCGGTGCGCCAGTCGGTGCGGATGGCCGCCTTCGTGCCGCGTGTAATGTGCCTGCTCAGCGACGGCTTATCCCACAGGGCAATGCTGTTGGGCACGTGATAGTTGCTCCCGTAGGGGGTAACCGTTCACGCCCCGGGGAGCAATGAAGGGACAGGTTGGTGGGCGAGATGAGCTGCGACCGTTTGAGTCAAAAAGGCGAAGGCGTTGCGATGCTGTTGGCGGCAGGTTCCAACTCCTTGATGCGCGCCTCCAGTTTGGCAATCTCCGCCAGCAACAGGCGAATGATGGCCTGGGCCTCCGGCGACTGGCGGGCGATGATTTCTTCCATGATGGCTGCTTGCATGCCCACTGTTGCGCCACGCAAGCCGCATTTGAGTCCAGATCAATTTGTCAACAAATCTCCTCCAGGGTGTGAACGGTTACCGGCGAACGATGATACTCCAGTGGCGTCATCTTTGCGACGTGCTGCAACACACAATCACTTCCGAAGGGCTCGGCTAGGCGGTCTTGAATGAATTGGATCGCTTCCATTTCGCAAACAGTTTGCAGAACGTCGGTGAAGCTAATAGAATAGCGACTCCGGCCTCAATCTCGCCCACCTCAGTAGGAGCATCATGATGGG
>Ga0181520_10006356_pt1 | contig 18109 bp, 12 predicted proteins | sample PEATcosm2014_Bin_29_FD_132451 | JGI IMG/M metagenome (GOLD analysis project Ga0181520, IMG submission 132451) | Peatland microbial communities from MTU Mesocosm Facility, Houghton, MI, USA - PEATcosm2014_Bin02_30_metaG | ecosystem: Environmental > Terrestrial > Soil > Wetlands > Peat | place...
GCTGGAATTTTTAATTATATAAGAAAATGAAATGATATTCTGCATGTGCATAAATAAATAAAATGACCGGATTTCTTTAATAAACAATAATTAGAAGAGGTACAAAATGTTCCATTATTATGGTAGAGATAGACCGACTAAATAAATATCATTAATTCAAGAGTTCTTTTGCGTAATATAAAATAAACGTCTAATAAAAGGAATCTTTTTATGAAAACAACATTCACTTTATTAATATTCTTAACAATGTTAGTATTGTTTAGTGTACAAAGTAACACATTAGCTGCAAGCGATACACTAATCGTCTATGCAAGTGGGGCAAGCCTTGACCAGATCATTAATAGTGATACTACCTCAAGCGGGTTACAAGCACATAGTGCTTACAAACTTGTTTCTTTAGATACTACTTATATCTTTTTAGGTCCTGTTTCGGTGAAGTCGAATCTCACGGTTTTAGGAGTTTTAGGCTCTAATAACAGGCCTCCGTGCATACAGCCGGGTGTGTTGAGTGATGGGTCTATTCCTGATTATTTATTTGTAATGAATGGGATTCAAACAGTTGGCATATTCAAAAATCTTTATCTCACTGGTTTAGCTACAAATAATACTATTAATCAGGCAAATGTAAATGGTGTAGGAGCATTGATTCAAATATCGGCTGATAATATTAAGCTCCATGTTGATAATGTTATCTTTGAAGATTGGCCGGAAAATGCTATCAGCTATAGTGGAAATATGGCTGATATATTTGTTACTAACTGCAAATTCAGAAATATGATTTCCGCTACTGCCTGGTATTCTGGAGAAGCTGTTCGAAATCAGGAAAATACTGCTACTACCGATTCTCTTGTAATGAAGTACAATACTATTTTCTGTATAAATTCTTATGCTTCCGGTCCTGTAACAGTTACAATTGTTAACTATTTCGAGTTTAGCCATAATAGCGTTATATATAATTTCCAGAATCCGTTCTGGATTTTTAATGTTACTAACGCTAAAGTTGATAATAATTTGTTCTATGCAAATTGGGTCGGTGGTGAAACTATACCCGAATATACCGGTTTCTGGGATCAATTATGGTCAATTGAGATTGGTTCAATAATCGATTTAGATACTCTGGATATTGCAAAAGCAAAAGTTTTTGATCCTGCAGATTCTGCAAGTTCAAATTTAAGATGGCTTGCTGAAGCTAAAAGAATTATTGAAGTAAAAAATAACGTTTATTTTACTCCAAAAGTAGTTACTGACTTTCAGACTGCCTGGGACGATACCGCACATACAGATTCAATTTACACTCCCGGAAATACATTTATGGATGTAAGAACTACAGGCATGTTTACAGATAAAACACATTGGCCTGGCCTGGTACAATCAGGAAATCTGAATGTTGATCCTGGTTTTGGTTCTTCAATTGACCAGGTTGTGAACAATAATGTTGGAGACGGAGTTGGTGTAATTCAATACTTTAAAGATATACGAACTAATAATGCAACAACCGATATATATGGATACCAACTGCAAAGTATGTCCGGAAATAACTGGATACCTGCATGGCCGCTTCCTGAAAGTGTGGATATGCAGTATAGTAATAAATCATTAAAAACCGGCGGTACAGACGGTATTGCTATTGGTGATCCGGGTTGGTTTACAGGTGGTTATACTACAGGTGTTACCAAAAAGAATAATCTGCCTTATACTTACTCATTATCTCAGAACTACCCGAACCCGTTCAACCCAAGCACTGTTATCAATTACTCATTGCAAAAACCTTCAAATGTAACAATGGAAATTTATAATGTACTTGGGCAGAAGGTAGCTACACTTGTAAATAGTTATATGCAGTCCGGAAACTATTCGGTTTCATTTAATGCAAATAAACTGTCTTCAGGTATTTATTTCTATAGAATTGCAGCAGGTGATTTCGTTTCAGTTAAAAAAATGATGCTCATGAAATAAAGGCACAAAAAATTGTTAGTTAACTGATTGGGTGAGGCGGGGTTGTTGGTTACCCCGCCGAACTTTATCATATAATGAAAATATTGTTTGCCTTTCAAACATATTCGGTTACTTCGATTCATTGTTTATAGAGTTGAAAAAATTCAAACGGAAAAGATAACAGGGAAAGTAAATAAAAGTAAAAGAGGCTAAAAGTATGAATAATATAAAATCGGATTTATTTTAAAAATGAAAAGTATTAATATCATAGCTTTTTTGTTGACAATTTTTTCTTGTTGCCTCTTTGCAAGTGCCAATAAAACTTATACTTTAAGTAACCCTGCTTGCAAAATAGTTGTTGACAGTCATTTTAATGTTTCTCTTTATAATTATAAAGTTAATTGGCATCAAATTTCAAATTCATCTCCATTCTTATACTTATTAGATCAAAAAGGCGGTCAATATAAAAATTTTACTGTTAAAAAAAGTGTAAAAGCAAATATCATCTATTCCCCTTATGGTGAATGTAAGTCTATGGATGTTACTGCCGTTTGCAATGATTTGAATATTGAAGTGGATTGTAAAATATATTTGCCGTCAAAATTTGAAAATTCTATTGTTTGTCTAACTTCAATTAAAAATTTAAGCGACAAAGAAATAAACCTTGACGGATATGTAATTTCTGATTTTTTATTGAATGCAAAAAATTTCAACGCTGATAGTTCTTTTAAATTTTGGTCTTTTCAGGGCGGTTCTTATGAACAAAGATATGACTGGATCTTTCCGCTGACAATTGATTTCAAGCGTGATAATTACCAGGGCATGAATGCCGATGATTACGGCGGGGGGATGCCGGTCCTGGATTTTTGGTCAAAGCAGCAGGGAATAACTTTTGCTTCATTAGCAACGGAACCTGAATTAATTTCTCTTCCGGTTAAAGTTGAGGGTGACAGTGGAGTCTCTTTAAAGATAATTAAAAAAGAACATATAACTTTAGATCATGGTGGGTATTATAACCTGGTACCGTTTACGATTATTTTTCATAAAGGCGATTATTATAACGGGCTGAAAATTTACTCTGATCTTATGAAGGCAGGAGGCATGAAATTTTATGCTTCACCTGAATCTGCTTACAAACCGGAGTGGTGTGCATGGGGCTATGAAAGAAACTTTAAACCTTCGGATATTCTGAATTCGCTTGATGAAGTGAAAAAATTAGGACTTGATTGGGTAACTATTGATGACGGTTGGCAGGATAATATCGGCGATTGGGAACCAAACAGAAATAAATTCCCGGGCGGAGATAAAGATTTTAAAAGTTTAATCGACAGTATTCATGCAAAAGGATTTAAAGTAAGAATTTGGTGGGTGCCTTTAACGGCTCAGGATTCATCCTATAGTGCAAAATATTATTCAAAAGAAATAAATAGTTACGGGTATGGTGCTCAAAGCCGCGTTGCTCGTGAACATCCCGATTGGTTTATTCTTGACAAAAATGATAATAGAGTAAAAGTTTCCTGGTGGAACTCATACTATTTTTGCCCTGCAAAGAAGGAAGTGATAAATTATTATAAAAACTTTGTTAGAAAAGCTATCCTTGAGTGGGGTATTGATGGATTTAAAATCGATGGGCAAAACTTTAATGCAGTCCCCGAATGCTATAACGAATACCATCATCACAGGAATTCTGAAGAATCGCCTCAGGCATTACCCGGTTTCTTTAAAGAAATTAATGGTTTAGCTCTTAAACTTAAGCCGGGTTTTGTAATACAAATGTGCCCATGCGGAACTAATTTTTCAATTTATAACTTGCCGTATGTGAACCAATTGGTTGCTTCCGATCCGGAAAGTTCATGGCAGGTTAGGTTAAAAGGAAAAACCTTCAGAGCTTTATTAGGCAATAAGGTAGCTTATAGCGGCGATCATGTCGAACTTACAAATCACATTTGGAATGAAAAGCTTAATAAGTCCGTCCTTTCGGGGAAGGCAGATTTTGCTTCAACACTTGCCGTAGGCGGAGTACCTTCAACAAAGTTTACATTATCGGATATAGCTCAACCCGATTCAACTTTAATGATGGATCCCTTAAAACAAATATATTATAAAAGATGGATCGAAATCTATAATGAAGAAAAGATGAGCAGCGGGGAATATCTGAATCTTTACGATATCGCCTTTGATAAACCTGAAACTCATCTCATTAAGAAAGGTAATGATTATTATTATTCTTTCTTCGCAGACACAGTGTTTGAAGGTAAAGTTGAATTAAGAGGGCTTCAAAAAGGTAATTACAGGGTTTATGATTTATTCTCAGGAAAATTTATTTCAAATATTACTGCTGCAAATCCTTTCCTCAAATTAAATATTGATCATTATCTGATATTAAAAGCCGCAAGGGAAAACCATTGAAAAAAATAAAAATTTATTTTATTAGTCTTGTAACAGCTACTTTAATTATTACAACAATGCAATCAACAAATGCACAAGTTGATAAATGGCTGGAAATTATCAGGCAGGCAAAAGTAGCTGTTAAATATTATTCACCGGTAAAGTCCGGATCCTTTACAATGATTCAAGATAAGAGTACCGAAGAAAATGAAATAGGTCTTATTAAAGAATTTGTCGATGAAAATTTAGATGTAAAACTAACATTTAAAAAATATGACTCTCACATTGAATTATTCGGTGAGGCATCAAGTGTAAAAAAAGAGGATTTGTGCTTTACTATAAAGATTATTTTCCCGCAGAAGGAGTCTGGCAAAAATGTTTCCTGGAGTTATGATTTAGACAGTACTGTAGTTGTCGGAGATAGCACTAAATTATTTAGTAATTATGTAAAAGCCGCTGCAGTAATTCCTCCTGATGGTGCATTTAATACTGATGAAAATCATAATGGAGGCTATGGAGATAAATTGGGGAGCGGCGAAATGTCTTTTTATCCGCTGGCGGCGGTTTCATCGGGTAAAGTTGGTTTTGGATTGGGAGTAGATATGGGGATTCCGGTTGTTTACAGGCTGGCATTTGAACCCGGATCTGGGATTATCTCGGAATTTGATATGGCTGTTTCCAAATTAACAAAAAAATTCCCGAACAGAACGTTCTTTAAACTCTTTCTCTTTGAATATAACTATGCCTGGAATATGAGGGCTGCTTTAGAAAAATATTATCAAATTCAACCTGAATATTTTAAGAGACGCGTAACTAATGAAGGAATATGGCTGCCTTTTACTCCTCTTCATTCAATCAAAGATTTTAAAGACTTCGGCTTTGCATTTCATGAAACAAGCTGGCCTTCGAAGGATCGCCATTTAAATAATAAATCCAGTATAGAGGCAGATAAAGAAGGTGGAGTTTACAGCTTTGAATACACGGAACCATGGGATATACAAATACCTATTGATAATATTAATATGAAATATAAGGATCTTGTTAGTGATAGTGTTATCCTTAAAGAAAATAATGAAATGTTGCGGACCAGTGCGGCGCTTGATGATAATAATCTTTGGGAAACCCGGAAGCTTAAAACTCCTTGGTTCAAAACAGGCTGGGCAGTAAGTGTAACCACAAATGCCGATCCTGATTTACCAGGCTATAACCGCTATGATATGACTAGAAAAGAAGAAATTAATCCTGCAATAAACCTGGATGTTGACGGAATTTATTTCGATTCAATGGAATGGAATTGGCATTATGATTTGAATTATAATCAAAAGCATTTTCCTTATACAGAGTACCCGCTTACTTTTTCTTCATCGCTGGATAAACCCCGGCCGGCAATCTGGAACTATGTTTCCGAATATGAAATGATGAATAATATTTCAAACGAAATGCATGAAAAAGGTAAATTAACTATGGGAAATGGTTTCGGATGGCTGCCGTTTGCTCCGGGAATATTGGATTTGTTCGGTTCCGAATTCAGTTGGTATGCACAAGGAACTTCAGATGATATGAGTCTTGGATTTATCCGTGCAATATCATACCAAAAGCCGATTGTCTTTTTACTGAACGAAGGACTAGACGACAAGGTTTTTAATAAACCGCCTTACGACGGGTACAGGCAATATTTCGAAAGAATGTTGTCATATGGATTCTTTCCGTCTTTTTTTAGCGTTAATTCCTCCTCCGATCCTTATTGGGAAGATTCAACAAGATACAATAATGGCAGGCCGTTCTTCAAAAAATATATTCCTTTGATTAGAGAAATATCCCAGGCGGGATGGCAGCCGGTTACATTTGCCAAACTAAACAAAAAAGTATTGCAAATAGAAAGATTTGGCACTCCAGAGAATAGCGCCGTTTATTTTACGATTTTCAATTCAAATGCAAAAGAGACCAGTACTAAGTTAACCATTGACTCAAAAGCGCTCAATATAAATAAAATCCAAAGCATTGAAGAAGTAATCAAGGGTAAAAAACTTAATTATAAGAAAGATAAAGATTCAATAGAAGTTACGATTGATGTTAACGGGAAATCAACCTGTTTGATAAAGATTAATAAACTTTAAGCATATATCTTTATTTGAAAATTAAATGACTGAAAATGTAAAAAAATTAGATAGAAAATTAGGGCTCCTGCATGCAACCGCCTCTAATATGTCCACTATGGTTGGTATAGGGCCTTTTATTACATTCCCTTTGATAATATCTGCCATGGGAGGACCTCAGGCTATGCTTGGCTGGCTTGTGGGGACGATTATTGCTATATCGGATGGTCAGGTTTGGGCTGAATTAAGTTCCTGCCTTCCCGGCGAAGGAGGTTCATACATCTATCTGAAAGAAGCTTATAAAAAATATTTCGGTAAGCTGATTGCATTTTTATTTATATGGTCATTTCTGCTTAGCGGACCTTTGGAAATAGCTTCAGGTCTTGTTGGAATGATGCATTATATTTCGTTTATTTTGCCTTGGCTTACCGAAACACATATAAGGCTTCTTTCATTTGGTGCAGGTTTATTAACAATTATTCTCCATTATAATAATATAAAATTTGTCGGTTTGATGATTATTATTTTATGGATAATTATGCTGGCAACAGTAGCATTTACCATATTTGTAGGACTAACTCATTTTCACGCATCATACGTCTTTGATTTTCCAAAAGGATGGTTCACATTTTCTTGGGGATTTGTTATGGGCTTGGGTGGAGCAACTTTAATTGCAATGTATGATCTTCTTGGTTATAATAATATTTGTTATGTGGAAGAAGAAGTTAAAAACCCTGGGTATGTATTCCCTCGGGCAATTATATGGTCTGTAATAGGAGTTGCTGCATTGTACTCATTAATGAATTTTTTGATTCTCGGGGTTACTCATTGGAGAATTGTTGCCGGGTCAATCCATATTGTGTCGGACATTGTTAATCTTTATTATGGACATACGGCTGCCGTTATTGTTTCAGTTTTTGTAGCATTAACCGCCTATGGTTCAGTCTATTCTTTGATGATGAGTTATTCCAGGATTCCATTTGCTGCTGCAAAAGACGGATTCTTTTTTGATTGGCTTAAAGGAATACATCCTAAAAAACATTTCCCGCATTACTCATTATTGGTTGTCGGTTCAATAACATGCCTGGCCAGTCTTTTTAGTTTAAATTTTATAATTTCAGCTACATTATCAAGCAGGATTCTTATCCAATTTATCGGCCAGGCAATTGGCCTTACTTTACTTAGAAAAACCCAACCGGGTTTGTACAGGCCCTACAAAATGTGGCTGTATCCATTGCCTTCAATAATTGCATTTGCGGGATTCGCATTTATTTTCATCAGTTCAGGGATGGAAGCAATAAGCCTTGGGCTTATCTGGATTATGGTTGGAGCGGTATTTTTCCTCTTTTGGGCAAAAGGAAATCGTGAATGGCCGTTTAAACCTGCTGTTCAAACAGAGGCACTATTATGAGTATTCCCTTAATTGAAGTTAGAGGTTGTGAATCTGAGGTAGAATTAAATGAGGTGGTTGAGTTATGCGATGCGGCGTTCTCCAATACAACCAGAGAATATTTTGTAAGGCACTTATTAAAAGATAAAACCTTAGCATTGAATGACACAAGAATTTTATTGAAAGATGGTAAAATTGTAAGTTCTGTTCAAATATTTCCAAGAATCATTTCATTACAAAAAGGCGAACTGAAATATGGGGGTATTGGAAACGTTGCTACACTGCCGTCCGAAAGATCCCGGGGTTATGCTGGAATATTATTAAAAGATGCTTTTGATTATATGGTTAAAAAGGATTTTCCGGTTTCAATGCTGACTACTCATATAAATAGCTATTATGAAAAATTTGGTTTCAAAACAGTCTTAAGAACTATTGCGCGTATTTCTAATGTAAAAGGAATAGGATGCAAAGATGTAAAAGTGTTCGACGAATTCAGAGACTTTGAAAATGTAATAAATCTTTATAATGAATTTAATATAAATAAAACTGGCACGATTGTAAGGGATAAACGATATTGGCAATCTCAATTTGATTTTTGCGACGAAGATAAAGATCTGTTCCTGGTTTATTATCCAAAAGATGTACTAAAAGGATTCGTGCGTGCTCAAAGAAAAGAAAAAATAATAAAAGTACAGGAATATGCTTTTAGATCCGCAGACAAAACTGTACTTACAAAATTGTTTCAATGTCTTTCTTATATAACCGGTTTCAATGAAATTGAAATGTTTCTTACAAAAAAAGAAGAAGATTATATAAATCCCGGGTTTCCTTTTTCTTTAAAAGAAGAAAAAGATTTTATGATTTGTTTCCTTGATGAAAATTTAAAGGACGAAATTAAAAATGAACTGCTTATTGATAGGAATCTGAATTTTTGGCAGAGTGATTTCTATTGAAATTAATACTTGATATAAAAAATTAAGGTATTTAAATGCTTAAGAAAATTTTATTTGTAACATTTCTGTTAATAACTGCTTTATCCGCACAGGACACAGCCTACATTAAAACTGCCGGTGAACAAATCAGCATCGGGAATAAATATATTGAGAGAGTAATAGACATCTCTTCCCCAAAAATAGGGACAACACAGTTTATAAATAAATTATCACATAAAACTTATAATGTTAAATCAGATGAATTTGTCTTACAAATAGTGTCATCGGGTGTAGGACCTGCTTATGGCAAAAAACAAAACGGTGAAAATCCAATTACCCTCACTGTGAAGGATTTTAAGTATAAAGGTTTTGATGAAAACGAACTTGTAGCCGGGGGCAAACAATTGGTCCTGCACTTTAACTTTAGTTATGATGTGGAAAATTTTTACTTGAATGTCCATTATGAAATACTCCCGGATAATTATTACATGAGGAAGTGGATAGATATTGTTGATTCGTCTTATGGAATACAATTTCTTGATAAAATATTCGTTGAATCAATGGAGTTCGATAAAAAAGATTTTTCCAGGGGCCAGTTTGGCCAACCGGTGTTTAATAACGATATTTTCATTGGAGTAGAATATCCTACCGTAGAAAATGAAATTGCCGGCGGTAAAGTAAGATGTGGTTATGTAGCCGGTGAAACTATAAAAAAAGACATTTTTAAAAGCCATACTTCGGTTATAGGCGTTTCTTCTTCTTCTGCAAAACTTGAACAATCTTTTATGGATTATGTCGACGATATAAAAATTAACGGCACCCGCCCGTATTTACTTTATAATTCCTGGTACGATTTTAGAAATCCGGCTGTAACAAATGATTCTGAAAGTATAATGAATGACAAGAATGTGCTGGGTAGATTGGAGACATTTAAGAAATTTATGTTTGACAAGTTCAGCATTGCTCTGGATGCTTTTGTACTGGATGATGGATGGGATAATTACCGGAGTTTGTGGTCAATAGATTCTTCAAGGTTTCCCGATGGATTTATGCCTTTGACAAATGCTTTAAAAAGCATGCATACAAGCCTTGGCATGTGGGCCTCCCCGTTCTGTGGCTATGATAATAGAAGTGTTCGTGTAAAATGGGGCTATGAACATGGTTATGAAAAGGTCGGAGACTTTTTATGTTTTGCAGGTACCAAGGACAAAGCTGCATTTAAAAAGGCAATGGTTGATTATACCAAAGAATACAACATCGGCTACTTTAAATGGGATGGTTTTCTGCTTTCATGCAACGAATTTGACCATGGCCATCTTCCGGGAATTTATTCACGTGAGGCTTTTGTATCATCTTATATTGATATAATGAATTCGGTAAGGAAAGTTAATCCTGGTATCTTTTTGAATATTACTACTGGTACATGGCTTTCACCTTGGTGGTTAAAATATGCTGATTGTATATGGATGCAGGGTGCGGATTATGCTTATGCAGAAGACGTTCCTTCTTTAAACGACAGGGATAAATCAATCACCTACAGGGATGCGGTACTTTGGGACGATCTTCAGAAGCAGCATCTGCTCTTTCCTGTATCTAGTTTAATGACTCATGGAATAATTAAGGGAAGATTAAATTTTCTCGGCGGTAAGGATGAATCACTCGATTCCTTTACTAATGAAGTTATGATGTATTTCGGCCGGGGAGTAATGATGTGGGAATTATATGTTTCACCTGATTTGCTTTCGGATAATGAATGGAATGCAATTGCATCATTAATTAAATGGGCTAAAGCGAATAAAACAGTACTTCAAAAAACAAAAATGATCTTAGGTGATCCTTTAAAAAGAGAACCGTATGGTTATATCCATTTGAAAAATGATGCAGGAATTTTACTTTTAAGAAATCCCGGTATCGATGCACGTGAAGTTAAAATAAAATTAACTCCTGAACTTGGCGATATTGATCCTTCAGCAAAATATTTTGTTAAAATAATTTATCCTTACAATATGATACTTCCGGAGCCGGTTGAAATTAACCGGGAATTAAAAATACATCTTAACGGATGTGAAATTTTAACGGCTGAACTTATTCCGGAAAGCAAAATCAACGGTAACTTACCGCTTGGTGTCAAATATTCAATTAACGGTAATGGTTTAAATATTTACGGTGAAGCTGGAAAGCATGAAAATGTTAAAACTATTAATTCAAATATTTCTAATAAAATTGATTTTCCGGGTAAGGAAGACAAAATAAAATTCAGTGAAAGCGCACCTATTGTAAACAGCGGCAGTATGTATGAATCAACTGTGGATATTATTATCCCTGCAAATATCAGGAATCCTAAATTTGCATTTCTTCTGGAACCGGATAGTAAACTGCAAAATGAACTGAAACCTCAATTTGAAATTATTCTGAATGGTGTATCTCAAAAGTTACAGGTTGAAGAAGAAAATGGTAAATGGTTCTGGGCGCTTTCAGATTTAAAATCAGGTAGAAATAGCGTTGATTACAAAATAAAATTTAAAGACAAAATTCATGGTAAAATTAGTTCTTGGATATTCGCAGATCAGGAACTTATGAGTGAAAAAATAAATAATCTGACTGTGCAGAATGAGGAAATATTACCCGCAAAACCTTATGCTGAGAATATTCAAAAATTACTTGTATCAGTTAGGAAAAATAAATTTTAAGCGGAGGCGGTATGTACTTTGATTGGAGAACATGGGGTATTTGGGCAATCGGGTTTACAATCCTGGTTATCTGGATACTAGTCCCTATTAAAGAATTTAAAAAACTTCTAAAGAAAAGAAAAGAAAATTCAAATAATTAATAAAAACGGAGAAATAATTGAATTCTATTGATTACTTAATTGTATTAGCCTTTCTGGGCATGATCTTTTTTATCGGATCTATTTTTTATAGATGGATTGGTAATTCAGATGATTTTTATTTAGCCGGTAGAAATTTAACTCCGTTTATACTCGCTGCCGTTTTAGCTGCCACCAATATAAATCTGTATAGTTTTATCGGGCAGTCAGGGATTGCATACAAGTACGGAATACCGATAATTTGGCAAACCTGGACGGGCAACATGGCCATGGTTTTTTCCGGATTATTTGTTATTCCGATTTTCAGAAGACTAAGGATAAGAACTATACCTGAATTTTTAGAGATGAGATACAGCAAGGGTGTTAGAACATTAGTGGCATTAATCTGGATATTCAGGCTTGCATTCTGGTTAGGAATAATTTTATATACCGCCGTAACTGCGGCGCAAATCATCACGGGCTTACATTCATTTACCGCTTTGGTTTTAATTTTATCCGTAGTAGTTATTATTTATACCATGCTTGGCGGTATGTGGTCGGTAGCTTTTACGGATGTTATCCAGTTTATATTGATGCTTAGTGGAGCATTAATACTGTTGCCGATTGTTATGAGTTATGTAGGCTGGTGGCCTGGTTTAGTTGCTAAACTGCCGAAAGATTCTTTAACATTAGTGCAGCAAACCGGTAAGTATAGTTGGAAATTTGTTTTGGCAATTTTCCTGTTGGGAATTGAATGGGCCTGCGTTGACCAGGGACTTTTACAACGGGCATTCGGAGCAGAAAACACGCGGACTGTTGCTAAAGGATTAGTACTGGCAGCCATCATTACAACTCCGTTTGCATTGCTGTGGAATTTACCGGGTTTAGCTGCAAGAGTTATTTTCCCTCATCTTGCAAATGCAGATACTGCAGTTCCTTTATTGCTAGCGCATTTTATTCCTAATATAATCCTTGGAATTATTGTGGTAGGTTTATTCTCCTCACAACTATCCGCAACATCCGGAAATTTAAATGGCATCGCTACTGTCTTTACAAGTGATATTTATGAAAATGTTTTAAATCGAAAAGCTACCGATAAAGATGTAATACTTGTTGCTAGAATAATTACGATTATCGCAGGCTTGATAATGATTGCCTTCGCTTATGCAGTGCCGGTTTTAGGAGGGGCTGTAAATGCCTACCTTACGGTAATTGCCATTATGGATATGCCGCTGTTCATAATTGCGGTTGTCTACGGTTTGCTATGGAAACGCGCAAACTGGCAGGGTGCCATCGGTGGCTACTTTTGCGGGGCAATTGCCGGCATCGTAGGTCAATACTTCAAATTCGATTTTAACGTTACTACATTTGTTTCTGCCGGGGCCGCATTGGTTGTTACTCCAATAATAAGTTTGCTGACAAAAAATTCTGCTTCCGAAAAAGTAGATAATATTTGGAAAGCAAAAAAGACAAGTGAAGAAGAGTCAAAAAATAAAAATACATATAATATCATTCCGCAAACCCTGCCCGGCAAATTCGGTTTATCAATATTCGGCCTGGGTTTCATCCTGTTTCTGGCCGGCATTTTCCTCGGGAGCCAGGGCCTGGAATTAGCTTCGGTTCTAAGTGTATCGGGGATGATATTGTATTTTATCGGTGGATTATTAAAAGCTTACACAAATTAATTATATGAAAGATAACATGAAAAACAGCAGTGAATTAATTGTATCAACACCTGGAAGAGTTTGTTTGTTCGGAGAACATCAGGACTATCTAAATCTTCCCATTATTGCAGCCGCAATTTCTTTGAGAATAAATATTGAAGGAAGTAAAAGGAATGATAATTTAATTAATATTCAATTACCGGATATTGATGATAAAGAAATATTTCCCCTGGATTTCCCGGTTAAATATGAAAAAGAAAGAGATTATTTTAAGAGTACTCTAAACGTTTTGAATCGAAACGGTTTTACTTTTTCAAAAGGAATTGACTGTATTGTTAGCGGTAAAATTCCGATTAATGCCGGGACTTCAAGTTCTTCAGCATTAATTATTTCCTGGGTCAACTTTTTAACGCAGATGAGCGATCAATCAAAAAAGCTAAGTGCGGAAGAAATTGCCAATTATGCGTATGAAGCGGAAGTATTGGAATTTTCAGAACCTGGCGGTATGATGGACCAGTATTCTACATCCGTTGGTAAGGTAATATTTTTGGAATCTTACCCTAAGATAAATGTTGAACGAATAAATGCCGAACTTGGGAGTTTTGTTTTAGGAGATTCCGGGGAACCAAAGGATACTAAATTTATTCTTGCTAGAGTAAAAACTCAAATTCAAAACGTATCTAAAGAACTTCAGAAAAAAAATCCGGATTTCTCTTTGCAGAATATTACTTCCGGCGAGTTGGGCCGGTTTACTAATGAATTAAACGACGAGCAGGTTGAACTTCTTAAAGGGACAATTCAAAACAGGGATATAACAGGAAAAGCAAAAAAATTATTACTAAAATCTCCGCTTAACCATAAGGAAATTGGACTTCTGCTTACAGAACATCATGCTATATTGAGGGATATTCTTAAGATATCCACTCCTAAAATTGACAGGATGATTGGTTCGGCAATTAAAGCGGGAGCGTATGGAGCTAAAATAAACGGATCGGGCGGAGGCGGGTGTATGTTTGCTTACGCTCCCGAAAATACAGAAGAAGTAAAAAAGGCAATTGAGATGGAAGGGGGAAAGGCATACGTTGTTAAAATTGATAACGGTACTTACAGCAAAGTTATGGAGGTTATTAAATGAGTAACGGGAAACTGGTAATTTTAGCCGGCGGCATCTCTTCCCGTATGAAGAAACCGGCTGTATTAAAGGAGCAGGTAGATAGTCGTTTAATTGACGACTCAAATCAAAAATCCAAATCAATGATTGGCCTTGGTAATGATTACAGGCCCTTCCTTGATTATCTGTTATATAATGCAAGGGAGTCCGGGTATAAAGAAATATTAATAGTAATCGGCGAAAAAGATGACAGTATAAAAAAATATTACGGTGAACATGATTCATCAAATGAATTTTGCGGGTTAAATATTTCTTATGCGGTACAAAAAATATCTTCCGGGAAGGTGAAGCCGGATGGTACGGCAGATGCTCTATATCAGGGCCTGCTTTCAAAAAAGGATTGGCATGGGAGGCGATTTACTGTTTGTAATAGCGATAACCTGTATAGCCGGAAAGCTCTGGAATTAATGCTGAATGAGGATCATCCCAATTCAATGATTGATTATGATCGAAGCGGACTGGAATTCGAATTATCGCGTATAGAAAAATTTGCAGTTACAATAAAAAGTGAAGATAATTTTCTTGTTGATATTATAGAGAAACCTTCTAAAAGTGAGATTGAGAGAGCAAGGAGTAAGGAGGGGATTATAGGAGTGAGTATGAATATATTTAGTTTTCAGTATGATATGATATTCCCGGTTTTAGAAAGAGTACCTTTCCATCCTGTAAGAAATGAAAAAGAACTGCCTGCTGCCGCTATAATGCTTTCTAATGAACTTCGTAAAAGCGTTTTCGCGTATTTACTCTCGGAACATGTCCCCGATTTGACGGAAAAAAATGATATATTAATTGTCAAAAAATATTTACAAGATCATTTTCCAAATTTTAAACTGTAAAACTATGAGTAAAGTCAAACATAAAAACGAAATAAGAAGAAATCTAATACTAAGAGCGCTTCTTGATAACGGTGAATTATCTCTTACCGAATTAATGAAAATCACCGGAATTACAATTCCGGTTGTTTCGGCTATTATCGCTTCTTTAGTTAAGGAAGGCCTGATTATTGAAGTTAAAAATAAAGACAATACTCAGGCCGGCAGACCTCCTTACCTCGTGAAACTAAATGGTAAGGCGGGTTTTATTTTGGGAATAGATATCGGGAGACTTTATTCAAACTTTATTGTTATGGATTTAGAGCATAAAATTTTAGTTGATGTCAGAAAGAAATCTATACCTTTGAGTAATGATATCGGCCTCCTCGATCAATTGGAAAAAGAAATAAAGACAGTTATCTCCGAAGGAAAAATAAACTGGAATAAATTACTTGGAATCGGGATATCGATTCCCGGTATGGTAAAAGGCAGAATTGGCGCAAGTGAAACTTATTTTAATTTCGGTAACAAGTCCGCAAAGGAAATGCTGGAAGACAGATTTAAAAAACCTGTCCATATTGAACATGATTTACAGGCAATGGCTCTGGGTGAATTATGGTTCGGCGGTGCAAAAAATGAAAGTAATGCCCTTTGTATAAATTTTGGCTGGGGATTGGGTGTAGGATTAATTTTAGACCGGAAAGTATATTATGGTGAAGACGGATATGCAGGTGAACTCGGCCATATCCAGGTTGTCCCGGATGGAGAACTGTGTTACTGCGGTAAGAAAGGCTGTCTGGAAACCGTTTCTTCCAGCAGGGCAATAACAAAAATTGCACAGCAGAAAATAGCGCAGGGAGCTACCACGAAGATATTAAATGATGTTAATAAAATAGATCAGATTGATTCAAGGATGATTTTTGAAGCTGCAAATCAGGGGGATCAGTTTTCAATTGAAATTATTGAGGAAACATGTAAATATTTGGGCGCCGGAATAGCAATTCTGATAAACCTCTTTAACCCGTCACTTATTATTCTGGGAGGTGGCATATCTAACGCTACGCCTTATTTAATTGACATAATTAAGGGCAACGCTATGAAACATTCATTAGTTCAATTAAATAGAAATGTTAGATTTGTTACAACAAAACTTGGAAATAAAGCGGGCGCGCTGGGTGTTGCTATGTATTTGGCAAGGGACCTTTTCGATGTGGCTCATTTAAATCCAACAGCGTATGTTTAATCATAGAAATAAGTAATAATGGAAAAAATCAAAGTTGTAGTAACCGGCGGTGCCGGTTTTATAGGTTCGCATATAGTAGAATATTGGAACAGTCAAAATGCAGAAATACATATCATAGACAACCTCAGAAGCGGGTACCTGAAAAATATTAACCAATTAAAAAATATTTTTTTTCATAACATTAGTATTACCGATAGAAAAGCTGTTTTTGATATTATGCAGGGTGTAACTTATATACATCACCTTGCTGCAATGGTCTCGGTTCCCGAATCAGTTCAATATCCTCTTGAGTGTGTAAAGATTAATGTAGAAGGACTAATCAATGTTCTGGACGCTGCTGTGGAAAATAATGTAAATAAGATTGTTCATAGCAGCAGCGCGGCGGTCTACGGTGATAATCCTGCATCTCCTAAAAACGTTGATATGAAACCTATGCCTAAATCTCCATACGGCATTACTAAATTGGATGGCGAATATTATTTACAGTCTTATCAGGAAAATTTTGGACTTAAAACCACTTCTTTAAGATACTTTAATGTCTTTGGTACCAGGCAGGATCCTAAAAGTCAGTATGCTGCAGCAATTCCGATATTTATAAATAAGGCTATTAAGAATGAACCTATAATAATATACGGAGATGGAGAACAGACGCGTGATTTTATTTATGTGAAAGATGTAGTAAATGCTAATATCCTTGCTGCTACAACCAGTAATGTGTCGGGTGTATTCAATGTTGCACTCGGACAAACCACAACTATAAATAATATTGCTAAAATTATTATTGAAGAAACAAAAAGTAAGAGTGAAATTTTGTATGAATCTGTCAGAGCGGGAGATATAAAACATAGCCACGCTTCGATTGATAATACTGTGGAAAAATTAAAGTTTAAACCCCGGTTCTCTTTAGCCGAAGGTTTAAAGGAAACAATAAAATATTATACCGGTTCTGTTTTAAGCTCTTAAAATCTTTTATGATTAATAATACACATTATTCAATAACTCAAATCAATAACAATAATTTTCTTAAAATAGTTCTTGAAAATATTTTAACAAATGAATTAGTTTCAATTATCCCTTAATATGGAGCCGGGACAAAAGAAAGAAAATTAAGTAATGAAAAATCAAATATAAATCTTCATATTTGTTAGGATGCTGATTTAAATAAATACAATTATCTTATAGTCTATATTCCTCCTGATAGAAGATCTATCGACATAGAGCCTCTAACATCCAATATAAACTCTTTTAACAATTGCGAAGGATTAATCATACTAAAACCTAATGAAGAATTTACTGCAAATGTTGGAATTATTCATGGAACTTAAAACCTCTTTTTTAAAAGGCTTATCCTTTGTAATACTGCGTAAATTATGAGATATCGAAATAGATCGTAATTTATCTAATATAGTTTTGAAAAAAGTATAAAATTAAAATATTATTTATTAAAAAGATATAAATGAAAGAAGAAAAAATGGAATCGAATAAGAAGACCGGATTATCAAAAGTGGAAGAAAAATATTTGCAGCAGTCAGGCAAAGAATTGCTATATGCTCCAACGGAAAAGATAGGAATTATACAGGTTAAAAATTTTCCTGAATTAGGGCGCCTTGCCGCACTAAGATTTTTAGAATGGGTCTTGGAAAACCCGGGTGGAGTAATATCCCTGCCCACC
>Ga0181520_10006357_pt1 | contig 18109 bp, 17 predicted proteins | sample PEATcosm2014_Bin_29_FD_132451 | JGI IMG/M metagenome (GOLD analysis project Ga0181520, IMG submission 132451) | Peatland microbial communities from MTU Mesocosm Facility, Houghton, MI, USA - PEATcosm2014_Bin02_30_metaG | ecosystem: Environmental > Terrestrial > Soil > Wetlands > Peat | place...
AACAGAAGCGTCTGGTCGACCGTGTCAGGAATGAAGTTCTGGCCCATGGCTCAAACTTAAAACAGAACTCGCTGCCCACGCTATAGGCTCCGTCACGAATCTATGCCCGACACACACCTAGACCTGGTTGCATAAATGCCTCAGCGCGATCAGCAGGCAGGCAGGGTGGAAGAGGCCTTGAAACACGATGAGGATGCACTTGTAGCGCACCTGGATGAGGCGGAAGTCTCGGTGAAAGCTTCAGCGATTGTGCAGCCCGATGACAGCAGAACTGAAAGTCGGATAGCCTTACTAGATGCCTGGGAATTCCCGGACTCGATCGCAGGAGGAAAACTATGCCCATTTGGCAAAAGATGATTCGACAGTCGTTCGTGGCAGCGGTATTTGCGGCGCTTGCGGTGGGCTCGGCACAGGCGGCGACGCTGCACTTGAATGCGCGGACAATCTACGATCGCGCCGTGAGCAACAATGTTGTTCTCTCACACGATGGTTCAGCGATAGAACTGCAGTCAGGCGAAGTATTCCAGAACGACGGTCCCGCTTCCGGCTTCTCCTATAAGCCAAATAGCGAAGTGCTTTCTCCCGGTATCGCGATTCGTAAGCAACTCCTGATTCCCGATCCGCAGGCGAATCAAGCCTTCCTGATGGTGGGCGGAAGCGGCAACCTGGGAATCGAGGTGAACGGACTTCCGCAGGAATTGAAAGCACCCCGGAAAATATTCTATGGGCAATGGCAGGAATATGATATTGACCCGGCGGCGCTCAAGCCCGGCGTAAACGACTTCGTCCTCCGGGGCACCGGCACGGTCAATATCGCGCGACTGGATGATTCTTACGTGGAATTACCGCACAGAAGTGCGCGCAGCGCAGATGACGGGAAGTCCTGGAGCGTGGATAAATTTGGGTCGGCGGGTGACATAGCCGGAGAGTATTATGTTCGGGTCTATTTGAAGCGATTTCTAGAGCGTGGCTCACTCGTGCTACCGGTGATGGATGTGGCCAACCTCGAGGAGCATCTGGTGACGCCGCCTCTTACCGCGCCTGGTAAGCTCCGGGTCTTCAGTTCCACTTCATCCGACTCTAACAGCGGCGTGACCTTTCGGGTACGATCCGGAACAACATATGTGCAGAGCCACGAAACGTGGTCGGAGTGGACGGCGCTGGGCAGCGATGGCGGCCTGAAAGAGCCGCGCGGACGCTATGTTCAGGTTGAGGTGACGCTCACGGCAGCCGATCCGCTGGTCACGCCCAACCTGAGAGGGATTACGCTGACCACTGAGCCCGAACTTGCGAAAGATTGGACGAAGGCGGTTAAAGTAGTCGATTACCACAACGAGGAGATCGTTCGCACATCCATTCCGTTTCGTTATGAGTCATTCACGCAACCGGAGCTGGAAAAGCTGCGAGAGCAATATCACCTCGACGACGTCGTAGCCGGAGCGAAAACAGAACTCGAGATTCTCACCAGGCTTGCGGCTTGGTCGGCGCGTCAATGGAAATGGGAAGAGTGGCACCTAGACGAGTTCTATCCGCCGTGGAACGCACTCGAAATACTGAAGAAAGGGCCTGATGGCAAGCCGGTTGGCGGTTTCTGTCAGCAATACGACCTCGTGTTCCTGCAGGCGGCGGAGAGCTTCGGATTCGCAGGCAGAGATATTTCCATCAGTGGCGGAACGTTAGGTCGTCCGATACCACTTGGTCATGAGCCGGTGGAAATATGGTCGAACCAATTTCGGAAGTGGATCTGGATTGATGCGACGGGTGCCTATTATGCGGTGGATGCTGAGACGGGCGTACCGCTTTCATTATTTGAGGTGCGAGAGCGCCAACTCCAACTCCTCATGCACGGGGACCAGGCGCAACACATTCGTATAGTGCATATCGAGGATTCGATCCATCTGTGGCGCGGGCTCGATGTCGATTTGTCGTTTGCGGAACTGAGGCTTATCCCAAGAAGCAATTTCCTGAAACAAAAGTGGCCTTTGCCGCTCAACAATGGCAGGGCGGGCTGGAGTTGGACAGGATTTGACGTTTGGACCGATGCGAAGGTGCCCGCCGAGCCGATTTATCCGTATTTGATCACCCGGCACGGCAATTTCGAATGGACGCTCGACCAGGCCCACATCACGCTCGAACCAACCTTAACCCCGGGAGAATTCATAGTCCACCTCGACACCGAGACTCCCGGTTTCGAAACCTTTCTGGCCGAAATCGATCATGGTGCAACCTCCCCCATCGCTGCGATCTTCCCTTGGAAATTGCACGCCGGCCGCAATCGATTAAAAGTCTGGCCTCGAAACGACGCTGGACGTTACGGGATTGCCAGTTGGATTGATCTCGAGATGCCTGGGACGTAATAAAGGCAGGATGCTGGGCCATAGTTACTTCTCAGACCTGGGAAGATCTTTCAATGAATAATCTTGTGCAAAGACGAGTTCCGATCTTTCTGCCTGCTGTTGCTGCACTTGCGTTCGGTGTTGCGCAAGCGCAGAACATCACATAGCCATGCCACTCCCCTTGTATGCCCGTCCAACTGGCCGAGGATCAACCCGGCTTTGCGTCGCTGGCGGTGGATTCGCTCGGCAAGGATATGTTCAGCGCAAATGCACACCGGTCATTTGCGAAGCCAGAAGAAATATATGAGTTGTCTCATGTTGGCTCGACGTTCGCGTATCGTGCCTCAGGGACCGCCGCCCAAACCCCGCCTCTATTGACATTTGAGTACTCTGCTCGCCGAATACACCCGCACTCACATTTCGCCGGAGGAAATCCACTTTCGCCACTGGTATTGAACTCTTATCACTACGACAATCACGCTGCTCTGGTCGGGGATATCAACGAGGACGGCAGCGTCAAGCTTCCGGTGCTTCTTCACATGCTTGATCTAGGGACCTTCCGAATTACTTCCTGAAGATCGGCACGCGCGTGGACTCATGCCGAATCTGGTCTAAGGCTTCATGGTCAGACGCGATCCCCCCTTCGCCGACAAGTTGGGAGCCATCGTCGGCTTGTACATGGGCAAGACTCCGGTCCAAAAGTCCGAAATTGACCCGAACCTCGATTTGACGATAGAATCGTAGTGTTTGGCGATGCGCTCCTTTTTTGGGAGTGCGGGTTCAGTTGGGTTCACCGCCAGGTTTGGCGCGTGTGCGGCCCTCGTCCCGATGCAGTGACTGTCTGTATCCGCCCCATCGAGCACACGGATTTGAGTTTTCGCACCTGGCATGAAAAGCCAGTGTGCCGGAGGGTTAGTTATGTACGCAGTGATTCGCACCGGCGGCAAGCAGTACCGTGTGGCTCCCGGGGATGTTGTAAAGATTGAGAGCGTTCCGTCGGAGAACCAAACAATCGAATTCAGCGACGTGCTGGCGGTGAGCGGGGAGACCGGTGTAATCGCCAAGCCGTCGACGGCCAAGGTGACGGCCGAAGTGCTTGGCGAGGGCCGCGGCGATAAGATTCTCGTTTTCCACCTGAAGCGGAAGAAGCAGTACAAGAAGCTTCAAGGGCACCGGCAGAACTTTACCGAGGTGCGAATCAAGGCCATTGAGGCCGACGGCGTGACCTACACCGCAGCCAAGTAAGCGCAGAACATCATTGAGAAGGGGATTCGGCAATGGCACATAAGAAAGGTGGAGGCAGTTCCACAAACGGACGCGATTCCAATGCACAGCGGCTGGGCGTAAAGGCGTTTGCCGGTCAACTGGTCACAGGGGGCTCAATCATCATGCGCCAGCGGGGCACGCGGATTAAGCCGGGTGTGAACGTGGGCATCGGGTCGGACGACACACTATTCGCCAAGGTGACGGGCCGCGTGAAGTTCGTTGATCGCGGCGAACGCGGGCGGTTTGCCTCGATTGAGCCTTTAGCCGAGTAACTGCGGCTGGAGCATACAACAAAGGCCACGGCGTCGTGGCCTTTTGCTGTTCATTGGCTCTCTTGATCTCTTTGATACCGGGTACCGGCCCCGAAAATCCCGACTCCTGAAACCCTGCCCCTGTCTTTACGACTCCGACTCGCGCCCCTTGAGGTTGCGGGTGAGCACCTTCTCGACCACCTTCTCGACATCGGTGAGGAAGAAGCTGTTGGCCTGCTGGGATACAGCGATCTGCGTTCCGGTGTGGCCGAGCGCAGAGGCAATCTCGTTCCAGCGATAGATAGTTGAGTTGGCAGGCACCGTGAGGGGTTTGCGAACAGGCTCAGGCAGGGCGTAATAGACAACCCAGAGGCCAAGCGTGCCCAGAATGATGCCTTCATACACGAACTGCATGAAAGAGGTCATCGGCGAAGTCTTACCGATCATGGCGGCAAGGACGAAGTCGTTTGACGACATGATGCCAAAGCCCAGGGCAATGCCGAAGGCCACATCGCGAATGGAGAGGCGTAGAGCATTCATGCTGAGGCAGAGGAATGCCAGAAGGCAAAGCTCGACTACGCTGATGGAGCGCATGAATCCCACAGCGATGTCGGGCACTGCGGCCAGCCCGCGATGAGTGAAGGGCATGGATGAGAAGGTGAGAACGACAGAAACGAGAATTGCCCAGCGGAAGATCACAATACCGATCTTCATCAGGCCGGGCAGCGCGGAAAGGGCGGAACGGAAGACCTCGACGGAAACGAGCAGCAGAAGCACGGCGCTGGCAATATAGACCGCCCAGTAGGTAAAGAAGTACACGAAGTAGTAGTCACGGCCCCAAGGTTGCCCTTGCAGGTAGAACCCAGCCAAAAGCATCGGCATCGACGCAGCGTGGAGGGCCAGGTAGGCGGCCATGCTCGGAAAACGGCGATAAAACTTCCGCTTCCAAAACAGGAATCCCAGCGTGGCCCAGAGGGCGAATTCCGCTACGTTCATCACCGACATTGCGAGTTGAGAATTCATAAGGGCTGACTCGCCATCATAAGAACTCTCTCAGGATAGCGCCAAAACCAGCCACACTCAACCGCAAAGCCGAATCGTTTGTGCCACTTTAGTGTTACCAGACGGCATTAGCGAAGGTTACTGCTCAGGCCACCGGGGCAGGCAACCCACGGTCCGCAAAACGGAACAGGAACTGCAGCGGTGGAGGACTGATGGCTGGTGACCACTTGGGTGGTGGCGGAAGACAGGGAAACGGCAGAGGCGCCTGCCAGGACGACGCAAACGGCGAGTGAGCGGAGAGCGAGTTTGAACATTGGTAACCTTCCTAGACTAGAATGTGGCAGGATCTTGTTCTCCATGCCATTGATATAGTAACGCCTATTTGGATATAAATCCATTTTTTTCAATAATATACACAATAAGTAATCACATATATTACTAACGTCACCATATAAAGGCCAGTCCGAGCTGCCGAAATCACCTGAAAGGCCCCTGTTTTGCGCGCTTTTCTGGCCCCGGCCACATGCTAAAATAAAGTCAGACCGAAGAGTCGAGAACCCCTCGTTTTTCAGACGGTTAAACCCCGAATTTCTCTCCGGAATGGCGTTTCGGAAGCGCCCCTCGCGAACGGGGCCCGCGACAGGAAGCACCGCAAATGGAAACCTATGGCAACTAAGACATTGGCGATCGATGTACCTGATGAGAATCCCCTCCCCGGCGAAAGCGTCGATAATGGCAGCTACACCGGCGAAAACATCAAAATCCTTGAGGGTCTTGAAGCGGTGCGCCTGCGTCCCGCCATGTACATCGGCTCGACCGGCGAGATGGGATTGCATCACTTGGTGTACGAAGTCGTCGACAACTCGGTGGACGAAGCCTTGGCCGGCTATTGCAAGAAGATCGATGTGATCATTCACGTGGACAACTCGATCACCGTGGTCGATGACGGGCGCGGAATTCCGGTTGACCTGATGCCTGTGGGCAACGGCAAGATGATGCCGGCGGTGCAGGTAGTGCTGACCAAACTTCACGCCGGCGGCAAGTTCGACGCTTCGACCTACAAAGTTTCAGGCGGACTTCACGGTGTGGGCGTGAGTTGCGTGAACGCGCTCTCGCAGGAGTTCAACGTGGAGATTTGGCGCGATGGCCACACCTGGGAGATGGACTTCAGCTGCGGCGCGCCGACCAGCGAACTGCGCAAGGCGGGCAACAGCAAGCGGCGCGGGACGAAAATCCACTTCCTTCCCGATAAGAGCATCTTCGCGACCACCGAATTCAACTACGACACGCTGGCCCAGCGGCTGCGCGAGATGGCGTTCCTGAACAAAGGCCTTGAAATTACGCTCACCGACGAGCGGGCCGCCGATGCGAAGACCGGCGAAGCACGTCGCCAGGAGTTCCGTTACGTGGGCGGCATCGCCGAATTTGTGAAGCATCTGAATCGGGGCAAGACCGTACTCCACGAGAAGCCGATCATGATGGAAGCAATGCGCGACGGGGTCGAGATCGAGATTGCGTTGCAGTATAACGACAGCTACTCGGAGACCGTATTCAGCTTTGCCAATAACATCAACACGGTAGACGGCGGCACGCACCTGTCGGGTTTTCGCACCTCGCTGACGCGAACCATCAATGCCATCGGCCAGCAGTTGGGACTCTTCAAGGACATGAAAGAGAACCTGAGCGGAGACGATGTGCGCGAAGGCCTGGTGGCGGTGGTGAGCGTGAAGCTGTCGCAGCCGCAGTTTGAAGGCCAGACCAAGGGCAAGCTCAACTCCGACATTGCCGGCACAGTGCAGGCCTTTGTCAACGAACGTCTGGGCATGTTTCTGGAGCAGAACCCGCCAGTAGCCAAGCGCATCATCAACAAGGCTATTGAGGCGGCCCGTGCGCGCGAAGCTGCGCGCAAGGCTCGCGACCTTACCCGGCGCAAGGGCGCACTTGACGGCGGCGGACTGCCCGGTAAACTCGCCGACTGCTCCGAGCGCAATCCCGATCGCTGCGAGCTTTACCTAGTCGAGGGTGAAAGCGCAGGCGGAACCGCCAAGCAGGGGCGCGACCGCCGATTCCAGGCCATTTTGCCCCTCAAGGGTAAGATTCTCAACGTTGAAAAGGCCCGCTACGACAAAATGTTGGGCCATGAAGAGATCCGGGCCATGATCACCGCGCTCGGCTGCGGGATAGGGAAAGACGACTTCGACGCGACCAAAATCCGCTATGGCAAAATCATTCTCATGACCGACGCCGACGTGGACGGCTCGCACATCCGTACCCTGCTGCTGACCTTCTTCTTCCGCCACATGACGGACCTGATCAAGCGGGACAATATTTACATTGCGCAGCCGCCGCTTTACAAAATCAAGAAGGGACGCTTCGAGCAGTACATCAAGGACGATCGCGAGTTTGTGAGAGTGATGGTGAACCGCGCGTCAGAGGGCATGGTGGTGCGCCACGGCGAGACGGCCAGCCGCATTGAGGGCGCCGGCCTGACCCGCTTCATGGGCACGCTGAACGAGTATCTGGGCTTCGTTGAAAAAGTGGACAAGCGGATCCGCAACGAGAAGTTGACAGAACTGCTGGCGCGCGCCGAGCTTATCCATCGCGCCGATTTTGCGTCGAAGGCTGAAAGCGACGTTCCGCCGAAGCTGGCCGCGCTACATCAGCAGCTTGCAGAGCTCGCCGACGAACTCCAGTTCAAAGTAGCCGATCCGGTGGAGGACGAAGAGCATCACACCTGGTCCGTCTATTTTACCGATGCGCAGGGCGCCGCGCGTTGCATCGACTGGGCCCTTGCCTCCAGCCCCGAGTTCCGACAGATGATGGCGAAGTACTCGCTGATCAAGGAGTTTCTGGAGCCGCCTTTCCTGATCGAGTACGCGACCAAGGCGACCGTGGAAGCTGCCGAAGAGGCCGAAGAAGCGGAAATGGAAGGTGCCGCAGCCGAGCCCCAGGCTGCAGCCCCCGGTGATACAGGCAAGGCAGCCCGCCGCGTGCCGCGCATTCCGCGCGAGCCGGTTGAAAAAGCGACCGCCCGCGAGCTGTTTGCCTACATCGTGGAGCAAGGCAAGAAGGATTACCAGGTACAGCGCTACAAGGGCCTCGGGGAGATGACCTCGACGCAGCTATGGGAGACGACCATGGACCCTGATCGCCGAACGCTGCTTCGCGTGAAGCTAGAAGACATTGCTGAAACCGACGCCATTTTCACCACGCTGATGGGCGAGGATGTGGAAGCGCGGCGTAAATTCATCGAAGACAATGCACTCGACGTGAAAAACCTGGATATCTAGGCCGCATGCAGCGGCTGCGGAAAAGCAGCCAAAGGCTCGACTGCCGTGAAAGCGCGGGAAAATTGTGAACTGCAGCGATGCGGGACGGAGAAACTGCTACGCATCGCAATTGTCTGCTCCGGAACACTCCATCATTGATGTTATGTTCAGCAGCGCACATCATGATTCAATGAAGTTAGGAGCGATTCTCGTCAATGCAGAGGCAACCGCTTGTCCTGGTGCTATCAAACGTCCCTGATCCGGCAGTTGATATGCAACTCAGTTTCCTTGCGGGTTTGCCGCACATCCACGTGCAGTCGCCGGCTGATCTGACCGAAGAGGCGAAGCAGGCCGAGGCGATCCTGCACTGGGCGGGCCCGCGGGAGATGTTGCAGACGGCGTTTTTGACGTGCCCATCCGTGCGCTGGGTTCATTCACGCTCGGCGGGACTGGATGGTGTGCTGTTCCCGGAGCTGGTGGAGAGCGCAACGCCGCTCACGAACGGCAGCGGTGTTTTTTCGCAGTCGCTCGGCGAGTTCGGCCTGACGATGATTCTGTACTTTGCCAAGGACCTGCGCCGCATGTTGCGCAACCAGGCGGCTTGCAACTGGGATCAGTTCGATGTGGAGGAGATCGCCGGGCAGACGGTTGGCATTGTCGGTTACGGCGATATTGGCCGCGCCGTGGCGAGCCGCGCGCACGCCATGGGGATGCGCGTACTCGCGCTCAAGCGTCACGCTCCGGCGTCCCCCGATCCGCTGATTGCCAGGTTCTATGCACTGTCCCAGCTCGGCGAGCTGCTTGCCCTTAGCGATTATGTTGTGGTGGCCGCGCCGCTGACGCGCGATACCCATCACATGATCAGCGATGCCGCATTCGAGGCGATGAAGCTCAATGCGGTGGTGATCAACCTTGGCCGAGGGCCGGTCATCGACCAGGCAGCTCTGCTGCGGGCGCTCGAGGCAGGCAGGATAAAAGGCGCGGGGCTGGACGTCTTCGAGGAGGAGCCGATCCCACCCGATGACCCGATCTGGAGGTTCGAGAACGTCCTGGTTTCACCCCACTGTGCCGACCACACCAAGGACTGGCTCAACGACGCGATGCGCTTTTTTCTTGAGCAATATGAGCGCTTCTCGAAGGGAGAGCCGCTCAAGAACGTCGTGGAGAAACATCTCGGCTACTGACCAGCTCACTCAATCCGGATTCATAACAGACTGTGAGGAAGGAGATACCGATGACCAAGATGCTGTTCGGTTTCATTATGATTGCAACGGTATCCTTGGCTGCACAAGCGCAGCCGGAGCCCGGCGACGTGCAAAGACAGGTGATGGCCGCTGAGAAGGCTCGCACAACCGCGCTCGAACACTCTGACGTGGCGGCCCTTGAGAAATTGATGGCCGACGATGTGACCTACGTTCATGCCAGCGGCAAGGTCGACACCAAGAACACCTATCTCGCCGCCATCCGTTCAGGGCAGCTTCGCTACATCTTTTGGGAACCGAAAAAGCTTCACGTTCGCGTCGAAGGAGACGCCGCAGTGATCGATGGAGAGTACATAGTGCGCGTTTTTGACAGGCGCGTTCAGGCTCAGGCCTTCAACCTCACCCTCCTCATCCTGACCATGTATGCGCGGCGCGATGGACGCTGGCAGCAGATCGCGTGGCAGTCTACCCGCGACGTCGCCGCTTCTCCGGTTAACTAGCTGCGGACACTCCCTGACCTGCGTAGGCTACAGGTTATCGGGATACCAGTGCTCAGGCCGCTTGCCAAACCAGGGGGAGCTGCCGCGGAATTAGATAACAGGCCCTAAGGGTGCCAGACGCGCCCGCGGCCGCTGTTCTTGACCATATACATGCGGGTGTCTGCCATACCGATGATGCTGTGCACGGTTGAGCCGTCAGCGGGCGAGGTGGCCAGCCCCACGCTGGCATGCACGGTCAGATCGAGGCCGTTCTTCATGCGAAAGTGCGTTGCCATCAACGCATCGAGCAGTTTGACGGCGAGGGCCAAGGCGTCGGCGGCGCTGGTCTCGGGCAGGAGAATGACAAACTCGTCGCCACCGTAGCGAAAGCACCAGTCCTGTTTGCGTGCGAGCTCCTGCAGGCGGCGGCCGGTAGCAGCCAGCAACTCGCTGCCCACTAGGTGGCCATGGACATCGTTGACCAGTTTGAACTGATCGAGATCGAGGAAGGCGAGACTTACGGGCGCGTTGAAGCGGCTGAAGCGGTCCAGCTGGCGGCCCAGGACGTCGTAAAGATGACGCACGTTGTAGAGGCCGGTAGTGTCGTCGGTGATGGTTAACTGCTGGATGCGGGAGACGTCCTGCGCGTTTTCGATGGCAATGGCGGCGTGGTCCGCCAGAATGTGCAAAAAAGCAATGGTGTAATCGGTCATCTGGTCGGAGCGGGGGTTGAAGATCTCGATGACTCCGTGAGTTCCCTTGCGCCCCCTGAGCGGCAGAGCGATCACCGAGCGCGCGGAGCCGGGCTTGGCGCCGTCCTCGCGCATGCGGGGATCGTCAACAGCCTCGGGAACAATGAGAGTCTCGCCGTGCTCCACCACCCATCCGGCAACGCCCTCGCCGACTTTAACGCGCAGGCCTTTGAGCGCCTCCTGCTCGCCGCCGGCGGCAATCGCGTAGTACAGCTCCTGGGTGTCGACGTCCAGCATGAGAAGGGTCCACAGCTCCGCCTCCATGATGCGTTCCATCTGTTCGAGAATGGTGCGCAGAATTGTGTCCAGGTCAAAGCTCGAGGTGAGCGAGCGTGCCAGTTGATGGAAGACAAGTAAATCAGCGAGCGGGACCCGCCCTTCTGTTTCGTTAGACATCAGCCCACCCGGAAAGGAGTCTCAGGAACATTCTGTCACACCCGCTTTCAAGCGCAGTTAAACCAAGGTCAATGCATGCATACAAAGGGGGTGGGCGCCGCAATACAGGCTGCTAATCAGTCAGCCACCAATATGCACCATGGAGCGGGAAGGCTTCAGAAATTCAGGTTCTCCGATATGGTGACGTGTTTCCTTTACCTGAACGGTACGCACAATGTAGGCGCGCAGTTCCTCGTCGCCTTCCCCGGCCCGCATCCGTCCGTAGAGGTCGTGTTCGACCTGGGAGAAGAGACAGGTGCGGATTTTGCCGTCAGACGTGAGCCGCACGCGGCTGCAGGCCCCGCAAAAAGCCTGGCTCACCGGGGCGATGATGCCAATTTCGCCTACGCCGTCAAGAAAGCTGTAGCGGCGCGCCGTCTCGCTCGCATCCCGGGGAGGCAGCTCGGTGAGCGGCAATAGGCGGCCGATGCGGGCCACGATTTCGTCGAGAGGCACGACGATTTCTGGGGTCCACAGTCGGCCCTCTTCGAGGGGCATGAACTCGATGAAGCGCACCACCACGCCTTCTTCGCGGGCAAAGCGAACAAAGCCCTCGATCTGGCCCTCGTTGAAGCCGCGCAGAAGGACGCAGTTGATCTTGAGGGGAGTGAGCCCCACGGCGCGCGCCGCGCGGACACCCTGTAGCACCGTTTCAAAGCTGCCGGGAATGCGCGTGATCCGCTCAAATGTCAGCGCTTCCACCGCGTCCATGCTTACCGTTACCCGGTCAAGGCCAGCGGCCTTCAATGGCTCGGCCAGACCTTCGAGCAGGTGACCGTTGGTGGTGAGCGCAAGGTCGAGCGGCAGGCCAGCAGGGGTGCGCAGAGCCTTCAGCTCTTTGACCAACTCCACAAGGCCCGGCCGCAGCAGCGGCTCGCCGCCCGTGAGGCGGACCTTGATAATGCCCAAATCCACAAACAGCCTGATCAAGCGCAGGTATTCATCGATTCGGAGTTCGGGATACTGTGCTCCCATCTCGCCGGTGCGGCAGTAGACACACTTATAGTTACAACGGTCGGTGATGGAGACGCGCAGGTCGAGGATCACCCGGCCATGGCTGTCAGTGAGCCTGGATTGGGAAGCGGAGGTGCGACCGGGAAGGGAAACGGCAGCCATCTACATATACAAGGTTATACCGTTTCCCGGGTGCGTGCCCAGCGATGTGGGACCCGGGCGGCGGATCGGAGCAGTTCAGGCAATTCAGACAACTCAGTCGATGCGAGGCGTGCCCTTGCGCAGTGCGAGGCCGATGATGCCGAAGACGGCGATGATGGCCACGGCGAGGAAGAAGTAATAGGCCATGGGGTGCGCCCATCCGGGCGAGTAGGTGAGGTCCTGGCCTACCCAAAGGAGCAGAACCACCGCGATGACGGCAAACTGCCCGGCAATGACGAGAAACGTGTGACCGAGGTCGCGCCGTTTGTCCAGCGCCTCAACCTGGTCGGGGGTCAGGTTACGTTCTTCGGGGGGAAGCAGGGAATTTGCCATCGTATCTCTCTCCAGTCTGTTGGCCGGGCCTTCGCAGCAGCTCACAGGCCAGCATGCAACCGCACTTTGATTCAATCATATGCCAGGCGGCCCACGCCAGTGCCCAAGTCCGTTCTCGGCGAGACGGACGCGTCGCAACAAACGCCGCTACCTGGGGTGTGTTGCCACGGGCGCACGACCTGCGACGAGCTACCTGGGCGGGTACCCGACTGACTCCGCGTAGAGAATCTTCAGCTTTGCTGGCAGTTTCAGCGTGGCCGTCTCATCGGGCGCCTGATAGGCATAAAACCAGGCGTTTAGTCCTTCGGAGGCGGCGAAAAGGTAGATATTCTGGCCGATGAAGCCCGTATCCACCTGGGCATAGTCCTGAGTCTGGTTGGCGACAAAGACGATTGTGACCGCGGCGCGCATGGCGGCCGGCGGACTGATCCGCGCGCGGAGATCGCCGGGTACTAACAGACGAAGCCGGTTCTGTTCTGCTTCATATACATAGACCCCATCGACCAGCACCACATCCAGCTGAACCTCCTGCCTGTTCATGGCTGAGGGCGCAGTGCGTCCCAGCCCCTGCTTCACCTCGCGCGGGCGGTTGACGCCAAAGGCCGCCCAGAGCAGGTTCGAGAGCAGTTGAGGCGGAAGCGGCTTGTCAAGGAAGGCTCGCGTGGTCTGGCGCTGGGCGAGAGCCTGCATGAGCGGCATGCCTCCGCTGGTCTGAGGCTTGGGCAACTGAATCGTCGCCTGCTGGCACAGTGCTGTGGCAGCAAAAAACAGGCCCGCAAAGGCGGTAGGAACAACAAAACGTGTCGGCAAAGCGATCCTGGTTCGAAATGAAATGTGCATGGCCTTTCCTCAATGGACAGTGAAAGGATCGTGGCTTGGCACGCCTGCCTCCGAGGGTGCGCGACATGGGTAAGGGGTTCAAATCAATGAGGGGCTTGACACCCGTCCCGGCGGCGTAAGGGCGGAACGGCCCCTAGACTTCAGAGGGGCACTTATTCCGTGAGGAACGCGAGCGATTGGAGTTGGGTAATCTCAAAGGGTTTGCGGCAGCGGATATTGGCGCAAGACAGTTTGTCGTCGCGTCTTACCATGTAAGACTGCGCTTTGGCGAAGCGGGCGCGGTCACGCTCGTCGGCGCCGCGGGGCAGTTGCGTGCGTTTGCGCCGGACGACCCAAGCGACCTTGTATTCGGCGGCCTGGCCGCATTTGGGGCAGGTTAAAGTATGCGAGCGCTGCTCGATGGTTTCGTTGAAAAAATCCCGCTCTTCCATATCTCCCCGCAAGCCAGGTTCTTCCACTTCGGCTCAATCTCTTACATACTCAACTTTGCAGAGGGGAAACGCAAGACCATGAAGAAGCGCAAGCCGGGCCGGTTTTCAGCGACGAAAGCTGTGAAGGCGAACGCCCGCGATCGTGTGGGGCAGCCAAAGCCTGGCCGTGTACTTTCGACCGAGCCGCGCACCGGCCGCGCCGCGAAACACAAGCCCAAGCTCGAAGAGATTCTTCGCCGGGAAGAATGAGGGCTAGGGGCAAGCCGGGGGTGGGTGAAGGCGCTCCGGTAATTTTTTCTGTCATGTCCCAATTGTGGCGATGTACGGTAGCGGAGTCTTGCAAGCTGGGTCGGCCGCTTGAGCAGGGAGAATTCTTGACCCTGTCGATGTAATACATGTGTAATTCGTGTTGTAAGACGGTAGGACGCGATGCAAGACAATGTCTTACGTGGCGAAAAAAGATGTCTTACGCGGCATTGCATTCGTAAGACGGTCTAAACCTGAAACATACAAAAACACGCAAGATGACAGCTTCGAGTCACACTCGACTCTGTCTAGAAAGATCTCGACAAGGCGTGAACGGACCTTGCACCTGAGGCTTCCAGATGTCTTAGTTGGAGCTTGGACGAGGGCTCCCGCTCCGACGCTCTTCGGCCGTGTAGGGCCCGGGCAAGATGGGCGCGGCCGGGTTATCTTCCTGTCCCGGCGCACGCGTGACCTCGGTCCGGTGAGAGTAGATCCTGAACTGGACGATCAGGTCGAGGAGCACCGGGACTGGCTTGCCGTCCTTGATGGCCGGCTGGAACTTGGCGGCCTTGATCGCAGTGACGGCATTCTCATCGAGGCCGAAACCGATGGGCCGGGCCACGGCGATCTCTCCCGGTGCACCGTCCGGGCCGACGACCACGTGGTAGAGTGCAATACCCACTACACCGTTATCTTGCGCGTATTGGTTCGAGCCAGGCTCAAAGGTGGAGAGCAGCCGGGCTTTCTGGTCAACATTGCTCTGCCACTGCACCGCCGGGTCCGAAGGCCGGTAATCGGTTTTGGCCGCGGCGGCCTCATAGTAGAGCTTCCAGAAGTCAGGCATGGCGGCCAACATCCGGTCGTCAAGCCCGAAGGCAAAGACGTTATTGATAGCATCTTTCAGGATTTTTGTGGCATGAGCTGGCGACAGAGTCCAGGTGACGCTCCCCGGATCGGCCGGGCGCTCGGCAGGCGGCGCCGCAGCAATCTCGGCCTTGGTTTGATCTTCGCCGCTCATCTCAGTAGGCTCGGATGCTGCGGTGGCCTCAGCGGTGCCGCGGTCTGCCGCCTGCGATGCTGGCGCCGGCGTCGATGTAACATCAGCTGCGCCAACTGGCAGAGTGGCCCCGGGCGGTTCTAACGGCGCCACGGGAGCAGCCCCTGCTGCGTTTGCGGCCGCCCTTGTCGGCGCGGCTTTCCCTTTCGTGGCCTTTGTCTCTTTCACTCTCTTTGCCTTGATCACCAACTCCCGGTCGATGGTAATCCTCACCACTTTCTTCTTGGGCGTGATTCTCACCCGGTCCATCGCCTTGGTCGGGTCCTCATACGGCATCGCGCCCAGAAAGTGGAGGCCGTAGCGCTCACCTTCGAGCTCAAGCTTGTGTTTGGTTAGGTGCACCTTATCGATCCGAACGCCGCAGAGGGTGTAAGACGCAACCGGAGAGCGCCCGATGAGGACGCCGAGTTCGTTGTAGCTGAGCTGGTCAAAGAGGTAGCCGCCGCGCAGGAAGAGCGGCTTGCCCACCAGCATCTGCTTTAGCTCATCTTCTGAGATGTCTCCAGCCTCGCCAGCTGGCTTCGCGCCCGCCGACTCTACAACCGGGGTCGGCGTTGCGAGTGCTGAGGGTGGCGCGCCCTGGGGAGATGTCTCGCCTGCTGGACCCGCCTGCACAGGCGAGGCGGGTTGCTGGGCTGCATCCGGGGCAGCGCTTGAAGGCTGTTCGGGGGGGGGCGGTCGCTGAGCGGAAGGAGTAGTCGCGGTTGAGGCCGACGGTTGCGGGGCTACATCTGGCGGACCCGGCGGCGTCACCTGCTGTGAAGATGCGGCAACCGCGAAGGCCAAAACCAGCGCAAGCGGCAAGGCCGAGGCGATCTGCTGCGCCCTGGACGAGTCTGGGGGAATAAGGACAGCATGAGAGTTCAACTGCGTCATATGTGAGCCTTTGAGCGCCACTTTAACAGGATTACGTTTCCCAAGTCGAAAAGATTCCCGGCCCTTGTCCCACGTTTGTAACCCGAAGGCGCCTTTCAACCTATTCAAAACAAGCGCTCATGAGCGGGAAACAAGCTCTGTCGATCAGCGCTTCAATCCCCAAAGAATTCTTCGGAACAGGCCCAGAATCCGCCGCGCATCCCGCTCCGAAAGAGTCAGCCTCCGCAGTAGGAGGCGAAGATCATGGCGGTTGGCTTCGCGCATATGTGCCGGGGAGTAGCCGGCCGCAATCATGGTCTGCTCCACCACCTCGGCCAGCAGATCGAGTCGGGCTGAAGCTGCCAGCCTCGCGCCTGCGTCTGCTTCTTCGATTTGCTGCGGAGCCAATGTGGAAACTTCCGCCGGAAAGGCCCGCGCGGCCAGCTCATAGAGGCAAACTGCGACCGCCTGTCCCAGGTTCATTGACGGTTGCTGCCCGCCGGTCGGAATCTCGACGAGCAGATGGCAATGCGACAGATCTTCCCGCGTGAGCCCGTGCTTTTCGGGCCCGAAGACCAGAGCCACTTGCCCGCCATGGGCCAGTTCCCGGCGCACGAGCGGAGCCAGATCGGGCAGCCGTATGACGGTTTGTTCGGGTCTGCGATAGGTCAGCGTTCCCGTCCCCGCAACCAGCGTGCAATGGCGCACCGCCTCGGCCAGCGTCGGGGTATCATCGGCGGCGGCCAGCAACTCCGGTGCGCCCACGGCCGACCGCGCTTCTCGCCAATAGGGCGCATAGGCGTCTACCACCGCGAGCCGTGAAAATCCGAAGTTCGCCATTGCGCGAGCCGCCGCTCCAATATTGAGGGGATTACGCGGCGAAACAAGCACGACGTCGAGGCGATTGCGTGGGTCGAGGTGATTTTCCTGATTGTTGGTCAGCAAGCAGTCCCATCCTGAATCCGGCCATCAGTTGGCGGCAAGCCCCCATTGTAGAGCGGTGCGCGAAGAGCCGGGCCGACGCGGTTTCAGAAAGCGATTTGTGCTCCAATACTTGTGTTCCTTCGGGGGCTGGCAGCGGTCTTACTACGCTGCCCTTATCGATGAACCCTGAGCTGACCCGCTCCGCACTGCCGCTGAATTTCATCGTGCCGTGGCTGGGCGGTGCTGTTTCCTGCGTGTTCCAGGTAGCATGGTGCACTGGTTCATGCTCCGCACAGGCCGCCAGATCCACGCCTCCGTGAGCGCATGAAGGAATCAGCGTCACATGATCAAGTTTCCGGCGCCTCGCTACCGAGACTTTACCTGCTCGATGTCCAGGGCACCATCGCACCACTCTCGTTTGTTACCAGGCAGTTGCTTCCTTACACGCGCGCTCACTTTCCCGCGTTTCTTCTGGCCTACCACGCCAACCCCAGCGTGGCCTCAGACCTGGCGCTTCTGGCACAGGAGAACCGCGCTGAACGCGAGGCCGAGCCCCACTTCGAGTGCCCACCCTTCAAATACGTGCTCCTCCAGAACAGTCCGCAGCGTCGTTCGACTGCGCACGCTCTTACCTACGTTCAATGGCTCATGGACCGCGACCGCAAGTCCCCTGCACTCAAAAGTCTTCAAGGACACATCTGGAAGGTGGGCTTCGAGCCCGGGAGGCTGAAGGGCGCACTGTTTGACGACGTGGCTCCGGCCCTTGAACGCTGGAACCATCACGGCGCTGTCGCTATCTACTCTTCTGGCTTCGTCGCCGCGCAGCAACTGCCTTTCCGCTACCCGATGTTCGGCAAACTGACGCCGCGCGCCGTGCCCCACCTTGACACGCGCAGTGCGCCCAGGACCGAGCCCGCCAGCTACGCAGCCATTGCCTCAAACCCCCGGCTCGCTCCCCGTGAGGTCTGTTCTTTCTCCGATGAGGTACGCGAGTTCGACACGGCCCGCGAAGCAGGAATGGAGATTCGCCTTGTTATGCGGCCGGGCAATGTGGGCGTGAGCGATTCGAACGGGCATGTAGTGATCGAATCGTTCGACGCCGTGGGATAACGCTTGAAAACAACAAAAAGTTGTCGATATTTCACCCACTCTGCGCTGGGGTGACCCCCTAAGTTGAGACAGTTTCTGTTTGGCGCACTTGCTGTTTGCTGTTTTTGGTTATGCCGAGAGCCAGGTTCTGATTGATTCTGGCCTCGGCCGGTGAAGCGGAGGCGGG
>Ga0181520_10006359_pt1 | contig 18100 bp, 13 predicted proteins | sample PEATcosm2014_Bin_29_FD_132451 | JGI IMG/M metagenome (GOLD analysis project Ga0181520, IMG submission 132451) | Peatland microbial communities from MTU Mesocosm Facility, Houghton, MI, USA - PEATcosm2014_Bin02_30_metaG | ecosystem: Environmental > Terrestrial > Soil > Wetlands > Peat | place...
CAGCCGCCCACGCTGAGCGCGTCACGGCGGCTCGACAATGGTGGTAAACCGCCCTTCGCCGCGCATGACCTGCGCGAAGGCGCCGGGCGCGTGGATGTTGAAGACGATGATGGGCAGGCGATTTTCGCGCGCGAGGCTGATCGCGGAAGCGTCCATCACGGCCAGATCGTGAGCCAGCACATCGAGATAGGTAAGCTGCTCGAAGCGTTTGGCGTCGGGGTTCTTGCGCGGGTCGGCGGCGTAGACGCCGTCCACCTGGGTGCCCTTCAGCAGAACGTCGCAGCCCATTTCGGCGGCGCGCAGCGCGGCCGCGGTGTCGGTGGTGAAGAACGGGTTGCCGGTGCCGGCGGCGAAGATCACCACCCGTCCCTTCTCCAGATGCCGCTCGGCGCGGCGGCGGATATAGGGCTCGCAGACGCTGGCCATCGGGATGGCGGACTGCACCCGCGTCGGCACGCCGCGCTTTTCCAACGCGATCTGCATGGCCAGGGCGTTCATCACCGTGGCCAGCATGCCGATGTAGTCGGCCTGGGCGCGATCCATGCCGGCGGTGGCGGCCGAGACGCCGCGGAAGATGTTGCCGCCGCCGATGACCAGGCAGACCTGCACGCCCATAGCCACCACGTCGGCGACGTCGGCGGCGATGCGAACGACCGTCTCGGTGTCGAGCCCATAGTCGCGCTGCCCCATCAGGGCCTCGCCGGACACCTTCAGCAAGACACGCTTGTGGGTTGGGATCGGACTCATGGTTCCGTACTGTTGGCGCTCCGGCACGCTACAGGGGTGCCTCGCGCTGGACAAGTGAGGGGGGACCGGCACGCGCGCTGGTTCGGCGCGTGCCGGGATCGACCCCCCGGGGTTCCCGGCCCGGGGGTCAGGGTGCCGGCGGCTTGGGCGCAATCGAGGCGACGGCGGCCACCTCGGCGGCGAAGTCGTCACTGCGCCGCGCGATGCCCTCGCCGAGCTGAAAGCGCGCGAAGCCGGACAGGCGGGCACCGGCCTTCTGCATGACCGCGCGCACCCGGCTTTCGCCGTCATGCACCCAGACCTGCTCCAGCAGCACCACCTCCTCGTAGTACTTGCGGATGCGGCCCTCGACCATCTTCTCGACGATCGGCTCGGGCTTGCCGGAAGCGCGGGCCTGATCGGCGAGCACCGCCCTTTCGCGCTCGAGGGCGGCCGGATCGACCGAATCGACATCCAGCGCGTCGGGACGGGCGGCGGCGACGTGCATGCCGACCTGGTGGCCGAGCAGTTCCAGCTCGGTCAGTTCGGAGCCGCCTTCGACGGCGACGAGCACGCCGATCTTGCCCAGGCCCGGCTTCACCGCGCCATGCACATAGGTGGCGACCACCCCGTGCACCACCGTCAGCACGCGGGCGCGGCGGAGGTTCATGTTCTCGCCGATGGTGCCGACCAGGTGGGTCAGCTGCTCGCCTACCGTGCGGCCGGTTTCCGGGTAAGGGGCGGCCTTGATGGCGTCGAGACTTTCGCCGACCTCAAGCGCGACCTTTGCCACTTCGGCGACGAAGGCCTGGAACGTCGGGTTGCGGGCGACGAAGTCGGTCTCGGCGTTGACCTCCACCATGGCGCCTCGGTTCGCCGCCGAAGCGACGCCGATCAGCCCTTCGGCGGCGGTACGGCCCGACTTCTTGGCGGCGGCGGACAGGCCCTTCTTGCGCAGCCAGTCAATCGCCGCCTCCATGTCGCCATCGGACTCGATGAGCGACTTCTTGCAGTCCGAAAAGCCTGCGCCGGTCCGCTCGCGCAGATCCTTTACCAGCGCGGCCGTGATCTCGGCCATGGTCGTCTCTCCTGTGTTCGTGCTCAAGCAGTGGGCTGGGCGGCGGGTTCGGCCTCGGGCAGCGGCAAGGTTTCCGGGGGCAGTTCCTCGGCGCCGCCGATGTCGCGGCCGGAGGCGAGCATCTCGGCGGAGATGCCGTCCAGCACGGCGCCGGCGATGAGGTCGCAGTACAGCGTGATGGCGCGGATGGCGTCGTCGTTGCCCGGGATCGGATAGGTGACGCCCAACGGGTCGGAGTTGCTGTCGAGCACCGCGACCACCGGGATGCCGAGCTTGGTGGCTTCCTCGACCGCCAGCTTTTCCTTGTTGGTGTCGATGATGAACAGGATGTCGGGCAGCCCGCCCATGTCCTTGATGCCGCCGAGCGCGCGTTCCAGCTTCTCGCGGTCGCGGGTGATGTCCAGCACCTCTTTCTTGGTCAGGCCCTGGGTGTCGCCGGAGAGCATGTCGTCGATCTGGCGCAGCCGCTTGATGCTGCCGGTGATCGTCTTCCAGTTGGTCAGCATGCCGCCGAGCCAGCGGTGGTTGACGTAGTACTGGCCGCAGCGCTTGGCGCTTTCGGCGACATATTCGGCGGCGGCGCGCTTGGTGCCGACGAACAGCACGCGCCCGCCGGCGGCGACCACGTCGCGCACGGCGCGCAACGCACGGTCGAGCATGGGCACGGTCTGCTGCAGGTCGATGATATGGATCTGGTTGCGGATGCCAAACAGATACGGCCCCATGCGCGGGTTCCAGCGCCGGGTGTGGTGGCCGAAATGAACGCCGGCTTCGAGAAGCTGGCGCAGAGTGAATTCGGGCATCGCCATGAGCGTGACCTTCCTTTCCGTCCGGTTGAGCCTCCGCAGGGCCAGAATGCCGAAACGACACCGGATCCGGGCCTCGGGGTCGAGGCCGGAAGGCGCCCTGCGTGTGAATTACCGGCAGCATCGCCACCGGCGGGGCGGGATATGACGCAGGCCGGCGGGAAAGGCAAGCGTGAAGGCTCAGGAAGCAGCCCGGACAACCCCGCGCTTTGCCTTCCATTAACCCCGGTGTGCCACCACTATTCGCGGTCCTGTCATGCGATGTCGGGGAGTTATCCGGCCGCCAGGGCAAGGTGCAGCCAATGTTGGACGTCACTGACCATCATTCGTCGCCTGCGCCACGGCCCCAGGAACCGGCGCCCGCGCGACGTGCCGACAACAACGAGCGCTTCGTTGCTTTCGCCTTCGCCGGCGCGGACATGGTTGTCGAGACCGATGCGAGCGGCACCGTAACCTATGCGGCCGGCGCTTTCCGCAGCAAGTTCGGGCGCCCGCCCGAGGCGTTCATCGGCCATGCGGTGCACGATCTGGTGGCCCTGGTGGACCACGAGGCGCTGGCGACCGCGCTCGCGCTGCTGGTGGAGCGCGGCCGCCTGCTGCCGCTCATGATCCGGCTGTCCGACCCCTTGCGGACCCCCCTTGCCCTTGCCGGCATGGCGCTGCCCGCGCCGGGCGATTCGCGGCGCCTGTGCCTGAGCCTGGCCCGGCCACCGGCGCCGCTGGCCAGCGTGCGGCACGCCGGCAGCACGCCGCATGCGCTCGCCCGCGCGACGGAGGCGCGGCTGCGGGCGGGGACGCCATGCGACCTCGGCCTGGTCGAGATAACGGGCAAAGGGAGCGTGGTGATTTCGTCGAGCGAGGCGATCGGGCAGGCGATCGAGGCCGCGGCCCCCGACGCGCTCGCCAGCGAGATCGCGCCCGGCCGGTTCGGCCTGCTCGGCTCCGGCGGGACGGATCTGCTGGCGATCGCCACCCTGCTGGAGGGGGCGTTGCGAACGCAGGGCGCCGACGTCTCCGTCGCCGCCCGCCAACTGCCCTTGGCCAGCGGGGAACTGACCCCGGTGCAAACCGCGCGGGCGCTGCGGCAGGCGTTGAACGTATTCGCGCGCGAAGGGGCGGGCGGCCTCGGCCGCGCCGGGTTCGACGGCGGGCTGGCCGGCTACATCCGCCGCGCGGGCACCCAGGTCGCCAGCCTGCGGAAGGCGATCCGGAGCACCAATTTCAGTCTGGCGTTCCAACCCATCGCCGCGCTCGTCAGCGGGGAGGCGCACCATTTCGAGGCGCTGATCCGCCCGACTCCGATAGCGGACTGCACGTTCTCGGGGCCGCAGGAGTTCGTCACCCTGGTGGAGGCGCTCGGGCTCGCCGACGAACTCGACCTGGCGGTCGCCCGGCTCGCCTGCGAGGCGGCCGGCAAGGCCGCAACCCCGGTGGCCTTCAACCTGTCAGGCCAGTCGGTGCAGAACGCCGGCTTCCGCGATCGCCTGGTCAAGTTGCTGGCGGCAAGCCCGGCGCGCAAAGCCGGCCTGATCATCGTCGAAATGACGGAAACGGCGGAGATCGAGGCGGTGGAGGAAGCCGACCTCACCGCGCAAGCGCTGCGATCTCTCGGCATCGCCTTCTGCCTCGACGATTTCGGCGCCGGAGCCGCCGACATCCGGCTGCTGCGCGCGCTCGGTCCCGATATCGTCAAGCTGGATGGGTCCTACATTCCGGGCATCGCGGAGGACGGACGGGAACGCGCCTTCGTCGCCGGGATGGTCGAGATCGTCCGCGCGGCCGGGGCCGAGATCGTCGCCGAAAGGGTCGAAATCGAAGCCGAGGCGGAAGCTTTGCGGCTGCTTGGCGTGCAGTACGGCCAGGGCTGGCTGTTCGGCCACCCCGGCCCGCTGCCGCGCGACCATGGCGGGAAGACCCGCCGCCCCGGCGAGATGGAAATCTGGAGCTGACGCGGCCAGCCCCGGCCGCCCTTTCCTTGCCGCCGCGCGCCACCATGTTCGGCGGGTCGCGGAAGGAAATCGCCATGACCCTGGAGTCCCACATCACCGAGGCGCTGGCGGGCGTGTCCACGGCAACGCTGACCACGGTGCTGCTGAAACAGGGGCTGCGTCGCGTCTGGATGCGCGGCACCGCGCCGCTGTGCCCGGACCAGCCTCGCCGGGTCGGCCGCGCCTTCACGCTTCGCTTCGTGCCGGCGCGCGAGGACCTCGCCACGCCGGCATCGTGGTCCTCGCCGAAATCCACCCGTACCGCGATCGAGGCCATGCCGGCGGGCTGCATCGCCGTGGTGGACGCCATGGGCTTCGCCGATGCCGGCATCTTCGGCGACATCCTGTGCGCCCGCATGGTCCGGCGCGGCGTGGCGGGGCTGGTGACCGACGGGGTGGTGCGCGACCGCGTCGGGGTGCTCGCCACCGGGTTGGCGGTATGGTGCCAGGGTGCCGCCGCGCCGCCCGCGGTGGCGGGGCTGACCTTCGTGGACTGGCAGCAGCCGATCGGCTGCGGCGGCGTCGCGGTGTTCCCCGACGATGTGGTGGTGGCGGACGGGGACGGCGCGGTGGTGATCCCGCAGGCGCTGGTCGCCTCCGTCCTCGCCGAGTCGGTGGAGCAGGAGCGGCTGGAGGGCTGGATCATGGGCGAGGTGGCGCGCGGCGCGGCGCTGCCTGGGCTGTATCCGCCGAATGCGGAGGCGAAGGCGCACTACGAGGCCTGGGCGAAAGGACGGAAATAGCGCCGGGCCCGGCCTTCTTTCGCTTGACGCGGGGGGGCGGAATGGCCCCCTTTTGTGGTGGGCATTCCACCCAGGAGGAGCATCGCCATGGCGAAAGGTCAAAAGCGCAGCGGACGAGAACCGAAGAAGCCGAAAGCCTCGAAGCTGGCCAAATCGACGGCCGCGCCGCCCGGCTTCGGCACCTTGCGGCCGGAGCGGCCGTTGCCGCAGAAGGCTCCCCCGACCACCAAGTAGCGAACCCGACGCGGGGCCGAGGGCCGGCGGCAGCTGGACGTTCCGGCCCCGCGCTGCCACCTGTGCGGCGAGGAGAGTGCCCCGATGTCCCAGGTCGTGACCCGACCCCCCGCCGTTACGTTTCTGCCGCAGAAGCAGGCGGCCAAGCCGGCCACCAACCGGCTGCGGGTGGTCAGCGACTTCGAGCCGAGCGGCGACCAGCCGACCGCCATCCGCGACCTCGTCGCCGGCGTCGAAGCCAGCGAGCGCGACCAGGTGCTGCTGGGCGTCACCGGATCCGGCAAGACCTTTACCATGGCGAAGGTGATCGAGGCGGTGCAGAAGCCGGCCCTGATCCTGGCGCCGAACAAGACCCTGGCCGCCCAGCTCTACGGGGAGATGAAGGCGTTCTTTCCCGACAATGCGGTCGAGTATTTTGTCAGCTACTACGACTACTACCAGCCCGAAGCCTACGTTCCGCGCACCGACACGTATATCGAGAAGGACGCGCAGATCAACGAGCAGATCGACCGCATGCGTCACGCCGCCACCCAGGCGCTGCTCGAACGCAACGACGTCATCATCGTCGCCTCGGTTTCCTGCATTTACGGCATCGGCTCGGTCGAGACCTACGCGAAGATGGTGGTGAAGCTCGAGACCGGCGGGCGGATCGACCGCGACAAACTGGCCAAGGGCCTGGTGGAGTTGCAGTACCGCCGCAACGACGCCGCCTTTGCGCGCGGCACCTTCCGGTTGCGCGGCGAGGTGGTGGACATCTGGCCCAGCCACTACGAGGACCGCGCCTGGCGGGTGACCCTGTTCGGCGACGATATCGAGACGATCTCGGAGTTCGACCCGCTGACCGGCGAGGTGGCGGCGAAGCTCGACAGCATCACGGTCTATGCCAACAGCCACTACGTGACCCCGCGGCCGACGCTGACCCAGGCGATCCGCGACATCAAGGTGGAATTGCAGGGGCGGCTGGCCGAATTCACCGCGGAGGGGAAACTGCTGGAGGTCGAGCGGCTGGCGCAGCGCACGACGTTCGACATCGAGATGATGGAGACGACGGGGTCCTGCAAGGGGATCGAGAACTATTCACGGTATCTGTCAGGCCGCAACGCGGGCGAGCCGCCGCCGACGCTGTTCGAGTATCTGCCCGAGAACGCGCTGCTGATCGTGGACGAAAGCCACGTGACGGTGCCGCAGATCGGCGGCATGGAGCGCGGCGATTTCGCCCGCAAGTCGATCCTCGCCGAGTTCGGCTTCCGCCTGCCGTCGTGCATCGACAATCGCCCGCTGAACTTCGCCGAGTGGGAGCGGTTCCGCCCGCTGACCGTGTTCGTCTCGGCGACCCCCGGACCGTGGGAGTTGGAGCGCACCGGCGGCAGTTTCGCCGAACAGGTGATCCGCCCGACCGGGCTGATCGACCCGATGGTGGAGGTGCGCCCGGTCGAGCACCAGGTGGACGATCTGCTGGCCGAGTGTCGCAGCGTGGCCGAGCACGGCGACCGCGTTCTGGTGACCGTGCTGACCAAGCGCATGGCCGAGGATTTGACGGATTACCTCAACGAGCACGGCGTCAAGGTGCGCTATCTGCATTCCGACATCGATACGTTGGAGCGGATCGAGATCATCCGCGATTTGCGGCTTGGCGTTTTCGATGTGCTGGTCGGCATCAATCTGCTGCGCGAGGGTCTGGATATTCCGGAATGCGCGCTGGTGGCGATTCTGGATGCCGACAAGGAGGGTTTCCTGCGCAGCCAGACGTCGTTGGTGCAAACCATCGGGCGGGCGTCGCGCAACGTGGACGGAAGGGTGATCCTGTACGCCGATGTGATGACCCGCAGCCTGCGTTTCGCCATCGAGGAGACGGAACGGCGCCGCAACAAGCAGCGCGCCTGGAACGAGGCGCACGGCATCACCCCGCTGTCGGTGAAAAAGAACATCGGCCGCGTGCTGGAGAGCGTGTTCGAGCAGGATTACGTCACCGTCGCGCCGGTCAAGGACACTTCGGCCACCGAGTTCGTCGGCAAGGATTTGAAGGCGACGATTGGGGAGTTGGAGAAGCGGATGCGCGCAGCGGCGGCCGATCTGGAGTTCGAGGAGGCTGCAAGGCTGCGCGACGAGATCAAGCGGCTGGAGGCATTGGACCTCGGCCTGCCGCCGCCGCCGGCGGCTTCCGCCTCGCTGCGGGGCCGGCGCGACCGCACGCCCGAGCCGATGGGGCCGGGCGGCGGAGGGTACGATCCAAAGAAGATGAAGCGGGGTGCGCGGCGGCGGGGACGGTAAGACAGACCATGAAGAAATAGTGATGTTCCAATCCACCGCGCCGATTGGCTTGGGCACAGCAGTTCTCGGAGGATTTGCGATGAACGCGAATGACGCCATGCAGCAAAAACGCCGCGCGTTTCTCCAGGTGGCTGGGGCCGCCGCGACAACCTTGACCTTCGCCGGTCTGCCGCCGGCCGCGCGCGCCGCCAGCGAGGCGTCCGGAAAAATGAAGATCGGGAATATCGGCGTGATGAGCCCCGGTGACATGGGGCAGGCGGTGGCGAGCCAACTCAAGGCGGAGGGTTTCAACGTTTACTGCGCGCTGGAGCACCGCAGCGAACGCACCCGTGGGCTCGCGCGCGAGGCGGGGTTGACCGATGTCGGCTCGGTTGCGCGCCTCGTCGCCGAATGCGACGTCGTGCTTTCGATCATGGATCCGGGCGCCGCGCTCGATTTCGCGCGCGAGGTGGCGGATGCCTTGCGCGCCGGCGGTCGCCGGACGCTGATCGTCGACTGCAATGCGATCGCGCCGGAAACGGTGCGTGCCATCGCGGCCGTGGTCGAAGGAGCCGGTGGGCGTTTTCTCGACGCCGGCATCATCGGCCCGCCGCCGCGCGGAGGGGCGAAGACCAACCTGTTCGTGTCGGGCCCCGGCGCCGCCGATCTCGAACAGATCGCGGGGCCGCAAATTGTCGTGCAGGCGATTGGCGACGGCGTCGCGGACGCGAGCGCGCTCAAAATGTGCTACGGCGCGCTGACCAAGGGCACGCAGGCGCTATGGCTGGAGGTGCTGATCGCCGCTGAGCGCCTTGGCGTTGCCGGTATACTCGAAACTCAGTTGCAGCGGTCCCAGGCCGATCGCTATCACTGGGCGCTCGGCCAGTTTCCGATCCTGCCGCCCAAGGCCTATCGCTGGGTACCCGAAATGCTCGAGATCTCCAAAACCCTCAGCGGGGTCGGCATGACTCCGCAAATGTATCAGGGGGCGGCCGACGTCTATCGCTTCGTCGCCAAAACCCCGCTCGGGAAGGAGACACCGGAGAATCGCGACAAGGCGCGGCAGGGCAAGGATGTCGTGCGCTTGCTGGCCCAGGAGCGCAGCCAGTAGCCCGCATTTTGATGCGGGGTTACCTCTTACACTTCCATGCCGGCACACCAGCCGCTGGACCATGCCCATTGGAAGTTGTAGCCGCCGAGCCAGCCCGTAACGTCCACGGCTTCGCCGATGATGAACAGTCCGGGGACCTGCCTGGCCTGCATGCTGCGCGATGAGAGACAATTCGTATCGACACCGCCGAGCGTCACTTCCGCCTTGGCATACCCATCGGTGCCATGCGGGCGCACCTCCCACGCTTTCAGCCTGCCCTCCAGCGCATGCAGCGCCCGGTCCGGCAGGTCCGCCAGGTTTCCATCCCCGGGGCACCAGCGATCGGCCAGGTCGTGCGCCAGCCGCTGCGGCAGCATTTCAGCCAATGCGGTGCGCAGCGCCAGTTTCGGCTTTGCCCGTTTGCGTGCGGCCAACGCACCCGCCGGGCTGTCGGGCAGCAGGTCCAGCGTCACCGCCATCCCATCCCGCCAGAACGACGAGACCTGAAGGATCGCCGGACCCGACAGGCCGCGATGGGTGAACAGCATCGCCTCGCGGAAGGACGCGCGGCGACATCGCGCCACCACCTCCGCCGACACCCCGGCCAGGCCGCGCATCAGCGCCAGCGCCTCGCCGGCAAACGTCAGCGGCACCAGGCCGGGCGCGATCTCCGTCAGGCCCAGCCCAAACCGGCGCGCCACATCATGCGCGAATCCGGTAGCCCCCATCTTTGGGATCGACAGGCCGCCGGTCGCCAGCACCACCGCCGGCGCCACCACATCTCCCAGCCCCGTGCGCACGGTGAACCCATCGGCCCGCTGCACGTCGCTGACCTGCTGGTCGAGGCGCACTTCCACGCCCACCGCCGCGCACTCCTCCAGCAGCATCGCCACGATTGCGCGCGCCGAGCCGTCGCAGAACAGTTGACCGAGCGCCTTCTCGTGCCAGGGGATGCGGTGGCGTTCGACGAGCGCGATGAAGTCTTGCGGCGTGTAGCGGGCCAGAGCTGACTTGCAGAAATGCGGGTTGGCCGAGAGGAACCGCTCGGCTGCGACATGCAGGTTGGTGAAGTTGCAGCGCCCGCCTCCGGAGATCAGGATTTTCCGACCTGCCGCCGCATGGTCCAGCACCAGCACCCGTCGTCCGCGTCGCCCGGCGGTCATCGCGCACATCAGCCCGGCGGCGCCCGCCCCGATCACCACCACGTCGAACGTCATGCGACCGCGCCCCCCAGCCCGCGGCGCCAGAGCACGATCACTTCTGATAGGCGAAGCGATCATGCTCTGGCTCTTTGTTTGATCGCGTGATTCACGCCCTCGACCGATTCCGATTCGGGCGATCACGCTCTAGTTTTCCAGCCGCAACCCTTGCAGCCGGATCAGGCCGTCCGGAACCTGCTCGAACCCGACAAGGTTCTTCCTCATGCCGACGATGTTGCGCGCGATCCAGAGATAGACCAGCGGCAAATCCTGGCGCTCGTGTTCCCACACCTGCCGGTACAGATCACGCCGAACCGCCGGATCGGCATGCACGCGAGCTTCGTCGAGCAGGCGATCGACTTCCGGGTTCGCATACTTGCCGTAGTTGAAGGTGCCGCCGCTGTGCAGCATCTGCCACATGTTGCCGTCGGCATCCGACCGGCCCGACCAGCCGATCAGATAGGCCTGGAAGTCGCCCTGATACGCGGCCTGCAAGGATGAGGCAAATTCCAGCGTGCGGATTTTCACCTCGAAACCGGCCTCGGCCGCCATCGACTGGATCACCTCGGCCACCTGCTGGATGTCGGGGCTGTTCGAGGCGCTGAGCACCACCGGCACCGGCAACGCCACCCCGGCCTGCTTGAGCAGCTCCCGCGCCTTCGCCACGTCGCGCGCCGGCGGCTCGATGCCGGGCGCGTAGTAAGGCGAACTGGCCGGGTTGGCCTGCACGCTCGGAGTGAAGACACCATTATAGACCACCTGGATCAACGCCGCCCGGTCGATCGAGAGTTCGAATGCCTGGCGCACCAGCGCGTTCTGGCCGAGCGCGGTGTTGGCGGCGGCGCCGTTGCCGGTGTTGAGCGTGATGCCGACATAGCCGAGCGAATCGTCGATGGCGAGCTTGAGCTTCGGGTCGGACTCGACCTGGCCGATATCGGTCGGCAGCACATATTCGACCAGATCCAGCGCGCCCGCCCTGAGGTTGGCGAGCCGGGCGGTGGAGTTGACGATCGGCAGATAGACGACCTGATCGAAATGGAAGGCGGCGGCATTCCAGTGGGCGGGGAAGCGGCGCAACACGATGCGGTCCTGCGCCGTGCGGCTCTCGAAGGCATAGGGACCGGCGCAAACCGGATGGCTGCCGAAATTGACCGGACCGAGCGTCTCGGCGGCCTTGGGCGAAATCATGATGCCGGCGCGGTCGGCGAGTTGCGCCAGCAGCGGCGAGGCCGGCGTCTTCAGCACCAGGCGCACGGTGAGCGGATCGACCACCTCGATGGCCGCGATCGCGCTGATCTCGCCGGCCCGCATGCTGCCCTTCAGCGTGAGATTGCGGCTGAGCGTGTATTTCACCGCCTCGGCGTCGAACTTCTCGCCGTCGTGGAAGGTGACGTCCGGCCGCAGCGTGATGACGAGGTGGGTGGGGTCCTCGTAACGCCAGCCCGTCGCAAGTTGCGGGACGATGTTGAGCTTGGTGTCCAGATCGAACAGCTTGTCGCACATCGCGGCGTAGACGATGCGCCCGACCAGCGACGAGCCGAGCGTCGGATCGAGCGCATCGGCGTCCTCGCGCAGCCCGATCCGCAGCGTGCCGTTCTGCGCGCGGGCTGCGGGCGCGGCGATGGCGAACGCCAGCACGGCCAGGGCGGCGAACAGGAAGCGACGCATGGCGGCTCTCCGATTGTTTCGTCCGCGCGGTGGTGTGGCTCAGGACGCAACGTTCGGCAAGCGATTACGCTCTATTTCACCCGAACAGCTTCTTCGCGATCCCGGCGATGAGCTCGCCCTGGTGGCGGGCGCCGTTGAGTTCGTTATCGCTCGGCATGCGCTCGCCCTTGCCGCCGGCGATGGTGGTCGCACCGTAGGGCGCGCCGCCGGTGATCTCGCCGATCGTCATCTGGCCGGCGAAGCTGTAGGGCAGGCCGACGACGACCAGGCCGAAATGCAGCAGGTTGGCGATGATCGAGAACAGCGTCGTCTCGTTGCCGCCGTGCTGGGTGGCGCTCGAGGTGAAGGCGCCGCCGACCTTGCCGTTGAGCGCGCCCTTGGCCCAGAGACCGCCGGCCTGATCCAGGAAAGCGGCCATTTGCGAGGACATCCGGCCGAACCGGGTGGGGGTGCCGATGACGATGGCGTCGTACTCGGCGAGGTCGCTGACCGTGGCGATCGGGGCGGCCTGGTCGAGCTTGAAATGCGCTGTCCTGGCGACCTCCACCGGCACCGTCTCCGGGACCCGCTTGACGGCCACCTCGGCCCCGGCGGCGCGGGCGCCCTCGGCGACGGCACCCGCCATGGTCTCGATGTGACCGTAAGTGGAATAGTACAGAACCAGAACTTTTGCCATATTGGGCCCCTTGCTTACTGAAACGGCGCTGCGTCGCAGCCATTCCCGACGGGGACATACATGGGTCGGGCGGGCCGGAAAACCAACGCAATGATGAGCATCGCGCCGGCACGGCCCGTGCGCCCTTCAGGCGATATCCATCGCGCGGCGCCGTTTCGGGGCCGGTACCGGCGACGGAGCGTCGTCGGGGCTGCCCAGGGAGGTCAGCAGCGCCTCGCGCAATTGCTGCAACTTGCGCTCGTTCTCGACTTTCAGGCCGAAGACGTCCTTGACGTAGAACACGTCCACCGCCCGCACGCCGTAGGTGCTGACATGGGCGGACGCGATTTGCAGTCCCTGATCGCTGATCGCCGCGGTGACGTCGTGCAACAGACCCGGCCGGTCGCGGCCATTCACCTCCAGCACCGTGTAGGTGTTGGAGGCATGGTTGTCGATCACCACGCGGGGCGGCACGTGAATCGCGCGCACACGCCGCCCGAGCACCGCTTTCGACGCCTTGCGAATTTCGGTGGCAAGCTTGATGTGGCCGGTCAGCGCCTGTTCGATCAGCACGAAAAGCCGGGCCAGGCGGTGGGGCGCGTCGAACGCGCCGCCGGCGGCGTCCTGGATCCAGAACGTGTCCAGCGCCATGCCGTTGGTCAGCGTATGGATCCGCGCATCGACAATCGAGCCGCCGGCCACCGCCAGCGCGCCGGCGATCTGGCTGAACAGGCCCGCATGGTCGGCCGCGTAGACCGTCACCTCGGTGACCGCGCGCACCGGCAGCGGCTGCGTCTCGACCGTCAGGGGGGCCTTGCGCCCCTCGGCGTCGCGGATCAGGCGGGCGTGGCGGGCATGCGTCTCCGGGTCGAAGCCGAGCCAGTAGCCGGCGTAGCCCAGCGAGAGGAACTGTTCGCGCGCCTCGGCCGGCCAGTCGTGCAGCAGCAGCGCCGCCGCTTCCTTCGCCCGCTGCACGCGCACGTCGCGCTCGGTGGTCGACAGCCCGCCGGCCAGCACCTCCGCCACCCGCGCGTAAAGCTCGCGCAGCAGCGTCGCCTTCCAGCCGTTCCACACCTTGCCGGAGACGGCGCGCATGTCGGCCACCGTCAGCACCAGCAGCAGGCGCAACCGCTCCGGCGACTGGATGACCTCGGCGAGGTCGAGGATGGTTTTCGGGTCGTCGATATCGCGCTTGAAGGCGGTATGGCTGAGCAGCAGGTGGTGCAGCACCAGCCAGGACACCGTTTCGGTCTCCTCGGCCGTGAGGCCCAGGATCGGACCCTCCTCCAACGCCAGGTCCGCCCCGATCTCCGAATGGTCGCCGCCGCGGCCCTTGGCGATGTCGTGCATCAGCAACGCCACGTAAAGGGCGCGGTGCGACTGCAGGTTGTTCACCAGGCCCGAGGCCACCGGCGCGACCTGCGCCAGTTCGCCGCGCTCCAGCGTGTTGAGCACACGGATCGCCTCGATCGTGTGTTCGTCCACGGTGAACACGTGGTAGGTGTCGAACTGCATCTGGCCGACGATGCGGCCCCAGTCCGGCATCAGCCGGCCGAGGATGCCGGCTTCGTTCAGCGCCTTCATCCAGACCGCGCCGTCGGCGTTCTCGCCGCTGCGCCCGCACAGCAGATCGAGGAACAGCGCCTCCGCCGCGGGATCGCCGCGCAACTCCACCGCGCGCCGCTCGTGGCGGATCAGCGCGCGCATGGCCAGCGGATGAAGGTGCAGGTCGCGGTCGCGCGCCACCTGCAGGATGCGCAGCATCTGGATCGGTTCGAGATAGAACTCGCGGCCCTTGGCGCTCATCAGCATGCCGTCGGCCAGCACGAAGCCGGCGGCGGCCAACTGGGCGTCGGTTTCCATCGCGCCGGCGGTCGGGCCGAGGGCGGCGCGCAGCAGCGCCGGCTCCAGCACATGGGTCAGCCGCGTCACCTCGCGGGCGGTCAGGAAGTAGTGGCGCATGAAGCGCTCGACGCCGTCCTGGCGGCCGTGCCGCGTATAGCCCATGCGGGCGCCCACCACGGGTTGCAGGTCGAAGGTCAGGCGTTCCTCGGCACGGCCGGCGACGTAGTGCAGATGAAAACGGATGGTCCACAGGAAGTCCCAGGACCGCCGCGCCAGCCGCGCCTCGGTCTCGATCAGCAGCGCGCCGGCGGGGCCGTTGGGATCGGTCAGTTCGCCCATGGTGCTGGTGCCGAACACGTAGCGGGCGATCCAGTACAGCGTCTGCAGGTCGCGCAGGCCGCCGCGGCCCTCCTTGATGTTCGGCTCGACCACGAAAGGCGATTCGCCGTAGCGCCGATGCCGCGCGTCGCGCTCGGCCTGTTTGGCGGCGATGAACTGGGCTGGCCCCGCCTCGGTGCAGGCGGCGCGGAAACGATCGGCGAAATCCTTGAACAGCACCTTATCGCCGGTGATCGGCCGGGCATCGAGCAGCGACGTGCGGATGGTCGAGTCGCGGTTCGCCTCGGTCAGGCAGTCCGCCACCGAGCGGGTGGCGTGGCCGACCTTCAAGCCGAGGTCCCAGAGAAAATACAGCATGAATTCGACTGTCCACAGCACCGCCGGGCTCGGTTCGTGGGCGGTCAGGAACAGCAGATCGATGTCGCTGAACGGCGCCAGCACGCCACGGCCGTAGCCGCCGGTGGCCGCCACGCAGAGCCGCTCCGGCCCGGCGCCGTCGGGCTTGCCGGGAGGTGCGGACATCGAAGGCGATGCCGCGGCCTGCAACGACAAGGCAAAGCCGTGCAGCGCGACGATCAGCCCGTCGGTCGTCGCCGCCAGTCGCCGCGCCGCCACCATGCCGGTGATGTCGCCACGCTCGAAGCTCTCGCGCAACGCGGTCTGGAAACGCGCGAGGTGGCGGCGGAAGATGGCCAGGACGGTGTCGCGGGGGATCGCTCCGCCGCTCTCAGCCGCAAGCGCGCCCAGCGTCTCCTGCAGGGCGGCGGTGGCGGTGGCCGGGTCGGCCGAAACGGGTGCGGACTCAGACATCCCACTCATGTTATCGGGTCGGCGGGCGGTATGACAGGCCGCGCTGCGGATGGCAGCATCGTTCGCAACCGATAAAGCGCCTCCAGCGCCTCGCGCGGGGTCAGCCGGTCCGGGTCGAGGGCCTCCAGGGCGGCCTGCAACGGGTCCGGGCCGCCCCCGGGCTCTTCGACCCGGGGGGGTTCGGCGGGGGGCGGCTGCGCGGCGGCGAACAACGGCAGCGCGCCGGCGTCGGTCAGGTCGCCGGCGCGGTTCTCCAACGCCTCCAGCAGGCTCGCCGCGCGGCGCACCACCGGCGCCGGCACCCCGGCCAGCTTGGCCACGTGCACGCCCCAGCTCCGCCCCGCCGCGCCCTCGGCGACCTCGTGCAGGAACACCACCTCGCCCTTCCACTCCTTCACCCGCATGGTATGGGGCGTCAGTCGCGGCAGCTCGGCGGTCAGGCGGGCGAGTTCGTGGAAATGGGTGGCGAAGATGACGCGGCAGCGGATCGTGTTGTGCAGCGCCTCCAGCACCGCCCAGGCCGTCGCCAACCCATCCAGGGTGGCGGTGCCGCGGCCGATTTCGTCCACCACGACCAGGCTGCGCGGTCCGGCCTGGTGCAGGATGGCGGCGGTCTCGGTCATTTCCACCATGAAGGTGCTGCGGCCCCGCGCGAGGTCGTCGGCGGCGCCGACCCGCGAGAAAAGACGGTCGACGACGCCGATGCGCGCCCGTGCCGCGGGCACCGGCAACCCGGCCTGTGCCAGCAGCACGATCAAGGCGTTTTGCCGCAGATAGGTGGACTTGCCGGCCATGTTCGGCCCGGTGAGCAGCAGGACGCGCCGGTCCGGGGAGAGGTCGGCATCGTTCGGCACGAAGGCGCCCTGGCCAGCGAGCGCCGCCTCGACCACCGGGTGGCGTCCGGCCTCGACGAAGAACCCCTCGTCGCCGGTCACTTCCGGCCGGCACCAGGTGCCGGGGGCGGCCAGCGCGGCGGCGGACTGCGCCACGTCGAGCAGCGCCAGGGCACCGGCACAGCGGGCCAGCGCCTCGGCCTCGTGCAGGGCGGCGGCGACCAGGTGGGCGAACACCGCGCGTTCGCGCGCCGCCGCCCGGTCGGTCGCCTCGGCGATGCGGCGGTCGAGCTCGGCCAGTTCGATACAGGAGAAGCGCGCCCCGTTCGCCGTCGCCTGGCGCAGGGTGAGATCGGCGTGGGCGCGCAACTTCTCGACCACGGCGGACGGCGCTTCGATGACGTAACCGAGCTGGGCGTGGTGGCGGATCTTGAGGCTCGCCACGCCGTATTTCTGCGCATAGTCGAGTTGCAGCGTGGCGATGACGCGCCGGCTGTCGTCGCGCAGCGCCCGCTCGGCGTCCAGTTCGCCGTCGAAGCCGGCGACGATGGCGCCGTCCTCCAGCCGCACCGGCACCGTTTCGGCGAGCGCCGCCCGCAACCGCACGTGCAGACCGGGTACCGGGGCGAGTGCCGCGCACGCATCTGCGAGCAGGCGCGGCAGCGGCCCGGCAAGCACCGCTTGCGCCGCCTCGCCGGCCGCCAGCCCGTCGCGCAGCGCGCCGAGGTCGCGCGGCCCGCCGCGGCCGACCGACAGCCGCCCGAGCGCGCGCGCCATGTCCGGGGCGTGGCGCAGCGCCGCGCGCAAAGGCGCCGCCGCCTCCGGGTTGGCGAGCAACCAGGACCAGGTGTCCTGGCGGTCGGCGATGGCGGCGGGGTCGGTCAGCGGGGCGGCCAGGAACTCCGCCAGCAGGCGCGCCCCGGCGGCGGTCAAGGTGCGCTGAACCGTGGCGAGCAGCGTATAGGTGGTGCCGCCGTCGCGGGCGCGGCTCACCTCCAGGCTGGCGCGCGTCGCCGCGTCGAGCTCCAACCGCCCGGTCTGCCCCAGCGGCGCCGGGCGCGACAGCCGCGGCAGCTTGCCGGCGCCGCTCGCCCGCACATAGTCGAGCGCCAGCATGGCGGCCACGGCCTCGGCGTCGGAGAAGCTGCCGAACGCCTCGAGGCTGGCGACGCCGAACGCCTCGGCGAGGCGGCGGCGCGCTGGCAGCGGCGGTGGGGGCGGTACCTCGGGGCCGCGGCAGCCCTCCCAGTCGCCCAGCGCCAGCCCGGCGGGGGCGAGAACCTCGGCGGGGTCGAGCCGGCCGAGCAGGGCGGCGAGCGCCTCGGGGCGCACCGCCTGGGTTTCGAACAGCCCGGTGGAGACGTCCAGCCAGGCCGCGCCCGCCGCGCCGGCGACGGCGGCCAGGGCCAGCAGGATGTTGGGCTTGCCCGCTTCCAGCAGCGCCTCCTCGGTCAGCGTGCCGGGGGTGATCAGGCGCACCACCTCGCGGCGGATCGGCGCCTTGCCGGTGCGTGTCTTCGGGTCCTCCATCTGCTCGGCCACGGCGACGCGAAAGCCGCGCCGGATCAGCCGGGACAGATAGGACTCGGCGGCATGCACCGGCACGCCGCACATGGCGATCGGCTGGCCGGCGTGCTCGCCGCGGCTGGTCAGCGCGATGTCGAGCGCGGCGGCGGCGGCCTCGGCGTCGGCGAAGAACATCTCGTAGAAGTCGCCCATGCGGAAGAACACGAGCGCATCGGGATAGGCCGCCTTGGCGGCGAACCATTGCGCCATGGCGGGGCTCGCCCCGAGGGCGGCAGGCGATCCGGCGAGGACGGGCGGACGGGCGGGAGC
>Ga0181520_10006360_pt1 | contig 18099 bp, 15 predicted proteins | sample PEATcosm2014_Bin_29_FD_132451 | JGI IMG/M metagenome (GOLD analysis project Ga0181520, IMG submission 132451) | Peatland microbial communities from MTU Mesocosm Facility, Houghton, MI, USA - PEATcosm2014_Bin02_30_metaG | ecosystem: Environmental > Terrestrial > Soil > Wetlands > Peat | place...
CAGCGGGGTGGGCATCGCTCCTTCGCCTTCGTGAGCCCCGGCCCAAGGGGGATGACGGGACGGGAGCGAGGCCGGGAGTCCGAGTATAGCGAACCCATGTTTGGATTACGTACATCTGTTCGCTATACTTCCAGTGTGTGTGCTGGCGCCGGCGACATCACAGCCATGGGCAGGAGTCGCAAGGCGCCTGGTATTACGCGTCATACTCAGGGGGTGAAAGTCGCCGTGTCGATCCCCGATGACGTGTACGCCGACGCCGACCGGGTCGCCAAGCAGAAGGGGATGAACCGCTCCGCGCTCTACACCCGGGCCCTGCGCCGCCTCATGGCCGAGGAGGGTGGGGACGAGCTGACCCGCCGGATCGATGCCACCTGCGAGGAGGCGGCGCACGACGATCTCACCGCGGTCGCCCGCGTCGACCTGCTCGACACGGGGGCCTGGGCGTGGTAGCCCGCGGAGAGGTGTGGTGGGTTGATTTCGGAGCGCCCATCGGGAGCGAACCGGCCAAGCGCCGGCCGGCTGTGGTGGTGTCCGATGACCGCTTCAATCGCTCTCGCCTGGAGACGGTCACCGTGGTGGCCGTGACCTCCACGACCAAGCTGGGAGCGCGTCCGGGCAACGTCACCCTGCCCAAGGGAGCAGCCGGGCTGGACCGCCGATCGGTGGTCAACGTGACGCAGATCGCGACCGTCGACCGCAGCCGGCTGGTGGACCGCGCCGGCACGCTGCGGCGCGCGGAAATGGAGCGGGTGGATGATGGCCTCCGCCTCGCCCTGCGCCTCTGACGGCTGCCGGCCGGATCGTCCTCCCACCACCTCATGCAGCCCGATCAGGCCGGAAACCCGCGAGGCGAGCACCAGGAGCGGGTCACCGCACCTGGCGAAGGCGCACCTCGATGAGCTTCTCCACCAGCGGCCGCGGAAGGGGTTGGTCGACGGGGAAATGGAGCGAACCCGGGGTGCGCGCGTAGCCGGCGAGGTCACCCGCCAGCTCGGAGAGCACCGAGCCGCTGTGGGGCAGATAGCTCAGATGGTTGGTGAAGGCGGCGAACCCGGCGACCACCCGGCCGTCCAAGCGGAAGGCCGGCACCCCATAGGAGATGCACTGCTCCGCGTCCGGGATGACCTCGTGGATGGTCTGCCGCAGCGCGCGCAGGGTGCTCCGCTTCGGCTCGTCGAGGTGCGCGAGGTAGGCGTCGATCTCCTGTTCGGACACAGATCCCAAGTCTGGAAAGTCCGCGGTCACGCGTCAAGGGAGGCATGCCGGCCCCTTCGACCTGAGCCGGGCTGCTATCCGGCCGCGATCGCCCTCTGCAGGCTCAGGCCGCTGCCCGAGACCTCCGGGCCCACGAGGTTGGCCGCGACCATCTGGTTGTACTCCTGCGAGAAGGCCGGGTAGGAGGCGGCGTCGAGCTGGGGCGACCAGGGCAGGTAGCCGAAGAAGCACCGCGAGCCGTCGAAGAACGCCACGTAGGAGAAGCCCTGCGAGCGCACGTAGTCGACCATCGCCGCGACGTAGCTCTCGTCGAGCGGCTCCCAGAAGCTGAAGCTCACGTCCTTCATCTCGTTCTCCGGCCCGCTGGCGTTGAACAGCGAGGTGCCATCGGAGCTGAAGTTCCCGCTGGTCAGATCCTTGTAGAGCCAGGTCTCGTCCATGACCAGGGGCCTGCCCGCCGCCCTGGCCGCGGCGACATCACTGGTCAGGTTGGCGAGGTCGGCCGGCGCCATCGGGTAGACGTGGACGTCCAGGTAGTCGATCGAGGTCGTCAGCAGCGCCTGGTCGATGGAGGGGCTGGACCACGTGCCGCTGCCGGCACCGACCAGGGTCGTGCCACGGTCCAGGCCCGAGAGCTCCTCGGTGACCACCTGAGACGCCGTCGCCGGTGTGTCCAGGTCCAGGTGGAGGACGCTCGAGAACGTGTCGGGCTCGGTGAGCAGCGAGAGGTACTCCGGCTGCATGTCGTCGATGATCAGCTGTGCCTGCTGCTGCTGCTCCGCCGCGTAGGAGGTGAGGGTGAGCCCCGCGTAGCTGATCGGGAGGGTGGTCAGCTGAGTCCCGGCGAAGATCGGATTCTCCTCCACCGACAGCACCATGCCCCTGGTGTGCACCTGCTGGGCGACCTGCTCGTAAAAGCTCAGGTAGCCGGCGCTGTCCGGGGTGCTGGGCAGCAGGAGCGGAAACGAGACGCAGACGGTGACCCCCTCGACACCGAGGGCTTGGTAGGCGTCGAGCTCGGTCTCCACGCCGGAGAGCGCGTGCGCCGCGAGGAGGCCGCTCCCGATGTTGCCATTGGCGGCGAGCAGCTCCGCACCGACCGTCGTGGGAGCGCCGTTCGAGGGGCTGCCCGCCATGCCCTCGAAGGCCTGGGCGTCGGTCTCGACCGCGGTGTACTGAGAGAGGTATTCAGCAGGCACCGAGCCCGGGGTCTGCGCCAGCGGGGACACCCCGGTGCCGGCGCCCACGGGGGCGGCAGGGGTCGGGGTGGACGGAGCGGCGGGAGCGGCCGTCGATCCGCAGGCCGCCGCGGCGACTGTCCCACACGCGATCGCGACCCACGCCAGCCGACGGGTCCGCCCGGCCGGCGAGCGGCGCCAGCCCGACCACCGCAGTGCGGCGAGAGCCCCGGAGACCGACTCCGTGACGGCGGCCGCGTTGGCGCAACCGCCGACGACCAGCCCCAGCAGGACCAGTGCCGTCGCACCCGCCCAGCCGATCCAGCCACGGGTCCTCGTCCCCTGGCAGAGCGTCGCTTCGTTCATGGGCGCCACGCTAACGCCCCGGAGCGGGCCGGCCGCTGAGAGGGCTCTGAGAGCCGGCTGAGGCCGGCCTGAGAGGCGGGCGGACGGCTGCGGCTAGCCGACCCAGATCGTCTTGATGTTGACGAACTCGCGGATGCCGAAGGAGTGGAGCTCGCGCCCGTAACCGCTGCGCTTGACCCCACCGAAGGGCAGGCGGGGATCCGAGTGGGTCATGCCGTTGACGAAGACCCCTCCGGTCTCCAGGCTCCGGGCGAAGCGCACCCCGCGCTCGAGATCCCGGGTCCACACATTGCCGCCCAGACCGAAGTCGGAATGGTTGGCGAGGCGCCGGGCCTCGTCCTCGTCCGCGACCCGCGCCACCGCGGCCAGCGGTCCGAAGGTCTCCTCATCAAACGCGGGCATCCCGGGTGCGCAGCCGGTGACCACGGTCGGCTCGAAGAACCAGCCCCGCCGGTCGAGGCGGTGCCCACCCGTCGCCAGGCGCGCCCCGCGCTCCAGGGAGCCCCGCAGCTGACGCTCCAGGTCGTCGCGCAGATCGTCGCGCGCCAGCGGCCCGAGAGTGATCGACGAGTCGGTGGGATCGCCGGCGCGGAGACGGCGGGTGGCGGCGACGAACGCCTCCTCGAAGGACCCGGCCACCGCGTCCACGACGATGAAACGCTTGGCGGCGATGCAGCTCTGGCCGCAGTTCTGGAACCGCGCTCTCGCAGCGGTCGCCGCGGCCGCCTCGATGTCGGCGTCCTCCAGGACGACGAATGCATCCGACCCGCCCAGCTCCAGGACCGTCTTCTTGAGGGAGCGGCCGGCGACGGCGGCGGTGTCGGCACCCGCGGCCTCGCTGCCGGTGAGGGTGACCGCGGCGATGCGGGGATCGGCGACGACGGCACCGGCCCGGCGACCGGGGATCACCAGGGTCCGGAAGACCTGCTCGGGGAATCCCGCCTCCCGGAAGACGGCCTCGATGGCGAGCCCCGACCCGGTGGTGTTGCTGGCGTGCTTGAGGACCGCGGTGTTGCCCGCCATCAGGGCGGGGGCGGCAAAGCGGATCACCTGCCAGAACGGGAAGTTCCAGGGCATGATCGCGAGCACGGTCCCGAGCGGCTCGAAGGCCACGAAGCTCGAGGAACCGTCGGACGGCGCCGGCTGATCGGCCAGGTACTCCTCCGCATGGTCGGCGAAGTGGTCGCACGTGGTGGCGCACTTCTGGATCTCGCCACGCGCCTCGGTGGTCAGCTTGCCCATCTCGGCGGTGACCAGCCCGGCGAGCTCGTCGACCCGGCGGCGGAGCACACCGGCGGCGGCGTGCATCAGATCCGCGCGCCGGCCGATCGGCACCTCACGCCAGCCCGGGCCGCTTGCCCGGACCGCCTCGAGGACGGTGCCGACCTCCGCCTCGGTCATGACCGGGTGGCGCTGGAGCTCCGCCTCGGTGGCGGGGTTGACGGTGACGATCTCGTCCACGTTGACGGCCATGCTACGCGGCAGCGCTCGGCGGCAGGACGACCGGCAGCACGGGCTCGTCAGCCACCGGCGTCGACGTCGAGCGGCTGAGCACCTTGCCCTGGAAGAAGGGCGGGCGGGCGAGCCACCACGCCACCATGATGACGACACCGATCACCGCCGAGACCAGGGCGATCAGGAACACGCCGCCGATCACCCAGCGCGGCCCGAAGGGCAGGGTCCACGAGGTGTAGCTGACCCCGCTTGCGAAGTTGAAATCGGACCCGATGCTCCACACCAGGGCGAAATACAGCATCAGGCCGCCGAGCAACGGGATCAGGCCACGCATCAAGAAGTTGCGCGCGCTGCTGAGCAGCGTCTTGCGGTAGTACCACGCGCAGGTGAAGCCGGTGAGACCGTAGTAGAAGGCGATCCAGACCCCGATGGCGGTGACCGCGTCGGCGATCACCAACCCCTGGGACAGGTAGTTCATCACGACGTACACCACCGCCGAAACACCACCCATCACGAGCGTCGAGACGCTGGGGGTGAAGTAGCGCGGATGCATGCGCGCGAAGGCGTCGGGAAGCGCCTTGTGGACCGCCATGGAGAGCATGGTCCGCGCGGTGGGCAGGATGGTGGTCTGGGCCGAGGCGGCTGCCGAGGAGAGGACCATCAGGAGGAGCAGGTGGAAGAAGAGCTGGCCGAACCACGAGGTGCCGAAGACCGCCGTGCCCAGGACGGAGATGACGTCACCCACGTTGTTGGGATTGGCCAGCCCGGTGCCGGTGGTCCCGACCCCGGCGAAGGACTGGACGCCCAGGGTGACCACGAAATACATCGCCAGCAGCAGGACGGTGGAGATGATCGCCGCACGCCCGGGGTTGCGGGTGCGGTCGGCGGTCTCCTCGTTGATCGAGACCGACGTGTCCCAGCCCCAATAGATGAAGAGCATGAGCAGGAGCCCGCTGATCAGGCTCGAGAAGGACACCGAGGCGGGGTTGAACCAGTTGATGCTCGGAGTGAGGTGGCCGGCGGGCGCGTTGCCGGTGAGCACCCGGATCAGCGCCACCAGGCCGAAGACCATGAGGATGACGACCTCGACCGAGAGCAGCACGCGCTGCAGCCGCGCCGAGATCTCGATACCGCGATAGCAGACCCAGGTCATCGCGGCGAGGAAGACCAGGCCGAGGAGCAGGACCCAGCCACCGGTGGCGTCGGTGGCGATGCTGTCGGCATTGAACAGATGGAAGGTGTACACCGACGCCACCTGTGAGAGGCTGGCCATGACCAGGATGTCCGAAGCCAGGATCCCCCAGCCTCCCAGCCAGCCGGTCTTGGGACCGAAGGCCCGGGTCGCCCAGGTGAAGGTGGTGCCGCAGTCGGGATCGGCCTTGTTGAGCTCGCTGTAGCCGATCGAGATGAAGAGCATGGGAACGAAGGCGATCAGCACCACGAGCGGCGAGATCAGGCCGCAGAAGGCGGCGATGGCACCCAGCGTGGCCGCCAGGCTGTAGGCCGGGGCCGTGGAGGCGACCCCGATGACGATGCTGGAGACGAGCGAGAGCGCCCCAGGTTTCAGCCCCTTGTCCACCTGGGTCTCAGTGACGTCGGCCGCTGTCATGGAAGCCTCCCTTGATTGTCAGTCCGCAGCCGGCTCTCCCTGGGAATGGGCTCTCATGCCGCCGCCACCGCCTCTTCGAGGATGCCCAGCCCCTCGTCGAGCAGCTCGTCCGAGATGACGAGCGGTGGGAGGAGACGGATCACGTTGCCGTAGCTGCCCGCGCTGAGCACCAGCAACCCGGCCTGGTGGCACCTCCGCAGCACCCGGCCGGTGAGCTCCCGATCGGGCGTGATCCCGTCGTCTCCGACGAACTCGATGCCGACCATCGCACCCCGGCCGCGCACCTCCCCGATGGCAGGCACGGTGGCCGCCAGCCTGCGCAGTCGCGGCAGCACGACCTCGCCGATGTCCCGGGCCCGCGCGACGAGCCCCTCGCTCTCGAGGGTGCGGATGGCCGCCAGGGAGGCGGCGCAGGCGACCGGGTTACCCCCAAAGGTCCCGCCGACGCCGCCGGGGTGGACGGAGTCCATCACCTCGGCGCGGCCGGTCACCCCGCCGATGGGCAGCCCGCCCCCCAGGCTCTTGGCGGTCGCCACCAGGTCGGGTACGACCCCCTCGTGCTCGCAGGCGAACCAGTCGCCGGTGCGGCCGAAGCCGGTCTGTACCTCGTCGGCGATCAGGAGGACGCCGCGCTCCCGGCACCATCCCGCCAGGCCGGCGAGCCAGCCCGGCTCCGGGACGACGACGCCGCCCTCGCCGGCGATCGGCTCGACGAGAACGGCGGCGATGCTCTCCGCCCCGACGTTGGTCTCCAGCATGGTGATGGTGTCTGCGAGGTGCCCCGTGCCCCGGAAGGGATATGAGTAGAGGGCTCGGTGGACCTCGGGGGCGAAGGGGCCGAAGCCGCGCTTGTAGGGCATGGCCTTGCCGGTCAGCGTCATGGTGAGCAGGGTCCGTCCGTGGAATCCGTGGTCGAACGCCACGATCCCGGTGCGACCGGTGGCGTAGCGCGCGACCTTGACCACGTTCTCGATCGCCTCGGCGCCGGAGTTGACCAGGAAGGAGCGCTTCTCGTGGTCGCCCGGGGTGAGCTGGTTCAGGCGCTCGCAGACCTCGACGTAGCCCTCGTACGGGGTGACCATGAAGCAGGTGTGGGTGAAGAGGGCGGCCTGCTCGCGTATGGCCTCGACCACCAGCGGAGCGCTGTTGCCGGCGTTGGTCGTCGAGATGCCGGAGCCGAAGTCGATGAGCCGGTTGCCGTCGACGTCCTCCAGGATGCCCGGGCCGGCCCGGACCACGAAGACGGGCAGGGTGGTGCTCACACCCTTGGGGATGGCACGCTCCCGGCGCGCCCCCAGCTCGCGCGAGCGCGGCCCCGGTATCTCGGTGACGAGCCGCCGTTGCCGCGGGACCTCGTCGGGAGTTGCGTTCACCATCTGGCCTTCCTCGCTCAGACGTCCAGCGCGGTCATGACGTGCTTGATCCTGGTGTAGTCCTCGAACCCGTACACCGCGAGATCCTTGCCATAGCCCGAGTGCCGGAACCCACCGTGGGGCATCTCCGCCACCAGCGGGATGTGCGTGTTGATCCAGACACACCCGAAGTCCAACCGCTTGGCCATCCGCATCGCACGCCCGTGATCGCGGGTCCAGACCGACGAGGCCAGCCCGAACTCGACCTCGTTGGCCCAGGCCACGGCCTGGTCTTCGTCGGAGAAGCGCTGCACGGTGATGACCGGGCCGAACACCTCTTCCTGGACGATCTCGTCGGACTGCTCGACGCCGGTGACGACGGTGGGCTGGTAGAAGAAGCCGCGGTCGCCGATGCGATGCCCGCCGGCACGCACCTCGGTGTGTGCGGGCAGCCGGTCCACGTAACCGCTCACGACCTTGAACTGGTTCTCACTGTTGAGCGGGCCGAGGTTGACGCCCGCATCATCCGGAGCGCCGACAACCTGCGCCCTGGCCTTCTCCGCCAGCGCATCGACGAGGTCCCTGTACACGCGCGGAGCGGCGAGCACCCGCGTGGCGGCGGTGCAGTCCTGGCCCGCGTTGAAGAAGCCGGCCAGGGCGATGCCCTCGGCAGCCTTGGCGATGTCGACGTCGTCGAACACCACGACCGGCGCCTTACCGCCCAGCTCGAGATGCACTCTCTTGAGATCGACGGCGGCAGTCAGAGCCACCTCGCGACCGGCGCGCACGCTGCCGGTGATCGAGACCATGCGAGGGATCGGGTTGCCGATCAGGGCGGCGCCCATGTCGCGATTGCTGCCGCAGAGCACGTTGAAGACCCCGGGTGGGAGGAACTCCGCAGCGATCTCGGCCAGCAGCAGCGTGCTGAGCGGGGTGGTGTGAGCCGGCTTGAGCACGACGGTGTTGCCCGCCGCGATGGCCGGCGCGAACTTCCACACCGCCATCATCATCGGGTAATTCCAGGGCGTCACCTGGGCGCACACGCCCACCGGCTCGCGGCGCACGAACGAGGTGTAGCCGCGCATGTACTCGGCGGCAGCGCGGCCCTCGAGAAGCCGGCAGGCACCGGCGAAGAAACGGATCTGGTCGAGAACCGGGGGAAGCTCCTCGGAGGTGGTCAGGGAACGCGGCTTCCCGGTGTTGCGGCACTCGAGGTCCACCAGCTCGGCACCGCGCTTCTCGACCGCATCGGCAAAGCGCAGCAGCGCGAGGCTCCGCTCCGATGGAGTGGTCTCACGCCACTCCTCGAAGGCTGCCTGCGCCACACCGAGGGCGTGCTCCACATCGGCGGGTTGGGAGAGTGGCGCGGCGGCGAACGCCTCCCCGGTCACGGGATCGATGAGCTGACTGAAGGAGCCGTCCTTGGGGTCGAGGTAGCGACCCCCCACGAAGTTTCCCCATCTGCCGTCCTGAGCGCCCATGGCCGCCTCCCACCAACCTGCCCTCGCCGACTGCCAGACCCCCCACAACGCCGTTGGCCGGCAAGTATAATCGCCGGCCGGAGGGTTTTCTGCCATGCGTGTCCTGCTGGTTGGAGCCGGCGGAGTCGGGACAGCGATCGCTCGCACGGCATCGCGATGGAACCTGTTCGAGGCGATGGTCGTCGCAGACCATGACGCCACGCGGGCGCAGCGCGCCATCGCCGGAACCGGTCCGCGGTTCACGGCCGCCACCCTTGACGCGGGTGACGAGAAGGCGATATCGCAACTCCTCCAGGCCGAGAGGTGCGACGTCCTCCTCAACGCCGTTGACCCACGCTTCGTGATGCCCCTCTTCCGGGCGGCACTGGCGTCCGGGGTCAACTACCTCGACATGGCCATGTCACTGTCCCGCCCCCACCCTGGAGATCCCTTCGCCACCCCGGGGGTCAAGCTGGGCGACGAGCAGTTTGCCCTTGCAGGGGAATGGGAGGGCAAGGGGCTGCTCGCCCTGGTGGGGATGGGCGTGGAACCGGGCCTCTCCGACGTCTTTGCGCGCTACGCGGCCGATCACCTCTTCTCATCCATCGACGAGGTCGGCGTCCGCGACGGAGCCAACCTGGTCGTCGAGGGATACGAGTTCGCCCCCACCTTCTCGATCTGGACGACGATCGAGGAATGCCTCAACCCGCCGATCATCTACGAGCGCGGGCGCGGTTGGTTCACGACGCCCCCCTTCAGCGAACCCGAGGTCTTCGACTTTCCCGCCGGCATCGGCCCGGTCGAGTGCGTGAACGTCGAGCACGAGGAGGTGCTCCTCGTCCCGCGCTGGGTCGACTGCGGCCGGGTGACCTTCAAATACGGCCTCGGCGACGAGTTCATCGGTGTCCTCAAGACGCTGCACAAGCTGGGCCTGGACCAGGTCGCACCGGTGGCGGTGGGCGGCGCCCGGGTCTCGCCACGCGACCTGGTCGCCGCATGCCTGCCGGATCCCGCCGGCCTCGGTGAGCGCATGTCGGGTCTGACCTGTGCCGGCACGGTGGTCCGGGGCACCGGGAAGGACGGCAAGCCGCGCGAGGTCTACCTCTACCACGTGGTGGACAACGCCACCTCGATGGCCGAATACGGGTCGCAGGCGGTGGTCTGGCAGACGGCCGTCAACCCGCTGTGCGCCCTCGAGCTCATTGAGTCCAAGGTCTGGTCGGGGGCGGGGGTCCTCGGCCCCGAGGCGTTCCCGGCGGATCCGTTCCTCGACCTGCTCAAGGCTCACAACTCTCCCTGGGGATGTGACGAACGCACCCCTGCGGTTCGCTGAGACCTAGTCCCGAAGGGGTCCTGCCGGGCCGGGACCGGCGAGATCGGGCACCATCTCCTGGAATTCGAAGGGCAGGGTGAAGGCGATCGAGGTCCCCGCCTCCGTGCTGTCCGCGATCCAGATCCGCCCTCCCAGCCGCTCGATGATGCGCCTGCAGGTCGCCAGCCCGAGGCCGCTCCCCGAGATCGCAGGATCACCGCGGACGAAGGGCTGGAAGATCTCCTCCCGGACGTCCTCCGGGATGCCGCTGCCGTTGTCATGGCAGCGGATCTCCCAGGCGCCGTCGGTCGCGACCGCCTCGATCACCACCCGCGGTGGTGCGTCGCGCCGGTAGGTGATGGCGTTGCTGATCAGGTTCTCCATGACGACCTCCAGCCCCGCGGCATCGGCGATGACCGCCGGCAGGTCGCGGTACTGGATGACCGCTCTGCTCTCCCTCACCACGGACTCCAGCGCCGCCACCGCCTTCGACACCACCAGGTCGAGGTCGACGGGCTCCGCCGGAGCAGGGCTGCGGTCGAGCTCCGCATAGCGGAGCAGGTGGGCGATCAGGTCGTTGGCGTAGGCGGCCACGTCGCGGATGCGATCGACGGTCTGGAGCACCGGCTCGGCGCGGTCGTCCGGGCCGGCGGTGGAGGGCGCCACCGAGGCCCACATCAGGATGGTGGCCAGCGGGTTGCGCAGGTCATGGGCCATGGCGTGGCTGTAGGTGGCGAGGTCCGCGTTGGAGCGGCGCAGGCGTTCGGTGGTGATCTCCCGTTCCAGGGACATTCCGAGCAGGGCGCCCTTGTCGAACAGCCGGTCGCGAGTGCTGAGCTCCGCCCCGACTATAGGCGTGACCACGGCCAGCAGGCCCAGGTCCATGCTCGTCGTCTTGACCGGCACGACCGCGACGATCTCCCCCGGCCGGCGTTGCCTGACCAGGACGTCCGGCGGGAAGGACTCGAGGGACACCTGCCCCGGCAGCGTCATCCGTCCTCCGTCCTTGAGAAACGACCCGGCGATCCTCAGATGACGGCTGCTCGTCGCCCTCATCGGAGTGGGGTCAGTCCAGAGCCCCAGGCATCCCGCTCGAGCCGTGGTGAAGGCGAGCCAGTCGAGCGACGAGGGATCGTCGACGCTGCCCCGGATGATGGACGTGCTCACGTCGTGCTCGGCGTCCCGCTGCATCTGCAGCGAGGTGCGCGCGTGGCCTTCGATCTCCGAGAGGCACCGCGAGAGCTCGACCACCAGATCGCGCATGAAACGCTCGAAGCTCCCCAGCGCCCGCCCGTCGATCCCGGGACCCCGCGTGATGTCGCCCCAGTACTCCTGCAGGCAGGCCTCGACACTCGTGATCGTCGTCCAGTGGGGCGTGACCGCCAGGAGTGCGAGGCTTCCCTGGCGCAGGTCCGCGCTGGTCGGCTGCTGACAGACGCGCGCCGTGCCGGCCATGCGGAGGGTCAACTCCGCCGCCCTGTCGAGGGACTCGCGCACGGCCGGCGAGAGCGGATCCGGGCCGGTGAGGAGTCGCTCGAGCCGGTGGCGGAAGCGCGCCTCGGGCGTCATCGAGGCGAGCGTTTCGTCGACCGCCAGCCGCGCGACGGCCGCCGCCTGACCGCAGCCGCACGACTCACGAGGGATGAAGACGGTCGATACGACATGCCGCCCCGGGCGCACGGCCGCGCCGCCGATCATCGCGAGGAGGAGCTCGAGGGCGACGCGCCCGATCTCCCGCGGACTCTGATGCACCGTGGAGAGGGTGGGGTGGATCGACGAGCCGGCGGCCACATCATCGAATCCGACGACCGCCTGGTCACGGGGCAGGGTGAGCCCCGCGTCGGAAAGCACCTTCATGATGCCGATGGCGTTGAAGTCGGTGCCGACCACCACGGCTGTCGACGGCATGCCCGCCAGGAGCATGCTGCTCGCCGCCATCTCTCCGCCGCTTTCGAGGTTGTCCGATGAGGGGTAGACGAGGGAGTCGTCGGGGTCGATGCCGTTTGCGACCAGCGCCTCCCGGTATGCCGCCAGGCGCTCCCTGATGTCGCCCTGGCCGAGGTAACCGGCGAACGCGATCCGGCGGTGGCCGTGCTCGACCAGATGAGCCACCGCCTGGAGGACCCCGGTCCGGTTGTCCACCCTGACGGTCGGTCCCCCAAAGCCCTGGATATCGTCGGCCATCACGACGACTGGCTTCCCGGCCGCAGCGAGGGTGGCAAGAAACGTGGGCTCGGCGGCGTTGAGGACGGTCAGGTAGCCCCCCACTCGATCTGAGCTGACGTGAAGAACATGGGTCGGCACGCGGGTCGCGACCTCGGGAAGTGGATGCTCGGTGGACCAGGCCCCTCCCGGATCCATGGTCTGGATGGCGACCAGCCTCACTCTCGCGCGGTCGGCAGCCGCCGCCACCCCCGCCATCAGGTCCGTCATGTAGGGTCCCGCGAGGAGCGGGGCCAGAATGCCGACGGTCGGACTCTGCCCATGCCCGCCGGCCGCCGCGGCCCGCCTGCCGCCCGGGGACCCGCCCGGGGTCGCGTCCCCCGCGCCTCGTGGGGAACGCACCTCGCCGCGAGCCCGCCTGGTGCGCGAGCGCGCCGGGGCGGGCAGGGGCGGTGGCACGGTGGGGCGACCCGCGCCGTCGGCGGAGGCCGGCGGCGTCACCGCCCCACCGAGCGCGATGGACCGGACGCGGTTGACCAGCTCGCTGGGGGGCAGATCCTTGCTGAGGAAGTCGGCGGCGCCCGCGGCCATGGCCGCGGCGGTCCTCTCATCGCCGCCGAGCGCCGTGTAGACGACCACCCTCACGGCGGGGGTCTCCGTCGCGATGCGCCGGCAGGCCTCGATGCCGTCCATCTTCGGCATCGAGAGATCCATCAGCACGACGTCGGCCTCGTTGTCGCGGGCAGCAACGATCCCCTCGAGGCCATTGCTGCCCTCACCGGCGACCGTGAAGTCGCTGGCTGCCTCGAAGAGGGCACGAAGCCCGCCGAGCACCATGGGGTTGTCGTCGACGATCACCAGGCGAATCAGGTGGCGCGCCTCTCGGTAGCGGGCTTGTGGATGATCGAGGAACAGCCTAAACGCATGGGACTGACGGCGAGACCTGCACATGGCACGGGTGGATGACGCCGGGGTGCCAGTGCCCCTACCCGGGGCCACCGGCCGGGTCGGGAGCGGGTGGCCGGGGGAAGGTTCAGTCGCTGGCCACGGGGAGCCGGGTTGGGGGCGGCAGGCTCGCACCGGCGCCGGGCGATGCCTCGGAGCCTGCGGCTGACGGGGGGCTCGAGCCGGCCACGGTGAAGGTCAGCCTGCGCCTCACCCGGGCGAGCCCCGCCAGCACGGGCAGCCCGAGAACGATCACGGCGAGCGCGTCACCAGCCGCGCGGAAGCTGTCCCAGATCGCCGATGTCGCCAGGTAGAAGCGCCCGAACCGCTCCAGGAGCACCGCCGCCCCCGCTCCCGGAAGGAAGCCGAAGGAGGGGCTGCCCCGGTAGAAGGTGGTCCAATCCCAGACGTCGAGGAGCGCCCCATAGGCGTAGCCGGCGACGACGCTGACCAGGGCGAGGACGGCGATGTCCCGGATCCCCGGGGTCGAGGAGCGACGCAGCCCGGCGATCCCGGCCGCGGCCCCGGTCCAGCCGCATCCGAACATCTCGTAGGGGAGCCAGGGCCCGATGCCCCCGGTGGCGACCGCCGAGGCGAGCAGTGACGTGGCTCCGCAGAGGAATCCGAAGGAGGGCCCGTAGATGTAGCCGGTGGCAAGGATGAGGAAGAAGATGGGGCTGAAGCCGCCGGCGCCCGTGACCAGGACGAGCCGCAGCGCCGCGTCGATGCCGGCGACCGCTGCGAGGAGGGCGAAGCGCCGCGCGTCGAGCCGGCGCATCGCCGTCTCCACCGCCGCGAGAGCGGCGACGGTTCCCACCGCCAGGGAGAGCGCCACCGCCGGAGCGGGTACACCGGAGAGCGCGAACGGCCAGACAAAGAGCACCGCTCCGAGGATCGACACGGCGATCAGGGTCATCCGGGCACCTCCACCGCGGTCATCGGGGCACCCCCACGACGGTCATCGCGGCGCACCCACGAGGGGCCGGCGGTCCCGGGCCACGCCCTCCCCGACGTCCACCACCCGGGTGGCCACCGCAGCCACCAGCTGCGGGTCGTGGGTTGCCACCACCGCACTCCCACCCCGACCGGCCACGCGGGCCAGCGCCGCGGTCAGGACGGCGCGCGCGGCGCCATCCATCCCGCGCGTCGGCTCGTCCAGGAGCAGGAGCGAGGGGTCGCCGGCGAGCACCGAGGCGAGCGCCGCCCGCTGCCGCTGGCCACTGCTGAGGTCCCGGGGATCGCGTTCGGCGACGGCGGTGAGCCCCATCTCCTCCAGCACCGTGTCCGCGCGCCCCCCGGAGTGGGTGCGGCGCAACGTCCAGTCGATCTCGGAGCGCACGGTCGCGCGGTGCAGGAGCGCCGACGGGTTCTGGGGCAGATAGGCGATCCGGCCGGGGGACCTCTCGACACTGCCCGACAGGGGCGGCAGCAGCCCGGCGATGGTGCGCAGCAGGGTGGTCTTGCCGCTGCCGTTGGCGCCGGTCAGGGCCACCACCTCGCCGGTCCCGCCCGCAAGGTCGAGGTCGTGCAGCACCGCCACCCCGGCCGGCCCGGCGTGCACCCGATGGAGGCGCCAGCTGAGCTCCGACGAGGCCGCGGGATCATCGCGCGCCACGAGGCGGGCAGTCTTCTCCCACCCGCCGGGGCCGCACGCCGTGACCCTCCCCTCGAGCATGACCAGGCACCGATCGGCACGCTCCAGGACCAGGTGATGGCGGTGCTCGGCCACAAGCGCGGTGGTGCCCGCCTGGACAGCGGCATGGAGCGCGGCGATCAGCGCCGCTGCCCCCTCCGGGTCGAGCTGCGACAGGGGCTCGTCGAGGACGAGCAGGCGCGGGCGCATGGCGAGCACGCCGGCCAGGGCGAGCCGCTGCCGCTCGCCGCCCGAGAGGGTGGCGACCGCGCGGCCCCGGAGGTGGGCGATGCCGCACATCTCCAGAGCGTCGTCGACCCGACTGAGCATCTCGCCGCGCGCGATCCCGAGATTCTCCAGGCCGAAGGCGGCGTCGCGCTCGACGGAGGGGTAGACCGCCTGCAGCTCCGGGTCCTGGAAGACGAAGCCGACATCTCGAGCGAGCTCCCGGGTCGAGGCGCGGACCACCTCGCGTCCGAGGACGCGGGCACTGCCCCCGATCACCCCGCCGTGGAAGTGAGGGATGAGCCCGTTGCAGACCCGGAGGAGCGTGGACTTGCCGCTCCCGGATGCGCCGGTGAGGAGGGTCAGGCCGGAGTCGAGCTCCAGCTCCACCCCGTCGAGAGCGCGGGACGCCATCTCGGGATACGTGTAATGGAGCCCGGCGAAGGAGACGGTGCCCATCTACCGGCGGACATGGAATGACGGCACCACCAGCAGCGCGCAGCAGAGCAGGGCCGGGACGCTGATGGCGGGTGCGGAGAGCACCGGGAACGGAAACCAGCCCGGCGCCCCACCGCTCACGACGAGAGCCAGGAAACCGCCGGCGCCGAGCAGGGCGGTGACCAGGACCACCGAGTCGTGGCGCGTCCAGCGCTGGATGCCGAAGTGGGTGCGGGTGCCGGTGCCATAGGCGCGGGACTCCATCGCCTCGGCCAGGGTCATCGACCCCTCGATCGCGGTCAGCACGACCGGCACGGCCACCGCCGGCCAGTCGACGACACGCCGTGCCCGCCAGCCCCGCATCCGCTGGGCTTCGCGGATCTCGGCGGCGCTGCGCAGGGTGCCGGGGACGAGGTTGAGGGCCGCCCCCACCACGGCACCGGTGCGGGCGAGCGGCGCCGGCAGCGCGTCGACCAGCTCGTGCGGCTGGCTGACCAGGGTGAGCGGGGCCACCGCGAGCAGCGCTGCCGCGAGGCCGAGCCCGGTGGCCAGACCGAACGCCAGAGCCTCCAGGGTGAGCGGCCCGCCGATCGCCGGGATGCCGCCGGGCAGCCGCACCAGAACGTGCTCCCCGCTGTGGCTGAGCAGCAGCGTCACCAGGGTGGCAATCAGGCCTGCGATCCCGATGCCCACCAGGAGGATGCGGGTCCCGGAGCCGCGCCGTCCCCGGGCCACGAGGAGATTGAGCGCACAGAGGAGGACGACGCCGCGATACACGGGGTTGCTCGTCGAGAGCGCGATGACCAGTCCCGCCGCGGACCAGGCCGCCAGGGAGCGCGTGCTCATGCGCGCCTGCGCCGGAGGAGCAGCTGCACGCCCGCGAGAGCGAGGAGGACGGCGAAGACTGCGCCCGCAGCTATCAGCCCCGGGCTGGTGCCTGGTCCCGCGGCCCCCGATGCGGTGGAGGCCAAAGCGCCCGAAGCCGGGAGCGAGGAGCCGGCAGCGCACACGCCTGCGGGGGAGGGCGGGGCAGGGTCGGGGCCGAGCTCGGGGTCATAGCGAAGACCCTCCGCGTCTCCGCTCGCGAACTCCAGGCTCGAGATGCCGACATCGGCCGGCTGCCAGGCTCCCCCGGCGCGCGCGGTGAAGAGGGCCCAGTAGGAGCCGCTGCTCGGCAGGCAGCTGCTGTAGGCGTACGGCTCCCCGTCCACCTGGCACACCGCCTGGCCGATCGAGCCGTAGCCCTGCGTGGAGTACTCCAGGCCGCTGGCCTTCAACACCTCCTCGCCGCTGATGGTGGAGGCATAGAAGCCGACACACCTCCCGACCGACTGCATGTCGCCCAGCTCGACGACCAGGGCGACGTGATGAGGGTAGGTGGCTGCGGTGCACAGCGACGCGGCGGGAAGCATCCGCACCGCGCTGCCCGCGAGGCCGGCCATCGTCCCCAGCAGGCAGATGGCGAGCCCACGCCGCGGCACGCCGCGCCTCACCGCCGGGCCCGCACCACGGCCACCCCGCCACCCCCGATGACCAGGACGGCCGCCAGGGCCACCAGCGCGTAGATCAACGCCGCGGGCGGTCCACCCGACGCCCTCGCCGCGGTGGCGGGCAGGGCGGCGCCGGCCTCGTACCAGCGCCGGCTGGCGAAGGGGACCGGGAAGGCCACCCCCTCCAGCGCGGGTGGCACCTGGCTGGTGGTGAAGGCATCCGGGCCCTTCTTGCCCGGGAAGGTGTAGCCACCGTCCTTGTCCTGGGTGCTGGTCAGGTGATCGAGCGGCGTCTTCCCCGCCTTGGACCACGCGGCGCCGGAGGGGTCCCCACCGGTGGCGACGATCGCCTGGATGACCAGGGCGGTGGAGTCGGGGTCGCTGCCGTCCCCCGACTGGTAGGGGAAGCCCCCGTCCGCGTCCTGCTGGGTGGCCAGCCAGGCCAGGGTGCTGGTGTCGCGGGCGTGGTCCCCGGCAGCGTCCAGCGCCATCAGCACCATGGCCGTGGAGTTGGTGTCGGACGTGTCGAAGTCGGTGGCCGCCTTGGGGTCGTTGGCGAGGTCCTCGTAGTCCCAGCCACCGTCACTGTCCTGGGCGGAGACCAGGAACTGGACGGCCGGGGCGGGCACCTGGGCACCCGCGGCCACCAGTCCCTGGATCGCGAGGGCCTGGGGGAACGCCTCGCCGTCGCCGTACTCGCCCGTGGTCGCGTCGTAGGCCGAGCTCAGCGTGGTGACCAGATCCTCGCCGCCGAATGAATGGGGGGCGTCGCCCGCCGCAACCACCGCCTGGATCAGCTCGCCGCACCCGCCCGGGTTGCTCCTCGTGCAGGCCTCGGCGGCCCCCGCCGCCAGGTAGTCCATCACCGACTTCCCAGAGCTGGCGGTGAGTGCCCTGGGGTCGTAGCCACCGGCGGCGGCGCCGATCGCGTACAGCTCGCTGTCCGTGTAGCTCCCCGAGGGTCCGGCGATCGCCCCGCCCGCGCCCTGCTGGGACCTCAGGTAGAGGAGGGCTCGGGTCGCGGGGGTCGAGCTCGCCTGCGCCGCCCCCGCCGTCACCCCGACGGCTGCGCATGCCGCGATGAGGGCGAACGCCATCGCCACGCCGGTGCACCTGTGGGATCCCTTCATCCCGACTCCTCAGGCGGCGATCGGTCTCCACCTCGCCGAAGGCATCCTCGCCGCCATGAGGCCGTCCTCCCGTCACGCGCGGGGGTGGAGTCGTGCCTCGGGTCGGTCTCCTGGCTTGCGGATCGTCG
>Ga0181520_10006362_pt1 | contig 18097 bp, 16 predicted proteins | sample PEATcosm2014_Bin_29_FD_132451 | JGI IMG/M metagenome (GOLD analysis project Ga0181520, IMG submission 132451) | Peatland microbial communities from MTU Mesocosm Facility, Houghton, MI, USA - PEATcosm2014_Bin02_30_metaG | ecosystem: Environmental > Terrestrial > Soil > Wetlands > Peat | place...
CGAGAGTAGCCGAGACCGTATTGAGTAAACTTTGTATCACGGCAAGATGAGCGAGGTCGGTTTTGAGGGTAGTGGTAAGCGTATCGGAAGACGACGAAGCGCTTATGTCGGCGAGCTCCGCCTGCCACGCGTTGAGCTCATTGCTTGCGGAGCTACGCAAATTGGCAGCGTTGACGGCATCTTGAGAATCGCTTGTTTGGAAAGTGAGTTGCGGCTGGCTTGTCTCCGCATTGGAAAAGAGAGTATTAAGCTGGGTGCGCACCGCGTCGTTTGCCTTTGTATATCCGCTTGTCGCCGCGTCACTGATGCCGGCATACATATTGGCGAGCGTCTGCTCTGCGCCTTGGAGCGCCGCTTGTGATGTCGCTATATCCGCGGGCTGTGCGCCCGCTTGGAGACCCTCGAGCGTCGCCTCCGCGGCATCGACATTGGCCTTGGCCTGTGCCAAAGCCGCCGAGAGACCTGCCGTATTAAGTTCGGCTACAAGCGCCCCCGCTTTTACCGTGTCGCCAAGGTTGTAATACACATGCGCAATGGTGCCGCTGTTTTGAAACCCAATCGAGACGCTCTCGATAGGCGTTGTGTTGCCGGTAACTGAGACGGTTTCGGTAATGGGGCCTTGGGTAACCGGTATCAATGTATACACCACGGGGCGCGGCATAAACATAAAGTATCCTGCCGCAAGCACTGCTACGAAACCCACGCCAATAAAAATCTTTGTACGCATGGAGAGTTGTACTATCCAGCGCACAAAAGAACGAGTAGCTTTTGCCATACGTACTATAGTATACCATTTCGAGTGGTATACTTTTTGCATGCCTCCGGAGGAGAAGCCCGCCCGAACGAATCCCGATCAGTCGGGCGGGGATGATATCGAGTTTCTCAAAAACAAGCTCTACTCGAGGGAGGCTAAGCCCAAACCCATGGGCGACATCCGCACGCCGCTCTCTCCGAGCACTGCCGAAGCTCCGGTATCTTGGCAAAAGGAGGAAGAAGAAAGCGCTCCGGTAAAGAAACCGGTGCTGTTGTATCAGGAATCAAAACAAAAAATGTCTTTTGCCGCTAAATTTTTTATAGGTTCGCTTGTATTTTTTGTTGTTGCCGCGGCGGCGGCGGTGTATCTCTTTTTTGGCGGCGGCAACATTGTCTCTCCCGGTAATATCGACCTGCAAGTGGTGGCGCCGTCGCTCATCGATGCCGGCAAATCCGCGCAACTGCAAATTATCGTCGGCAATCGCAATACCTCGGCTATCTCGCTCGTTGATGCGGTCGTTACGTACCCGAGCGGCACACGCGACCCGCAAAATCCGGACTCGGCGTTGTCGCAACAGCGTATCAGCATCGGCACGCTCGCGCCCGGCCAACAAACAAAGCAAACCGCGAGCGGTATTTTTTACGGGCAAGAGGGCACGCAAGAAAAAGTGCAGGTGATGCTTGAGTATAGTGTTACCGGCTCCAACGCCGTGTTTGAAAAGAGTGCCGAGGCCGACTTTATGATAGGTTCCTCGCCGCTCTCGCTCTCTATCAACACGCCGAGCGAGGCAATAGCGGGGCAGTCGTTTCCTGTCGATATCACGGTGCAAAGCAACGCCACCACTCCCATACAAAACGTGGCGCTCCAAGGGCAGTATCCGTTTGGATTTTCGGTCGTGAGCGCGTCTCCTACGGCGCAAGCGGGCGGCACATTTTGGCAACTCGGCACGCTCGCGCCCGGTGCCTCCATGGTGGTGCATCTGGTAGGTTCTATCGACGGGCAGGAGGGCGATCAAAAAGTGTTCCGTTTTGTCGCCGGCTCCAACACCGACCCGACCGACACAACTATTGCGGTGCCGATACTCACCGTACCGGAAACTATCACGGTGCACAAACCGTTTATCAGTGCAACTCTCACTGTTGCGGGGCAAACCGGCAAAACAGTTTCGGTTTCGGGCGCGACCGCAGAGGGCGGCACCATTACGTGGACAAACAATCTCACGACTGCCATATCAAATGCACAACTGACGCTCACCCTCACCGGCCCCGCGCTCGACACAAGCTCTATTTCATCCACCAACGGATTTTATCAATCGCAAAACAACACCATCACGTGGACCTCGGCACAGGTGCCGGAGCTCGCTTCAATCCCCGCGGGGGGAAGTGGCTCGCTCCAATTTTCTTTCGCATCCTTGCCGCCCGGCACCGGCGGAGTGCTCATCACTAATCCGGTTATCGACCTCAATGTGGCTGTGCAAGGCACGCGGGCAGACCCTGGCAATGTGCCCGAGACGGTTGCATCGGCGGCATCGATGGAGGTGTCTGTGGCTTCGGCAATTTCACTGACTGCCTCGGCGCTCCACTTTACGGGGACGTTTGCCAACACAGGGCCCATGCCGCCCAAAGCAAACAGCGATACCTCGTACACCATTGTGTGGACGGTTAAAAACTCGGCCAACACTATTGCCAACGCCACCATCTCGGCAGTGCTCCCGCCGTATGTAAAATACGTTGCTTCCAACACGGCGGGTGTTGTGTACGACAACGCGAGCCGCACGGTTACCTGGAGCCTTGGCGACGTGAGCGCAGGCGTGGGCTACAGCGCCGCCGCGGCGCAAGCATCGTTCCAAATAGTGTTGACTCCAAGTACCAGCCAGGTTGGCAGTGCGCCACCGCTCACCGGCGATGCGTCGCTCACCGGCCAAGACCGCTTTGCGCAGGTCAGTGTCTCCGCAAACGCGCAAGCTCCCACGACCCTCTTAACAGGAGACCAAGGTTTCCAAACCGGCATGGATATAGTGAGCCAATAAATAGGTTGTGAAATAAGGGCTTTTGAAGCTATTGACAAATATATTATTTAGGTACACAATAGAAAACGTGAAGCTGACAGTGTGTTAGCTTTGGCTCCAGTGAGGAGACTTCCATGCACATTGACGTTCCGTTTGACCAAGCGGCCGCTTTTGCGGCGGCACGGGATAAGGCAATCCGTACGGCGATAAAGGGTGGGGTTCGTCCGATTCGCAGGCCTCAGGGGTTGAAGCTGGACGAGATCGGATCCGAAATCCTTCCGATGTCGGAAACCGACTTGCGTACTGGGCTGACCGTTGGCCAGATGGTGTGGGTCAACAAGGAAAAACTCTGTCCTTTCGACCTACAACCTGAAGACGGCTCCAACGATCCAAACTCGTTGGGTGTTCCGACCCCGTACGATGTGCGAGCGGGATACGTTCTATGCTTCGTCAGGGTTTCTTTCGTCGGACAGAAGTGCCGCCTGACATGCAAGTACGCTATGTTGGCCTACGCGGTCTCTCATGGTTTCGAGATCGATGCGCGGGTCCCCCCATCTGAGAATACGTTCAGTAATAGGACGATGCCGTCGCCGAAAGTCATTCTTCTCCCGCTCGAGTGTCTCGAGCCGGTGAAAAACTAGCCCCGTTACAGAGAGCCCCGTTGCTCGCTGTGGCGGGGTTCTTTGTTTTAATAGCTATGCAGGGCGGCTTTATTTTTACACCACAAAAGGTATGATTGCCCTTATGGAAGAAAAGGATGATTTGATGGAAAAACTGGTCTCGCTCTGCAAGCGGCGCGGGTTTGTGTACCAAGGCTCCGAGATTTACGGCGGCCTGGCGGGCACGTGGGATTACGGCCCTTTGGGCGTCGCGCTCAAAAACAATATCAAACAAATTTGGTGGAACCTCTTTGTTGACAGCCGCGATGATATGTATGGCCTCGACGCGGCAATCTTGATGAACCCAAAAGTGTGGGAAGCCAGCGGCCACGTGTCCGGATTTTCCGACCCTTTGGTTGAATGCGAAAAATGCAAAAAGCGATTTCGCGCCGACACGTTGGGAGATACAAAAAAATGTCCCGAGTGTGGCGGCAAGCTTGGCGAGGCACGGCAGTTTAACATGATGTTTAAAACGCAGATTGGTGCGAATGAGGACGAGTCATCGGTTTCGTACTTGCGGCCGGAGACTGCGGGTGGAATTTTTGTTAATTTTAAAAATGTTGTTGACTCCTTCCATCCAAAACTTCCGTTTGGTATTGCCCAAATCGGCAAAGCCTTCCGCAACGAAATTGCGCCGCGTGATTTTATCTTTCGCGTTCGCGAGCTCGAGCAAATGGAAATCGAATATTTTGTTGCACCTGCCGATTGGGAGGGGAGTTTCGAGGAGTGGCGCAAAGCGGTGCATGAGTTTAACGCGCGGGTAGGTATCCCGGCACCATCGGTGCATGAGCTTGAAGTGGGGGAGGCAGACCGCGCACATTACAGCAGGCGCACGATTGATTTTGAATTTGATTTCCCGTTCGGCCGCAAAGAGCTGTATGGCCTCGCGTATCGTGGTGACTTCGATTTGTCCGCTCATCAAAACGGCTCGGGTCAAAATCTTGCCTACGCACCGGAGGGAGAGGAAGCTTTCTTGCCGCATGTCATCGAACCGTCTTTTGGTGTTGAACGGACTTTTCTTGCAATACTTTCCTCCGCCTACACCGAGGATGAGCTCGGCGGGGAAAAGCGCGTATATCTCAAATTTAAACCCTCAGTTGCCCCCATCAAGGCCGCTGTTTTTCCTCTGCTCAAAAACAAACCCGAGCTCGTAGCAAAGGCGCGCGAGGTATACTCGATGTTCAAAAAGGAAATCCCGCAAATTGTGTTTGACGACAACGGCAATATTGGCAAGCGCTATCGCCGCCAAGACGAGGTGGGCACGCCGTGGTGCATCACTATCGACTTTGACACGCTGGGCGAAAATCCAAGTTTAAAAGACACCGTTACGCTCCGCCACCGCGACAGCGGCGAGCAGGAGCGGGTTGCTGTTACTGAGCTTCCCACATTGCTTGTAAATAAGCTCACCTAAAAAGTTTGATTTTGGGAGCGCTGCGAGCTGCCAAGGGGAGCAAAATCAAATTTTTTAGGTGTAGTTGTGTTATTATGGCGTTATGCAGGGGACTCACATAAACGTCAACATTACGGCGGGGAGCATCATCAAAGCCATACTCTTTGCTTTGCTCCTTTTCTTTTTGTGGTACCTGCGCGACATTGTGCTCGTGGTGTTGACCGCAATCGTTATTGCCTCGGCAATTGAGCCGGCGATACGGTATTTTATGCGGCATGGCCTCAACCGCTTGCTTTCGGTCGTACTCATGTATTTGCTGGTGGCCGCGGCTTTTTTTGCAATACTTTTTTTCTTTATCCCGCCCATTCTTAACGATGCCGCCAACTTTCTTGAGCAGCTGCCTGTGACCCTTGCAAACATCGACCTCACCACCACGACGCACGGGTTCCTGCCCACCTCGGTGACAAGCAATTTTTCTTCGGCCAATCTGCTCCAAAATTTGTCGTCGACCATCACCAGCACCACCGGCGGCGTGTTTAGCACGGTCTCGGCGTTTTTTGGCGGTCTCGTTTCTTTTGTGCTTATTGTCGTTTTTTCAATTTACTTTTCAGTACAAGAGACGGGCGTTGACGACTTTTTGCGCATTGTGACACCAGCAGCTCATCAGGTATACGTGCTCAATTTGTGGAAACGCTCGCAGGAAAAGATAGGCAAGTGGATGCAAGGCCAGCTCATGCTTGCGATTATTGTAGGCATACTATTGTATCTCGGCCTCGTCATACTCGGCGTGCCGCACGCGCTCCTCTTGGCGCTTGTGGCGGCGGCATTTGAGCTGATACCGGTGTTTGGCCAGTTTCTTGCGGCAATACCTGCGGTGGCGGTGGCGTTTGCCGACGGCGGCACGACCGAGGCCTTGTTGGTAGCCGGCCTCTATATTGTGATACAGCAATTTGAGGCGCACCTCATTTATCCTGTGGTGGTAAAAAAGGTGGTCGGCATCCCACCGCTCCTCGTTATCCTCTCGCTTCTTGTCGGATTTCAACTGATAGGATTCTTGGGCGTCTTACTCTCGGTGCCCATTGCCGGCGCCATACAGGAGTACGTCTCCGATATCGACAAAGAAAAAAAACGCCTATTGGCTCGCCAAGGCCTTGCGCCCGACGGCGAAGCAAAGTAGGGTTTTAATACGATGGCCGAAAAAAAGTTTTATCTCACGACGCCAATCTTTTATCCCAACGCGAAGCTCCACATGGGGCACGCGTATACCGCGACGCTCGCGGACATCCTCGTGCGGTATCATCGCCTTGTTAAGGACAGAACCTATTTTTTAACGGGCTCCGACGAAAACACGCAAAAGATGGTCGACTCGGCGCGCAAGGCGGGGCAGGAGCCGATGGTTTTTTTGGACGACATTGTCGGCAAATTTTCGGCGTTGTTTACAGAGCTCAATATTTCGTACGACCAGTTTATCCGCACGACCGACCAAAAGCGCCATTGGCCGGGTGCCACCGTGCTGTGGAAAAAATGGGTTGAAGCGGGTGATATATATAAAAAAGAGTACGAGGGATTGTATTGCGTCGGCCACGAGGCATTTATTACCGAAAAAGATTTGGTCGACGGCAAATGCCCCGACCACGGCACCGTGCCCGAGTTTTTAAAAGAAGAAAATTATTTCTTCCGCCTTTCAAAATATACCGGTGATATAAAACAAAAAATCGAGTCGGGAGAGTTGCACATCGTACCCGAGACGCGCAAAAACGAAATCCTCTCCTTGCTCAATGAGGGGCTCGAGGATGTGAGCTTTTCGCGCCCGCGCAAAGCCGACTGGCCCGAGGGGCTTGGTGTGCCGGTGCCCGGTGACGCCTCGCAAGTTATGTATGTGTGGTGCGACGCGCTCTCCAACTACATCACAGCGCTGGGCTACGGCACTCCCGACGACAAACTTTACCAAGAGTTTTGGCCGGCCGATGTGCATGTCATCGGCAAAGATATTTTGCGGTTTCATGCGGCCATTTGGCCGGGCATGCTGCTCTCGGCCGGTTTGCCATTGCCAAAAACCCTTTTGGTACACGGTTTTATCACCTCGGAGGGCAAAAAGATGAGCAAGAGCCTCGGCAACGTTATCGACCCGGAGGAGCTCTTAACAGAGTACGGCACCGACGCCGTGCGCTACTATCTCGCGCGGCATATTTCTCCATTTGAAGACGGCGACATCACACGGGAAGGCTTTAAAGAGCACTACAACGCAAACCTCGCCAACGGTCTCGGCAACTTGGTTGCGCGCATCATGAAGCTCGCCGAAACCAATTTGCCCAAAGCGGTTAAGGTTAAGTGGAGCCCGTTTCCTCAAGAGTTTGCGGAGAAGCTTGAGAAGTTTGAAATCAATCAGGCGTTTGACTATGTTTTTTTGCGTATCGGCGCACTCGACCAAACGATTACGCAAACGGAACCGTTTAAAGTAATCAAAACCGACCCAGAGCGCGGGCGCGAGCTCATTGCAAGCTTGGTGCAAGAGCTTGCGACGATAGACCTCATGCTCGAGCCTCTGCTCCCACAAACGAGCCAAAAAATTATTGACGCCATCATGGCCAACAAAAAGCCCGACAATTTATTTTTGCGTAAAGATTAACTATGGATTTAAAGTTTTTTGATGCGCACTGCCATGTGCAGCTCTCGCAGTTTGATATCGATAGGGAAGAAGTGCTCACTCGGATGGAAGAAGGCCGCTTTGGCGGCATTGTGGTGGGCGTCGACTTTGCTACGAGCCGCGAGGCGCTGGAGCTTGCCTACAGTCACGATTTTTTGTGGGCGGCCATTGGCCTCCATCCGCACGACAATGTGGCGGAGGAGTTTGATATGACAATCTATCGCGAGCTTGCTGCCGACCCAAAGGTTGTGGCAATAGGGGAGTGTGGCCTTGATTACTTTCGCTCCGGCGAAACGGAGGAGGAGCGCGACGCGCAAAAGCATCGCTTTGAAAGTCAGATAGCGCTCGCGGTTGAGGTTGGCAAACCGCTTATCATCCATTGTAGAGATGCGCACGAGGATATGCTTGCAATACTTAAAAAACATATGGGCGCTCATCCGGAGCTCAAAGTGATCATCCATTTTTTTACCGGCACGGGCGAACTTGCACAAAAGTATCTCGATTTAGGTTGCTATCTCTCGTTCCCCGGACCGATAACCTATACCAACTCGTACGACGAGAGCATCCGCGTTGCGCCACTCGACAAAATCTTGAGCGAAACCGACTCGCCCTTTGCCGCGCCGATGCCGTTTAGAGGCAAGCGCAACGAGCCAATCTTTGTCGAGGAGGTAGTCAAAAAAATCGCTGCAATTAAAGGGGTTTCGGTCGATGTCATGGCCGCCCCAATAGGGGAGAATTTCAAAAAAGTCTTTAGGGTGTAGTATGGGGGCATGAACTGGCCGTGGGCGTACGGATTCAGTTTCGTTATCTGGGTTCTCCTCCTCTGCATGATTTTGAGAACTCTGTCTTTAGTGTTGTCTCCGTTAGGCCTCCAGTTATTATTGATACTTGTGGCCGCGTCCTTTGCGGCTTTTATTATGACCAAATACCTGAATGGTTGATACAACAATACTTGCAGGGCGGTTGGGGCTATGGTAAGGTAGCCCCATGGCAGATATGTCGCATTCCGCTGATGCGGAGTTAACCCAAGCGAACAATGCCCCCGCTCTGGGCACGCAACCGATTTACGAAATCGGGTATCATCTTATTCCAACCCTCACCGAGGAGGGTGTAGTTGCCGCGGTTGACGAACTCCGCAAGGCACTCGGCTCGGCCGAAATAATTAAAGACCAAGCACCGGTTAAAATCCCGCTCGCGTATGTTATCGAGCGCCGCGGGCAGGGCAAACGCGAGAAGTATGGCGAGGCTTACTTTGGTTTTATAAAATTTGCTACCGACAAAGAAAATATCGGCGCCATCGAGCAGTACCTCCGCGCAACACACGAAATTTTGCGCCACCTTCTTATTGAGACGGTGCGCGAAGACGCGAGCTTTGCGCCGCGCCGCGCCGTATTTACTTCTGACCGTCTCGAGGGCGAGATGTTGAAGAAGCCGCTTGCCGAAGTCGAGAAGGCAGGCGAGGTCTCCGAGGAGGAGCTTGATAAAAGTATCGACGCAATGGTCGCCTAATTGAACCATCATGTATATCAACAAGGTAATGCTTTACGGAAATCTCACGCGCGACCCGGAGGTACGCGCGATGCCCTCGGGCGGCAATGTTACCTCTTTTGGTGTTGCAACCAATCGTACGTTTAAAAAAGCCGACGGCACGAGGCAAGAGGCTGTGGAGTTCCACAACATCGTGGTGTTTGGCCGCCAAGCGGAGACCTGTGCGCAGTATCTTAAAAAGGGTAGCCCGGCATACATTGAGGGCCGCATTCAAACTCGCAGTTGGGACAACAAAGAGGGCGTTAAACAATACAAAACCGAGATTATTGCCGAGCGTGTGCAGTTTGGCCCCAAAGGCGCTGGCGGCACGGGCGGCGGGTACGATAGAGGAGCGGGTGAGAGCTTAAGCGATGCAGAGGCACCTCAGAAGGCTCCCAAAGAAGACGCTATCGATTATCCGGCAGAAGACAGCAACCCCGACGACATACCTTTTTAGAATAAAATTATATGAATAAAGAATTTTCACCCGGTCACATACCGCACATCGATTACAAAGATATCGATACTATAAAAAAGTTTGTTAACCCGCATGGCAAGATCATGCCGCGCCGGCGCACCGGCCTCTCGGCCGCCAACCAGCGCGCGCTTGCGCAAGCAGTCAAAAGGGCGCGCTTCATGGCGCTCATCCCGTACATCGTCCGATAGTTTTTTCCACAAAACAAAAAAACAGAAATCTATTTTGCTCCCCTTGGCAGCTCGCAGCGCTCACAAAATAGATTTCTGTTTTTTTGTTATTTTTTGTCTACACGCTCGACATAGGCGCCGAGCTCGGTGTTGATGCGCACAATGTCACCCTCGTTGATAAAGAGCGGGGCATTGATAGTGGCGCCGGTTTCGAGTGTAATCTCTTTACTGCCGCCCTGCGCGGTGTTGCCTTTAACAGCCGGAGGCGCCTCGGTTACTTTTAAATCAACTTTGATAGGCATCTTGAGGCCAATGATCTTGCCCTCGTCTTGGTCGATAGCAGGGTCATCAAACAAGAGCGCCTCGATGATGGTGTTGGGTTTAATAAACCTGCCTTGCTCGCCGACGGTTACGTCGCTGAGTTGGAAGCGGTCCGCCGGATTGTTTTCGGCACAAAACCACCACTCGCCTTTGTTTTTATACAAGAACTTTACATTTTTGAGCGAGAGGTCGGCCTCGGGCACTTTTTCCGAAACATGAAAGGCCTGCTCGGTTACTTTGCCGGTAATAAGATGACGCAGTTTGGTCTGGTTAACCGGCTTGCGCTGCTGCTTCCGAAACACGTGCGCGTCGAGGACCTCGTACGGCTCTGTGCCGAGCAATATAACCTTGCCTTTGAGTATTTCGTTGTATTCAAGCATTGCCATATATTAAAATTGCCCCTGAGGGCTGTGGCTACACTATATACAAACTAAACCCCGACGTAAAGTCGGGGTCCCGACCAGTGCGTCGGGAAAATAAGGCTGTGCAACCTCTTGCGAAACGTGGGACAGGGCGCGTTAGTTGTAAAGAGTGCGCGTTATGATGTACAGTGTTGCCATGAAGGAGCATCTAACTCTGGAGGAAAAAGGCGAAGGGATGAGCGACGAGCAGGTGCTCACAGCATCACTCTCGCACCCGAGCCTCTTTGCGTTGCTTGTGCGCAAATATGAGGAGCCTTTTTTGCGCAAAGCAGCAAGTATCGTGCATGAGCGAGAAGAAGCCGAGGACATCGTGCAAGAAGCGTTTACAAAAATTTATATCAACGCGAGCAAGTTTAAAACGGTCGAAGGGGCAAGTTTTTCCTCATGGGGCTATCGCATCCTCATTAACACGGCGCTCACACACTATGCCAAGCGCAAACGCGAGGGCGGCAGGGTAGTGGAGCTCGACGAAGAGATTTGGGCATTGATACCCGACAAAAATTTACGCCAGTTCGAAAAAAAGGAGTTTGTCGACGAGGTCGCCTCGGTGCTCTCGCGTATGCCAAGCCCCTTTGCGCGCGTGCTTGCCTCGTTTTTTATCGAGGGTAAAACGCAGGAGGAGATAGCGAGGGAAGAGGGTGTGTCGGTAGGCGCGATCAAAACGCGGGTACACCGTGCCAAGGCCGAGTTTAAAAAGATTTACAAAAGCGTAACCACGAGCATATAAGCTTAGTTTTAACAATTATGAACGGTGACACTAACAGGGTAGGAAGCACCATAGAACGCAACGTGATGGCAAGTGTCGGTGCCGTATACTTTGCACGCACGCTCACCGGTACCACAGCGCTCAAGGTGTACGCGTTTATACTCTCCATGTGGGTAGTGGGGCGGCTGGTGTGGGTGTCTAAAGTATTCGAAAACTTTGCAACGGTAGAGAAGGGAGGCCTCGCCTCTATGTCCAACTTCGTATTGTATGCCGTGGAGCATACACACCTTGGCGTACAGATTGCGCTCCTTGTAGCGGCTATAGCTTTTGTATCGCTCGCAGTAGATACAGTCCGCAAACTTGCGGAGCCAACCCACTCCTACTCCTTCTAGTTTTTGATATTTTTCTCTAATAAGCCAAAAAGCCCTAAAAATAAGGGCTTTTTGTGTATCTCAGGGGATATTGACAAAATGTATAAATAGTGTATCATCGTATACGGAACAAGCCCGTTCGCATTTCCGCGAATGGCCGACTGTCGGAGAGTTCTATGAACAAGAAAGAATTTGTTGCCGCTTACCGCCGCGCAATCACAAGCCACGGCAGCCCTTTCACTATGGGGGAGGTCATGCTTGTGCTGTTGAACGAAGGACTGCCCACCACGGGCGGTTGCAACGATGACTTCTGTCGTTCACTGAAGCCAACGGGGCTGTTGTTCGCTGTGAGGACTAAAGTTGACCCCAAAGAGGCTTGGAAAATTTACCAGGCCGAACATCCCGAAGATGTTCCTGTGGGTTTACTCACTCGCATCCGCCGGATGTTTGGGTGCTGACAGAACACCTCCTGTCACCCGCGCGAAAAGGCGAGCCACTTACCCAAGTGCCTCGCCTTTACTACTTTTATACCAATTACTTTTTACTCCTCTCCAGCTTCTTCGCTTTTGGCGCTCGAGACTCCGGTGGTGCTCGTTTCGAGCGCTTTGCGGATGTCTTTTAAGATTTCGGTGGCTACTTTTTTATTTTCGCGCAAAAAGGTGCGCGATGCGTCATAGCCGCGGCCGAGCGCTATCTTTTCGCCATCCTTTTGCATAAAGGAGTACGATGCACCGCTTTTTTGTACGACGCCCAAGCTCTCACCAAGTGCAAGGAGTTCGCCCTCGCGCGAGATACCCTCGTTGTATAGCAAATCAAACTCTGTTTTGCGGAAGGGAGCCGCAACTTTATTTTTGACCACCTTCACGCGGTGACGGCCGCCCACAACCTCCTCGCCTTTTTTAATTTGTGCGATGCGGCGTATGTCGAGGCGCACGCTGGTGTAAAACTTGAGCGCTTTGCCGCCGGTGGTTGTCTCGGGGTTCCCAAACATCACGCCAATTTGCATGCGTATCTGATTGATAAAAATAACAAGTGTTTTGCTCTTGGCGGTAATAGCCGTAAGTTTGCGTAAGGCCTGGCTCATGAGGCGCGCTTGTTTGCCCACCTGCGCCTGGCCCATGTCGCCCTCGATCTCGTCTTTTGGCGTGAGTGCGGCAACCGAGTCGATAACCACAATGTCAATTTTGCCCGATCTCACGAGACCCTCGACAATCTCGAGCGCCTGCTCGCCGGTGTCGGGTTGCGACACGAGGAGCTCGTCGAGTTTAACGCCGATTTTTTTTGCATACTCAGGGTCGAGCGCGTGCTCGGCATCGATAAAGGCGCAGATGCCGCCTTTTTTTTGTGCCTCGGCAATGGCGTGCAAGCTAAGCGTTGTTTTGCCGGAGCTCTCCGGGCCGAATATTTCGATGATGCGGCCGCGCGGATAGCCGCCGATGCCGAGCGCCCAGTCGAGACCTATCGAGCCGGAGGGGATTGCATCGACATCAACCTTGGGAGTTTCGCCGAGCGTCATGATGGCCTCATCGCCAAACTTTGTCCGTATATCACGTATTGCCGCATCAATGGCGCTACTGTCGCGCACACCATCTTTAGCGTCCTTCGTGCCCGTAGTCTTTGCCGCCTTTTCCTTTTTTGGTTTACCAAATGCCATACAAAAATAATTATGCGTTTGTAATCGGACAATAATCGAGCACCTGTATAGAAACAGACTTTGCCGCGCGCCTTCCAAATCGGTCGACTGCTTGGACGGTCAGTACTGTAAACCCCGGCGGGATAGAAAGCAACTCGCTAAAATGTCCGCTTTTATCGGTGTAGGAAGAGAGGTCGTTGATGGTCAAAAACGAGATATTTTCGGCCGTACCGGCGATAATCACGCCCGTGCTCGAGGTGGCACTGCCGTCGAGTGGGTACTCAATCGTGATAATTGGTCCTTCGATAAGCCGTCGCGCCTCAAAGAGGCCATATCCGCCAATCATCAAAACTGCAAAGGCCACTACAAAAACGGTGAGTTGAAACCGCCTCATAGCTCTTCGGAATCGTCGCCGTTCATATCACTGCCTCCGGCGCTCGCGCCCTTCTCGAGCACTTCGCGGGGTTTGGAGCCGTCCGAGGGGCCGATAACGCCGCGCTCCTCAAGCACATCCATAAGCCGCGCCGCGCGCGAGTATCCGACACGCAACTTTCTTTGTATATATGAGGTCGATGCTTTGCCCGCCTCTATCACCGCCAAACGCGCGCTTTCGTACATGTCGTCATCTATTTCGTCGTCTTCACTGCCAAAGTTCATGCCGGACGAGCTGTTAAACGCATTGTTGCTACCGGGTGCCGGGCCGCCGATGTCGATAGGGAGCTCGGCCTCGTTGTTTTTGGCAATAAACGAAGTCACTTTTTTTACCTCCGACTCGCTGATGTAGGCGCTTTGCAAGCGGATAGGTTTGCTCATGTCGCCGGAGAGATACAGCATGTCGCCTGCGCCGAGCAATTTTTCGGCGCCGCCTTGGTCGAGGATGGTGCGCGAGTCTATTTGGCTTGCCACTTGGAGCGCTACACGCGCGGGTATGTTGGCTTTAATCAGGCCGGTAATCACATTAACGCTCGGGCGTTGGGTCGAGAGTATCAAGTGTATGCCCACGGCGCGGCTCATTTGTGCCAAACGCACGATACACGCCTCGAGCTCTCGGGGATACGCCTGCATGATGTCGGCGAGTTCGTCGATAATAATGATGATGTAGGGCATGGCCTCGGGCACTTTGCCGCCCTCCTCGAGACCGTTTTTACGGATGTGCTCCAATTGCGGCGTCAAAATATTTTGATGATATGAGTCGATGTCGCGTACACGGTTACCCTCAAGCACGTTGTAACGGCGTTCCATTTCTTTGCCCGCCCAGCGCAGGGCCATGATAGTGCGCTTTGCGTCGGTAATCACCGGCGTGAGGAGATGCGGCAGCTGGTTATACATCGTAAGTTCCACGCGCTTCGGGTCGATCATTAAAAAGCGCATCTGTTGCGGGCCGCATCGGTACAGAAGCGAGGTAATAAAGGTATGGATAGTCACCGACTTGCCCGAACCGGTTGCACCCGCAATGAGTATGTGCGGCATTTTGCCGATATTGCCAAAGTGCGAGCCGCCGGCAATATCGCGGCCGAGCGCCACCAAAAGTGGTTTGCTACTTTCGGCAAACTCCGGCGACTCAAGCAAGGTGCCGAGCCCGACGGTTACTTTGCTTGAGTTGGGTACCTCGATGCCCACCAACGATTTGCCGGGTATCGGCGCCTCGATACGCACCGGATGTGCCGCGAGTGCCAGCTCAAGATTGGTTTGCAGACCGACTATCTTTTGCAAACGCACGCCCTCGGCGGGCTTGATTGCGTAGCGCGTTACCGAAGGGCCGATTGATATTTCGTCGAGCTCCACCACGATGCCAAAGTTGGCGAGCGTACGTTTAATAATGTTTGCGTTGGCTTTGATGTCGCCAACGCCCGGACGGCCTTTGTCGTGCTCGAGTAAAGCAAGCGGCGGCGGAGTGTATTGTCCGAGTAAGCTCTTTAAAGTGTCGGCCGCGCGTTTTGCCTGCATGGCGGCCGAGTGGTCGGGCTGCATTTTTTGCGGCGCCGTTATCGGTATCTCGCTCTCCTCCTGCTCATTTTCATACTCCTCGTTTCCGGCCTCTTCCTCCTCTTCGTCTGTGATGCCGTTCAGCATTGGCTCGGCAGTTTCTTTTTTGGTAATCAGGCGTGCCACAAGTGCCCGCACGCCGCGGCCTAGTGCCATGAGCGGTTCAAGCGATATGTCGCCCTCGAGCAATATGAGTAGAGAGATAAGCGAGACGCCTCCCAATATAATAAGTGCCGCATAGATATCAAAATAGTGCACGGCGGGAGTTGCAATAAAGTTGCCCACCAAACCGCCCTGGCCCGAAGCAATGGCGATAAAGCCGAGCCCGGTAAAAATAAAAACAGCAGAGGCAATTATTTTAACGGGAGTAAAACCGGTGGTCTCTTCGCGCAGAGCATTGCCGGCCAGCATAAAAAAGAGGAGCGGCACCAAAAAGTAGCCTATACCCAAAAGCGACGCCAGGAGTGTTTGGATATCGGCTCCGGCAGGGCCGGCAACACCAAGACCTGCGAGCGTCAAAAGGAGAGCGGCCACCATGAGCAGTACCACCACCACCGCTTGCCTTGTTTTTTGCGGTATGTGTGCCGCGCCGCGTTGCAATTTTGTGTTGTTGTTTTTGCCGTTTTTCTTCGCCATGTACAGGTATCATCATACCACTTTGCCGGCAAAGTACTGTAGCGCTGGGGCTCCGACATATAAAAGTTTTTTGCGCATCGAACTATGTGGAAGCCCCGAGATAAATAAATTTTTTGTGCATCCGATGACGAGGGGAAAATTTATTTATCTCGGAGCTTAACTGCCTCATACTTCTCACTTGCATCGGGGTGGGGAACAGACTACTCTATAAGACAAGCGTGTCTCTTACATGTCCCACAAAATAAGAGACATGTAAAGGACATATAAAAGACAAATAGCTCGTAAAACTATGCCGGAAAAGGACAAAAAATTTCACGAATTTGCTTTACAGTCAATCCTTTTTAAAGGACAGCGCGATTTATATTTTTGTTACATTAAATCCGAAAAAATTGCGCACGTGCTCTCGCTTTTGACGGAGCGCTCAAGCATTGAAAGTGCCGCTCGTCTCGAGGGTTTGGTGGCGAGCGCATCTCGCTTACCCGAGACTATTGCGCATTTTGCGGCAGGGGAGATAGAGCTTGCGGTTGTACTTGCCGACCTCTTTAGCCTCCTCTCGGCGGTGCGGCTTGCCAACACCAAAGGTGCAATCCATGCCGAAAATGCGGCACTTATTGCCGCCGAGTACGAGGCGCTTGCCGAGCGTATAACCGGCGGCGCACGCCTCTCCCCTTTTGTAACGTCCGAAGATTTTTTGCTCCCGCCGCTCGCCGAAGAAGAGCCGCGCACTCCCCCGGAGCTACCGCAGGGCCGCTCAAGGACAGACCTTTATATAAAGGACAGTAAAGGACAGGTAAAGGAAACGTCCTTGAAAAATAAAGGACAGGTTCAAGGACACTCTGCGGGCGAAAGCAAGCGTGCTCCTCTTATATTGGGATTTGTCCGTAAGCACACCGGCTCCTCCATAAAGGATATAAGTCGGGCGGTTAAGGGCTGCAGCGAAAAGACCATCCAAAGAGAGCTCGCATTGCTTATCGAACGGGGCCTTATAGAGAAGCGCGGAGAGCGCCGCTGGAGCATCTATTATCCCCTTTAGCGCGTATATATAAATAGAAGGCTTTTTAGGTAACGGAACACGTATACCGCACCTAGCGGCCGGTGTCAAAATCTTGATTGACCCCCTAAAGCTGCTGGTGTATGCTCATTTGTACGTGGATACACAAGCGCCTTCGCCCCTTTGGGGCTCGTTGCTGTATGCGTTTATCCACAAGGCTTTTTTGCACCCTGTGTAGGATGTGCCTATAATTGGGTGTAGGCCGCAAAAGCAGGGCTCGTTCGTTGACAACTAAATAAAAAGCAAACAGTTTCTTTCCGCATGACCTTGTCCCGACACGGCTGTATATTCCTGATACTCCCCTTCCACTCTGCCTACCAATGGTTCCTTTTCACATGATTATTTTCTTTGTTCTTCTCGGTCTCCCTTCCTTTAATAGGAGCGGGTGAGCGGGGAGATCAAGAACGTAATCGAGTGTGTAAGGTGCTGGTAGATTTTGTTCGTTCGGTTCTGGTCTCTTTTATTCGTAGATTACAAGTAATTATTAATTGTTCGTGCACATAAACATGATTAAAAGCATTACAAAGAAAGTGTCCGTCCGCGTCGCGGCCGGCGCTATCGGTTTTGCGATGGTCGTGTCTGGTTTCAGTGTTGTCGCCGCTCCGGCTTTTGCCGCAGGCCTCACCTCAACTCAGATATCTTCTATCCTTTCGTTGCTGCAGTCTTTCGGGGCTGACCAAGGCACGATAAACAACGTCAATGCGGCACTCAATGGTCAGGCAACTACCGGTACTGGTACCAGTTCGACCACCGGCGGCGCATGCCCGGCTCTCTCTCGCGACTTGTCGCAGGGTTCGACCGGCACAGACGTCCAGGCTCTCCAGGTCTTCCTCAACAGCAGTGCATCAACTCAGGTTGCTGCAGCTGGCGCAGGTTCTCCTGGCAGCGAGTCGACCTACTTCGGCGCTCTCACTACCGCAGCGGTAGAGAAGTTCCAGTCGGCTAACGGAGTTTCTCCGGTAGCAGGCTATGTCGGTTCTATCACGCGCGCAGCTATCGCAGCTGTCTGTGGTAAGAGCGGCGTAGGAACCGGCACCGGCACAGGAACCGGCACCGGTACCGGTACGACTGGCACAGCGGCAGGAACCGCAACGGTTTCGGCAGCAGCTCAGCCTGCTAACTCGATTGCTCCGCAAGGCGCATCGCGCGTTCCGTTTACGGCCTTCACCGTTACCGCCAATGGCGCTCCGGTGACTGTCAACAGCGTGAGCGTCGTTCGCCAAGGTCCGTCAGTTGACACCGACTTCTCAGGCGTAACTTTGGTTAACGCTGCAACTGGTGTTCAGCTCGGCACCGCACGCGTACTTGATGCAAACCACTCGGCAGTCATCGGTACTCCGA